>Ga0213876_10000097_pt1 | contig 99326 bp, 85 predicted proteins | sample BarmaccomBMRX_R9_FD_160113 | JGI IMG/M metagenome (GOLD analysis project Ga0213876, IMG submission 160113) | Root-associated microbial communities from Barbacenia macrantha in rupestrian grasslands, the National Park of Serra do Cipo, Brazil - RX_R9 | ecosystem: Host-associated > Plants > Roots... | reverse complement strand
GAATGTGAACATCAAACAGGCCGCCGTTAAGGTATGGTACTTTGCCGAGAAGGAATTCGATTTCCGGATTACGTTCGGGCTTGCCGAGCCCATCGTGGAAAAGTCTGCGCAGAAATGTATTGTAGAACGAGTAAAACTTATCCTTACCATACCGCTCCTGCATCAGGGTGAGACGATTTCGTAAGTAGTTTCGGTCGCCATTGAGAAAGCCTTTCCGTTGAAGAAAGTAAATGAACATTAAGCGATTGAGCATGAGCGACGCGTACCAGGACTTTTGCTCTGCGTCTTCAATCCCCACAATCTGTTTGAGGAAAGCGTCGTGCTCTTTTTTGAATTGGTCGTAGAAGCGTTTGGTTACGCGCTCGACGTTGAATGCGGAGCGCACACGGCTTGAGATTCCAGCGACACTCAGCCCTCCAGCCTCTTCCTCCTGAAGCGATATGAAGAGCTGTGACAACTTGTGAGCCATTCGCTTCCCGACTTGCTGCGCAGGAACGAATGATTCTTCGCGCGCGATGCGTGGCTGTCCTTCTTCACGCTGCTCCCAGCGCCAGATTTGCGTTGTGCGCTCCCCATCAACGAAGACTATCAGGTGCTCATAAGCTAGCATTGTCACTTCACGATCAATCTTCGTACGAATAGTGCGTGATGGGATCCCATTAGAAGATCGGCACTCGAAGACTTGGAAGCCGCGCTTTTCGGCAACAGGCATTAGGGTGAATGATGTACCATCAACGGGCAGCGCCCGCGGCGGCAAACGCAGCCTGTCCCAGCCAAGCTCTTGTGTGAAAAGTTCTGTGAACTTGAACTCTTTGAGGAGCTTTTGAGTATTTCTGAGGTCCAGAGTTGTCATACTGGTTATGCCCGTCGGCTTTGTGAGTATGTGATGTTTAAGCCTGTGCGTTCCTCAAGCCCATCGAACAGATGATACGCGGCTCGCCGTCCTGCTCGTCTTCGTGGACGACGCACAGGCGGTCTTCGTCGCGTAGGGCAATAACGAGTTGGACGAGAGATTCATCTGTCGCGCCGCCTCGCATCTGCCGGTTCAAAACGTCGGCAGTGGCCTGGCGCAGTGGATAACGGTAAATTTCGTCTATCGTTTTAAGCAATGCTTCAGACTCGAAGAGGGTCCCTCGAACGCTGTCAGCGTAGGACTTCAAGCGGTTGTAGATGCGAAACCTCGCGCCGCTCGGCCTGCCCAATCCGCCGCCAACGTTCTTTTCTTCACGGATTATAAGTTCGACGCCTTTCTGCACGAGTTCATGGTGATTTTCGGCTCGCGGCAGCGGCTTCGTTTCGGGCACACACTCAGCAGCCTTCAAAATTGCATACTGCGATTCGGTGACACTATTCCCCTGTTCATCAATCCACGCGAGCGCGTCGTTGCCCTCCGCCGTACGCATGTAGACGAGTGCTCCTTCGGGCGCGTCCTTACCAAAAGGGATGTGCTGCTTGGTTGCGTAGGTCACAGGGGGAAGTTCTGGGATAATCTTTTGCAACTTGGGGTTTTCTGTGATGGCGTTCTTCCAAATCTGGTAGGCGTAGGAGGCGAGATCAACTTCCGTATCAGCCTCGCCGTCGAGGACGTTGCTCTTCTCGTTGTAGAGGTCGAGCAGAAAGCCGTCACGCTTGTCGTCCTCGAAGAAGGCTTCGTCGGTGCCGACCACCTCGGCGTTCTGGCGCAGACGCTCTCGCACACGTGCGCGCAGGCGGATGATGTTCTCGACTCCTTCGGCTGGGAGGAACGAATAGCATAGGATGCTGTCGGCCTTCTGGCCGACACGGTCAACGCGACCAGCGCGTTGGATGAGGCGGATGATCGCCCACGGCAGATCGTAGTTGACGACTACGTGCGCGTCCTGCAAGTTCTGTCCCTCACTCAGAACATCTGTGGCGACTAGTACGCGCAGTTCTTCTTCAGAAGGAACGCGCGTCTGCTTCTCATTACTGACAGGGCTGAAACGCCACGCGATTTCCGTCGGATTCTCCGAAGCACCGGTGACACCGGCTATCTGCTTAATACCGCGGCGACACAGTTCCCGAGCAACGTAACGTACCGTGTCGGCAAACTGCGAGAAGACGAGCAACTTCTCCGTCTTGTATTTCCCATTGATCAGGGTAGCAAGCGCATCAAGCTTACGGTCTTCGGCGGCGCGCCATTCGCCGCTCAGGTGCAGGATACTGAGTAACGCCTGACAGTCCTCCTCCAAATCCCGCTTGAGTTCCGAGGTGAACAGCGTCGTCGCGAGCCACTTGAAATGACTGAGATGCTGGCTAGCGTATTGGGCGTAGATTGAAGCAGCGCGACGCTGGAAGTCCTTAGCATCATGGAGTAAAGAAACATCTTCAGACTCCGCAACTTCTTCGGCCCTGTCTGCGTCCGCCCCATCTTCATAGTCGATTAAGCTCGCTGTGAGGCTCGTTGAGTCCGCGTCTTCGTCCATCACGCGAGCGTCGAGCAGCGTCGCGTCCTGTGTCCCGATGGGCAGAGGCAGGTTGTTATTGATGGCGTGCAGAAAGATGTAGTTGCGCAGGATATGGCGCTCGATTGAGAGCAGGAAGGCTTGTCCACTCGACTCCAACCGCTTGAACAGATTCGTCCGGCAAAAACCCATAAGGCGTTTTCCGGCGCGCGACAGATCACGTAAGACCTTCTCTTCACCCGCCATCGGCTTAACGCGCGGGCGCACGGCGACATAATTGCCGAGGCCGTAACGCGGCAGATTCAGATTATTAACCGCGTCAACGACGGGCGGCGTGTAGAGTTTCGCGTACTGGTCCTGCGGGTCATCACCATCAACCCGAAACTTGACCGTCTTAGGCACGCGCGATGGGAAGTAGGATGGCGTGCCGTCTTCGAGGACGAGGAACTTGCGGCTGGTCGCTTCGTCCGCCTTTGCGTAATTTTCCTGGATGAAGGTGCGCGTGCGCCGCACCATGTAGAGCCGCATCAGCTCACGCCAGTCGTCCGCGTACTCGCTCTTCTCAAACGCGGCGATGGTGCGCGGCGCGACTTGCCCGAGCGCGGCGAAAGCGGCGTCGCCCAGCTCTCGCAACAGCCGCTCGGGGCGTATTCCCAAATCCTTGTCTTCCGCGACAAAGAGCCGCAGTTGGCTGGAGAGGTCGTGGTAAGTTTTGTTGTAGGGCGTGGCTGAGAGCAGTATGCAGCGGCTGTCGTTCTTCTCGATGTACTCCTTTATCGCCCGGTAGCGTCTGCCTTCGCGGTTGCGCAGATTATGGCTCTCGTCAATCAGCACGAGACGAAAACGGCGCATCTCGGCGAGTTCCTTCGTGACGCGTGTGAGCGACAGCACTTTGGCTCGAAGGCGGTAACGCTGCCTGTAGTCTTCCCACATCGGCACGAGGTTCTTCGGGCAGATGATGAGGGTTTCAATCCCGTAATCATCCTCGAAGATGCGCGCGAGCGCCGTCGCCATCAGAGTCTTGCCGAGCCCGACGACATCGCCGATAAGTACACCACCGCGCTTGTTCAAATGATGCGCTGCAATCTTCACCGCCGCCGTCTGAAAAGCGAAGAGCCGGTTGCCGAAATCGCGCGGGATGCGAAACTCAGCCAGCCCGGCTCGCGCCTCCTGTGAGAGGTGGTACGCCATCTTAATGTAGACGTGATAAGGGGGCGTCAGTTCCTCCCTCGCCCAACTCTCCTCGATGATTTCGACCAACTCCTGCGAGATGTCCAGGCACCAGCGGTCGTTCCACCTGTCTTCAAACCAGCGGTTCAGCTTCCGGGTCGCGTCGTCGTCCAGCACGTCAACGTTCAACTCGCCGCCATGCGATAGCCCTGAGGCAGTTAGATTACTGCTGCCGAGATAGCCGATAATCGGGTTGATTGGGTCGGGCCGGTAAAGCAGGTATAGCTTCGCGTGGAGCGAATGGCGCAGGAACAACTTAACGACGACTTTCCCCGCACGAATTTGCGCGGCAAGGCGTCGTAAGCCCTCCTCGTCCTCGTTCGTCGGAACGCCGGTGGCAAGCTGCTGACGGAATTCGTCCGCCAGTTTCTTTTTAAGGCGTAGGGCGGTCGAATTATCGAGCCCGCCGTCCGAACGAATTAGGCTGTACATCTCTCGCTGCTCTTCCTGCGGGAGTTTCTGCATCCCGACGAGCAGTCGACAACGCTTGCCCTCCCCGCCGTCCCAGCGTTCGATGTACGAGTCGAGTTGTTTCCAGCCTCGCAGGTTGAAGTAGCCGACACAGAAATCGGCGTGCGTCGCGGGCTCCAGCGCGTCACAGAGCGCCGGCAGCAACTTCTGTTCGATATTGTCGTATATGCGAGGCAAGAGAATCGTCCTCTCCGCGTGGGGCCGTGAGCAAACTTATATTTCTCTGTGAGTTCTTTCGGTACTCTGAGACCCGACACAGTTAAGGCTGTTACCTCTTGGCAGGTGCGCAGAGTGAAGTTGCGACGCTTTATCTACTTCCGCTGGAAAACAGCAGGCGCCAATAGGATAGAACATCAGGTGCGCCGAAATCCACTGCTCTTTTTGCTTCCCTATAAACCCGCCCTTGCGGCGCAAATCTTCAGAGATAACGTGTAGCGCGGGCCGTACTCGAAAATCGATTTACAAAAAGCCAGAGGCCGCCGCGCCAGATTTTGCCCGAGGCGCGGCGGCCTCTCGCTGCCGCGTTAGCTCTACCCGCCACGCGACGGCCGCGCGCCCGGCCTGCCGTCCTCATCCTCCGGCCGACCGAGCGCGGACGGGGTAAGCGCAGACTCGCGCCAACGAATCAGGCACTCGCCCCGAACCGAGTTGACAAAGAATTGTGGCCGCCGCGTCGTTTGTCCCCGCCCCTCTGCGGCGGCCACCGCGGCACAGCCCGCTACCCCTAACGGACGTGCCTGCATGAAACACACGCGCCCCCACAGCGCACCTGCCTCTTTTCGATTCGAAGGAGCCGCCGCGCCTCTGTCATCCGCGCGCGGCGGCTCCTCAGGGCACAGCTCGCACCCGCCTAGGCGAGCGTGCCAACCGGACGGGCGTAAGGAGATGAACCGCCCGTCCATCCTGAAGCCGTCAACTCTTCTTCACGAGGACGGAGCGCGCAACGGCTAACACGGCCGACACGCGCGCCGCTTCGTTGGTGATTCCGTCCGTGAGCTGTACGGCGCGGTTCATGTCCTCTGCGGCGAGCGCGCTGAGGACGCCCGACAGGTTGAACTCTTCCACGTCGAAAGAGGTCATCCAGCCGCCGCGTTTCGACTTAAACCGCACTGACATCTCGCCGTCCTCGCCCGTGAAGGTGGGCGCGGAGTTTGCGGCCTTCACGACCTCGTTCATCAACTCCCACGCGCGGGCGCGATCCAACTTCTCGTAGCGCGTCGCCACGGCCAGCAGCGCCTGCGCCCGTCCCGGGTCGTCGTCCGCGATGCGGCGGGCCTCGGCGAGCGCCTCGTCGAGCAGCACTACTGCGCCCGAGCGGTCCGTCTTCGCCAGGAGGTCGGCCGCGCGCTCCAGAGTCCACGCGCGTTGCAGGGACGTGAGGTCGGCCTTGCGCGCGCGGGCGACCGCCGCCTCCGCGTCCTTCTTGTCGAGCGCGTTCTGGACGAAGGCGAAGTCGGTGAATGAGCGCACGCGCCGCAGCAGGTCGGCGTCGACGATCTTGTCAACTATCTCAGCGGCGCGCGGGTCGTTCCGAAACGTCGCGTTGAGGGCCGCCACCGCGTAGATCTCGTCGCGCTCGGCCGTCCCCGTGGTGCGCTCGGCGCGTTCGAGTGCCGTCTGCACTGGGTCGCGCGGGGCGGGCTTCGGCGTCAGCGAGAAGCCGCCCTCGGCCTCGGCCGTGCGCAGGCGCTCCGGCACGTCCGGCAGGAGCGAGGCGGCGCGTGCGTTGAGAGCCGCCGTCAGGTCTGGCGCGTGCTGCTCGAAGAGCGGGAGCAGCCGCTTGATGATGATGTAGGAGCCTGAGCGCCCCGCGGACGTGCTGTCGTACTCCTGCGGCATCGTCGGCCGCAGGAGTATCTGAGCCGCGGCACGCATTAAGGAGCTGCGTAGCGCGGGCGCCACGTCCTGCGCGAGGGTGTCAGGCCCCGAGGCCATGCCCGTCCCCGAGGTCTTATAGGAGGTGAAGTATCTGAAGGGCGTGAAGACGTAGGAGATGAGCAGCGAGACCGTGTTGGCGTCCGAGTCGGGGTCGGCCGCCGCCCGCGCGAAGAGAGTCGTAAAGAGCTTGTCGGCCGAAGCGGCATCCTTCTCCCTCAAAGCCGAGAGGAACTTGAGCGACGGGATCGAGGCGCGGCCGAGCGCCGGCTCGGCGAACTGCACGGCGCGCGCCGTGTCCCCCTCTTCGAGCAGCTTGAGGGCGAGGCCGAGGCGCTGCAACTCCGCTGCCGAAATGCCGTAGCTCAGATCACCCGCGCCCGTCTGCGCCGGGTCCTTCTCGTCGGGCTGCGCGAGCAGCGCGAGGAACTCCTCGCCGAGTGCGCGGTCGCGCCTGCCGGCGAGCCGTAAGACTTCGGCGCGCAGTTCCGGCGCCGCCGACTGCATCGCGACGCCGCTGGAGGCGAGCTGAGCCTTCCGATCCTCCTCGCGCTTGCGCTCGATCTCGCGGTCTGCCGTGTCGGCGTCCGCCCAGGCGCGGCGGAAGAGGGTGCGCGCCAGTTCCGCGTCCAACTCCCAGAGCGCGTCGGCTGCCCGGGCCTGTGTGCGTGCGCGTAACGTCCCGTCGCGGAAGGAGCGCGCCTTGTCGGCCAGTGACGTGAGGAGCGATGCGGCCGTCGCGCGGCGCTGTGCGGCCAGGGGGTCGTCATGGGGTCGGGCCGTGCGCTGGCTGGGCTGCGCGTCCTTCTTCTTACCACGTTCCTGCTGGCCGAGAGACGTTTGCGCGTTCATCCAAGGGCCAAGACAGGAGTAGGAACCATGAGTGCCGGCCGCTTGAGCGCCGGAGAGAAGGCTAGCGAGGATGGTGACGATTAAGAGGCTCATTCTTCTCGTCCCTTCTTACGCGCGAGCAGGCGCGCGACCGTTTCGGTGATCGCTTGCACGTCCCCCGGCTTACGCAGAAAGGCGTTAGCCCCGGCACGCTTCGCCTGCATCTCCACCTCATCACCGGAGAGCATGATGATGGGAGTCTGCTGCCTGTGGGCGAGCGCCCGCGTGCGGCGTATCAACTCCATCCCGTTCGTGTCCGGTAAGTTGTTATCGAAGATCAGCACGTCGTAGCGGCCGCCGCTTTGAAGCCTCTCCAGCGTGGTCGCCCCATCCTTGCAGGTCTCGACCGCCCAACCTTCACCTTCCAGTGTCACCCGCACCGCGTCGGCGACGAGGGCGTCGTCTTCGACGTGCAGGACGGAGACGGCGCGCGTGTCGGGGCAGTCCACCTCGTCGCGGAACATGAGGCTGCTTTTACGCGGTTCAACCGGAGCCCGTAGGTGTGCGAGTTCCTTGTGACGGCCTTCGTGCAGCATGGAGTTCAGGCTCTGTCGCCTGATGCCGAGCAGTTGTGCGGCCCGCGACACGATGCCGCTGGCGTCCTTCAGCGCCCGCTCGATAAGGCGTGCTTCGTAGCGATGTACCGCCTTGAAGAAGTCGAAGCCCTTCCAGGTTGGGGGCGAAGGAAGCGAGCCGACGAGGAATAGCACGCGGCGGGAGGCCGTGAGCAGGCGGTCTTTACTCTCACGATTGTCAGAGTTGGAAAGCAGTTCCGCAGCTTGGTCGTAGGTGGCGCTCAATTCGTGAGACGGGAGGTGATCGGCCAACTCTTCGAGGATAGTGAGCGCGGCGAGCCCCGCGGCTTCCGAGTCGCCAACCTTCTGCGCCACCCCTACCGCGCGTCGAAGCCTTTGGAGCGCGGCGTTATTGCTTCCCGTCCGCGCTAGAGCGATTCCATGAGTTGTCAGGGCTTCAGCTAACAGTGATTGTTGCCCGCCCCGCTCAAGAATCTGAACCGCCGAGCGGACGAGCCTTTCGGCCTCAGCAGTGCGTCCTTCGGCCAGCAGCACCCTTGCGCGGGTGTCGTCTACCTGCGCCGTGTGTACATCGTCCTTCATGCTGGTAAAGAGGGCCTGGGCGCGGTCGAGGTGCTCGTGGGCTTCGGAGAATTTCTTGATGACGCCGAATAGAAATCCGAGATTGTTTTCGACGCAGGCTTGATAGCGCGTGTGGCTGGCCTGCTCGAAGTGATAGCTCGCGGCGGTGTATTCGATAAGCGCGCGGTCTATGTAGTCTTCACGGTGCTCTACCGTGCCGAGGAACCTAAGAACGAGAGCGTATTGGTTGTGAACCATTCCCTTTAGTGCCTCATTTTTACTTTTTTCTGTCAGAGGCAGGGCTTCGGTTAAGAATCTGAGGGCGTCGTTGTATCGGCCGGATGTTCTTTCAACTATCGCGCTGCGAAGTAGAGTTACCAGCTTTGTTTCACCATCTTGCCCTGCGAGTCTGTTCAACGCCTCTCGCAGCCATACGCGGGCTTCGCCGCGTGCGCCCTCTCGCCAGTAGCAATACGCGATCTCGTTTTGTGCTTCCGCTACCTTCCCCGCATCCTGTAGTGCCTCGAATCTACTAAGGCTTTCCCAGATAAGGTTCTTTGCCGTCTCCTGCGTCCCTTCGATCTGACTCGTGCTGCCGAGCCAGCCCGTTAGTACGCCGACCCGCAAAAGCACCTCGGCCGCCGTCGTGTCGCTCAGTTCATCGAGTACCGGACGCCCCCCGACTTCCGGCCACAGCTCGCCCATAGCCTCGCGGGCGGCCTTATAATTCCCTATATTCTCTAGCTCCTTAGCGAGCTGACATCTGAGCAGCGCCCGCCCTTCCGCATCGAGAGCCGGATTAGCTAATTCCTGAAGTAACCGGCTGAAAATAATCATGTGAGGACTACCTTTCCCCGCCTTCAGGTAATCGCGGACAGGGGAATCCCGGCACGGTAGGGTGCTAAGATTCGCCCGCGTTAACTCGTCACAGGTGGTCAGGACTTCACTCCCGCCCGCCCATCACGAACTGGTAAGCCACATTTAGGAGAACACAATGAAAAACTTACGCCGTCTAAGCATTGCGTTGGTCTTTACCCTTACGCTCACTATCCCAGCCTTCGCGGGCGAGATAGATACCGGCAAAACGTCGCCGCCGCCCTCGCAACCTTCGCAAACAGCTACGGTAAACGGCGAGATAGATACTGGCCTTACAGGGCAAGAAGAGACGGGTAGCAGTGAGGCTACCGCCACTGATTCAGCGGCGGAGATCGCGCTGAACCTGCTCCAAAGCGTGCTGTCTCTGTTCTAGGCAGCCCGCGCAGTCCCGCGTACCCCGGCTGCCGTGAATCGACATCATCGGCGGCCAGGTAGAAGTGTGTCTGGACGGACTTAGGACTTCAGCGCCGGAGAGCCGAGAAGTGCAAGGAAGTCCGGCGCGGAGGCGCTACGAGGCGAGAGGGTAATCCCCTGCAATAGTTGAGGCAATAAATTTTTCAGGCTAGATAATTCAATTTATTAAACTTACGGCTCGCTGACGCAGTTCCGGCGCGGGCCATCTTCGCGCCAGGGCAGCCCAGGGCCGCGACAACCTCTAGGATTACAGCGTAAGGACTCCACACACTGTACGGCTAACTGCAATTGCACTATACGGCACTTCTTTCCACCCTCCCTTATCCAAGCCGCTGGCGGTTCTGCGCCTCTCCTACGGAATTTCGCGACGGCACCAAGCTTTCTTATTCGGCATTACAACGGTAGGTGTGACGAGACGTCTATGATTCCCTGCTCCTAACTGGCACAGCAAAAAAATTAAGGTCATCAGGGCGAGTTCCCCGATGACCTTAACAACCCGTTGAAGGTATAGCTTAGTGTCCGCCGGCAGTGTCGGAATGGAGGGTTAACCGGGCCGGCTGACAGCTTTATTCCCTCTGAGCCTATCGCGACCGGCCGGAGCCGGACGTACGATTTGACCTGTCATCTTTGCCGGGCGTCCGCCCCTTGTCACGATCATAATCTGCCGGGTGTAACGGGGGATGACCGTAGTTCGGCTCGCCGAGCGCGCGGCCGGTCGGCGAAGGCGCATTCTGGCCCGGCAGTCCTCTAGAAACGCAGGGTTCCTGCGTCGTCCCACCCAAGCCCGCATTCCCCTTGTCCGGCCGGCCCGGCACACCCGGGGCCGAGGCTGGCTCCGGGCGCTTTACGCTTGTAAGCCGTTCCAGTTTTTCAAAGTCGGGCAACTCCGACTGCTGCTTGACGCCGGTCAGTTGACTTAGACGCTCAAGCGCCGCTGCCCGCTCACGCTGGGACGACTGCGTGCCCGACTGTTGCCCGTCCGTGCCTAGAGCTAATCTGCCCGCCTGCGGGCGTCCTCGGCGGCCTTCTGCCTCTTCGCGCCCTCGATTAGTTCCGCCCGCTTCTTGTTGCGTTGATTTACTGGCAGGGTCCTCAAGTAGAGTTCGAACGCCTCGCTTTGCTGGTAAATCACGTCCAAGTTTTGCGTCTGCTTCTCGATCCTCTCGATTACCGGCTTGAGTGCTTGCTGAGTGGCCGTCGTTGATGCCTCGACCGATTGGCTCATTTCCCCGTCCCTCGTGGAACTGTTTAGCGTCAACACCGTCAGTGTACTGAGTACAATCGTCATGAAGGCCAGCAGCGCCATGCCGAGGATCGGGTGATCCCAGAGTGTCGTATCTAGCCGGCGAAAGGTTTTGACGAACTTCACCCTTGCTTGTTCTATCGCCTGCTCCGAGTTCTCCCTCACCTCGTTGACGTGCCCAGTCACGGTCTCCGCCAGCTCCTGAATAGTGCAGCTGGCCGTCTCGTAGATCTGACCTACCCGTCGAGCCAATTCCCTGCACTCGCCCAGCGTCTCCTCGCACTTCTCCTCGGCCGCCAACACCGTCGCCAGCTCGGCCCGTATCTGCTGGAGGCAGCCTTGCAGATCCCTGATCGCTAGGCCCTGAAAGCGTTCGCTGATCGCGGCGAAGTCCGTCCTCTGCTGCTTGACGATCTCGTCCGTCGCCTCCCAGTTCTCCGCCATGTGCTCCTCGTACTCGCTCACCAGCTTTTCCAGCGACTGTAGCTTCTGTTCGACCGCCTCGCACCTCCTGATCGCCGCCTCTAAGTACGGGTATGCGGTCTTCGTGAATTCGAGCACGTCGGGCTGCTGTAGGATCAGGTTCTTCTCGATGTGATCCAGCCTTTCGTGTAACTTCTTCAGTTGTCCTGCCAGTTGACTGTATTGCTCGTTCATCATCCCTGTGTTCCCTTGTTGCTGCTGCGCGGATTCGCTCCTGTTCACGCTCTCTTGCCTTGCTAATTGCCGGATGGTCTCTCTCTCGCTCATAGTCGACTCTGCCCTCGCGGTACTGCTTGTGGTGTTCCCACTCCTTCTGGAGGCCGGGCCATGAATAGCCGCGGCCGAGATCGCTGCCGCGCATCAGCTTGCCGTCGAGACGATAGCTGATGCCTTTCACCTCGTCTTTCTCATTGATGTAGGGGACGACCTGCACGCCCCTCTCTTCCAGCCTCTCGATGAACTCCGTGGCCGTCGCCCCGCGGCCGATCACGTCGTCCGCAATCTCCTGAAGAACTGCCCGCGTGCTCGGCCTGCCCGTTCGCGCCGCGTATTTCATTTCGGCCTGCGTCATGCATTTGCGCATCGACTCTCTGCTCGGAATGTCAGGTGTAAGGTTGAACCCCCTCGTCAGTTCCTTCGCGATCTCTTCGGAGCGCTCGAAGTCTTTCGAGTCGCGGATCGCCCGCCCCCTGTAATCGACGGCCGAGGCGAGAATGTGGAATTCGCCGTGGTCGTTCTCGTGGCGGACGGCGATCCAGACTGTCTTGTCGAGCCCCCTGCGCGCGGCGTACAGCTCGGCCATCCGCGCCTGAATCTCCGGCGTGACGTTGTCTTCCTCGCGGGTGCTGATAGCTACGTGCAAGACCTTGCGCTCGACCTCCGGGTTCCGCCCGGCGAAGGCCTCCATCTCGCGCTGAATTTCCTCGACCGTGCGGCCCGCGACGTTGCCGGCGATCAGTTCGCCCCGAAGCTTCCGCTCGCCCTTCGCTTCGACCGCCTCGTCCTGACCGGACGGCGACTTCGAGCGAAGGAGATCTTCTTCCTTCTCAAGACCGTCCCGATTCTGTTCCGGCAGCTCAGGCTCGTTGAGCGCCCGCAGGAGCTCCTGCTCGCGCCCGAGCCCCGCCCTCTCGTAGAAGAGGTAGTCGAGCGCACCGCCGAAACTTCGGCCTTTAGTTACCTTCGTGATCGTCACGCTCCACCCCCAGTAAGTTGCGCCGGACCGATTGCAGTTGCTCGTACATCTGCTCCGCGAACTCCCGGTTGATCCCGAACGGCTTCCCCATGTTGCTCAGTAGAATTACACGGTTGAGGTTCGCGGCCATGCGGCCCAGCTTCCTGTATGCGAGATAGTTGATGGGCGGGATCGGGCGGCGCATCCTGTAGCCGAGGCCGACGTGACGCAAGAAGAAGGCCCGGGTCATGTGATGCACTTTGGCCTTGCCTCCAATCGCTTCGTACTCGTCGTCATTGACGGACACGCCTATCATCCGGCTCCGACGTTCCGTGTCGTCCAGCTTCGGCCTCCCGCCGCGACCGGCCTTCGAGCGCCCCTTACTTTGCCCCTTCTTCTTTTGGTCAGACATGAAAATTCTTCTCCTCCCCTCGTTCGTTCATGGGCGTGACAGAATGGTTTTTCTTAAAGCTAAACATAACTGGCTTGCTTGCTCACCTACCCCTAAGTTCTCGGGCTTTCTATTTCGCTCGGGCTTCGTGTCTGACGCTGCTAAAGGGAGACGCAAGTACGAAAATTCGGCCGCGCAGGAAAGTCTGAGATCAGGCGGCGCTGGCTTTATTATCGCGCCGACGCTCCGATTCCGGGCCGCCCGGCTGGCTCGCCGCCACCGGAAGGTCGAAGGAAAGCTGGCGGGCGTCGTCGAGGTAGACGGGCTGCGCCGGACGTGTAGCTTTAGACCTGCGGTGATGACCGTGCATGGAGCCGAGGTGGTTTAGCAGTCGCCGGCAGATTCGACGGATCGTGGCTTGGAGATTGATGTGTGAGTCGATGAACGTGACGATTTGTTGGTCCAAGACCTGTTCGCCGCCAGCGTCGTCATCGCCGCCGTCATTTACGGACGCAGCTTCGGCTAGTTTGAGTAAGGCTTCGGTGACGAGTTGTCCGGGGGTGAGTGCCGCGTGGGCCGGGCTATCGGCGGCAACGCCTTCTGCCGAAGGGCGCGCGCCGGCAGCGGGCCGAAGTTTGCGCTTGCCCTTCGCCTCCTGCTGCTGCCGGCTCTTCTCCTGGCCGACCTCACTTGCTTTATAGACATCCCGGTAGAAACGGTTGACCGTCATCCGCCCCGTGTAAAGCTCCGTGAACGCGGGCAGAAAGTTCCTGCGAACCGCCAAGGCGACTAACTCCGCCAAGCCGAGGTGCGCCGCCTCGGGCTCACTCCGCCGAAGCTGATCACAAACAAAGGTGACACTCGACCAGGCGTGCGCGTAAGTTGACGTTTTAATTCCCAGGGCCTTCGTCAGGCGCTCGACGCCCCACTCGCCGCCGCGCGCCTCGTTATCTTTGGCGGCGACGAGAAGCTGGACGACGCTCCTAGCCGACGAAGAGGCCGCGGCACGCAGGAACTCATCGGTGGCGTAGCGGCGCGCTTCGTCTTCCGTCATCTCCTTGACGACGGCGGCGACGGCTCGCGCGCCCTGCCTGAGCGCCGCTCTGTATTGCTCGACACCGACGACGATCTCGTAGGCCCTGCCGGCAGGCTTAAGCGGCCTGACCTTGAGTACTGCGTCTTGGAGAAGGTCTTGTTCAGCAATAGAGGTGGCACCGAACAGGACTTCGTAAAAGGTGGGCTCTTTAAGTTTTCCCAACTCAAGTTCGACGACTAAACTTCCGACATCTGCCGGCACTTCCATAAAACTCCTCACTCTGATCGCGGTCCGCAGTCGGTAGACACATCTCGCTGTAGTTTTCAGAAAGGAGGACGTGTAATCGTTACACGTCCCACCGTGACGTGGCAGCAGTACGAGAAGCAAGCGCCGGGCCATCACATGCAGATCGATGTGAAGTTCCGGTGCCGGAAGCTGAAGCGGCTCTACCCTCCAACTCCTCTGCGACAAGGAATAATTGAAGAGACTTCTGTTGAAAGGGGGTAGATTTAGTAAGCCTGACGAAGTATCCGCTCCTCGCCACACGCCCTCCCGTAAGCAGCCGCCTCGTGTGGGGATTGTCTACTCGCGAGTAGACAATCCCCACACGGCGAGTGGGGAAAGTCTACTCGCGGGTAGGGAAAGCACATCCGGCCGGGCCTCCCTCAAGATATAACCGGGCGTACACCTCTAACCGGCCGGCATAGCAAACCGCCCAAAAATCGCGCGCATACGACCTCATACGATTAACGAATCTGAGCTGAGCAAAACGCTGAGCAAAACGCGGCACCACCTTTGCCAATCACACGGCCTGAGCCGCGACGCGGCGTGAGAGGACTGAGGTAAAGGAATTAATGGGGAGCGCCGAGACTAATCAAATGAAAGATGCCTTCTTCACCGCGCTAGAAGAGCGAATGCGCGCGGTGGCCAGAGAAGTGTTCGCCGAGCAGACCGTGTAGGGGCAAAGCGTGGCTCACTCCGCCTCCGACGACCACGCGGCTCAGGAGATCGGGAAGACTTTGAGGATGATCAGGGCGAAGGAGTTCATCACGATCAGGGAGGCCCACGTCCTTCTCGGCTGTTCGGACGGCCATATACGCAACCTGGTAGATAAGGCCCGAAAGGGCAAGACTGCTTACCCGATCCCCTTCTTAGACCTGGACGGCGTGACCGTCTTCCCACTCGCGAAGCTGCTCGAATGGGCCGAACGACCCAAGCTGAAGAAGCGGGCGGCCAGTTAGGTTTTGTTACGAGCCACTCCAGAAGCTAAACTCTAGGTCGCTTCTTTCGGCCGCGACCCCGGAGAAAGGAGCGTCGGATGTACGTCAGGAAAAGAGGCCAGTTCTGGCACTACGAGTTCTTTGTCAACGGAAAGCGTTACTCAGGCAGTTTCAACGGGAAGGACGGCAGTTCTATCGCCGGGGACAAAAAGGAGGCGCGCGAACTCGCCTTCAAGGAGCGGCGCAAGGTCCTGGACGGCACCTACCGCGACGGCGCGGAGCGCGAGGAGTTGAAGCGCTTCTCGGCCTTCGTGGACAAGGTCTTTCTACCCTTCGCCCGCGAGAACCACTCATCATCGGATCACGACGAGTTCCGCTGCGAGATGCTCAAGGAGCATTTCAACGACAAGGGCTTCGACGAGATCACGGTGATGACGGTCGTCAGGTTCATCAACCAGCGCTTGGACAGCGAGACTGTCAGAAAGCGGGTGCTGGAGGACGGGAGCGCGGTGAGTTGCAAGCGCAGCCCGACCACGGTTAACAAGGAGGTGACCCTGCTCTCGTCCATCTTCCGGATGGCGATGAGGGAGAAGGTGGCGACCTCGAACCCCTGCGACGAGCTGCCAAAGTCGGTGCGCGGGAAGATACCGGCGCGGCGCAAACGCAGCCGCCGCCTCTCGTCCGAAGAGGAGAAAGCGCTCTTCGGCAAGGGCTTAGTCGGCAGGCGTGAGCACCTGCGGCCGGTCTCGGAGGTGGCTCTCTGCACGGGGATGCGGAAGGGCGAGTTGTTCCGGCTCAGGCGCCAGGACCTGAACTTCGGACACGTCACCTTCACCCGCGTCATCAAGGGTGAGGTGTGGGAGGTCAGGCCCGGCTGGCTCCTCATTGAGGAGAGCAAGAACGGCAGGCCGCGCGTGATCCCGATGAGTCGGCGGGTGCGCGACATCCTGCGGAGGCTCTGCGAAGACGTGACCACGGGGGAGTACGTCTTCAGGAGCATCCGCACGGGCGAGCGCATCAACGACATCAAGAAGGGGTTCGTCAGCGCCTGCGGTCTAGCGGGGATCAGCAACCTCACCTTCCATGACCTGCGGCACACGTGGTCTTCAAGGGCGGCCGAGATGGGCGTGCCCGAGCACGTCCGCCGCGACATCCTCGGGCATTCGCCCAACAGCATGACGGGCGACTACACGCACGCCTCCCCCGAGGAGATGGAGCGGGCGATGGAGTTGGTCGCGTCCTACGATGGGCGCGGCTTTTCCGGCCTCGGCAAAATCTCGGCAAAGCGAAAAGCGGCGGCGGACCCGCAATCCGCCGCCGCCTCGTAAGTTGTTGTCACAACAGGAAAAGATTGGTAGCGGGGGGGAGACTTGAACTCCCGACCTTGGGGTTATGAATCCCACGCTCTAACCAGCTGAGCTACCCCGCCGTGTGGAAGGGTTCAATTATAGGGGCCGTCGCGGAAAGGTCAAGCGCGGGCCGAGTTTGCGCGCGGGGGTGTGGGGTCGTATCATTTCGCGGGGGGACGTTCTTATCCTTACAGTCGAAGAGAGAGGTATTTCATGAATGAGCTTGTCCACCGGCCGAGGCGCTTGAGACGGCGCGAGGGCGTGCGGGCGCTGGTCAGGGAGACGCGGCTCGCGCCGGAGGATCTGATCCTGCCGCTGTTTGCGTGCCCGGGCGAGGGCGTGCGGAAAGAGGTCTCTTCGATGCCGGGCGTCTTCAACCTCTCGGTCGATCAGGTCGCGCGCGAGGCGGCCGCCGCCTTCGACGCGGGCGTCCCCGGAGTCATCCTCTTCGGGCTGCCGGAGTCGAAGGACGAGACGGCCACCGGCGCCTACGCCGAGCGCGGCGTCGTGCAGGAGGCCGTCCGCGCCGTGCGCCGCGCCGTGCCCGAGATGGTCGTCATCGCCGACACGTGCCTGTGCGAGTACACTTCGCACGGACACTGCGGCGTCGTGCGCGGGGGCGAGGTCTTGAACGACGAGTCGCTCGAACTCATCGCGCGCACGGCCGTCAGCCAGGCCGCGGCCGGGGCCGACATCGTCGCGCCTTCGGCGATGATGGACGGGCAGGTCGGGGCCATCCGCTCGGGCCTGGACGAGGCCGGCTTCGAGCACGTCGCCGTCATGTCGTACGCGGTGAAGTACGCTTCGGCCTTCTACGGCCCGTTCCGCGAGGCGGCCGACTCGGCGCCCGCCTTCGGCGACCGGCGCGCGTACCAGATGGACGCGGCCAACGCGCGCGAGGCGATGCGCGAGGCCGAGCTGGACGTGATGGAGGGCGCGGACTTCCTGATGGTCAAGCCGGCCGGCCCCTACCTGGACGTTCTGCGCCAGGTGCGCGACCGCTTCGACCTGCCGCTCGCCGCGTACCACGTCTCGGGCGAGTACGCGATGTTGAAGGCGGCGGCGCAGCGCGGCTGGATCGACGAGAAGCGCGCGATGATGGAGACCTTGACGGGCATCAGGCGCGCGGGCGCGGACGTCATCCTCACGTACTACGCCGTCGAGGCCGCGCGCGAGCTGAACAAGAGGCGCTGAGTCGGTCGTCAGTTAAAAGGAGAAGCCCCTCCGGCCGCGAGCGGGAGGGGCTTCTCCTTTTGTCTTCGATGAAAAGCTCAGTCCAGCTCTTCCCCTCCCAGCGGCCGCGTGCGCGGGTCGTTCATGCGCATGAAGCCGATGATGGCGCAGACGGCGCCGAGCGCGACGAAGAGGTTGAAGAAGGCGCCCATCGCGAGCAGGCTCTCGGGGTTCTGCCCGCTGATGCCGTAGATGACGAAGACGAAAATCTGTATGTGGTAGAGCAGCAGGCAGACGGCCGAGATGGCGAACCAGCGCGGCGACTCGCCGAAGGCGCGGGCGCGCGCGAAGCCCAGGGCCGCCGCGATGAGCCAGCCCAGGCCGCCCAGGCTGAGCAGCCCGAACGCGATCCAGGGGAAGTAGGAAGGGGTGCGCACCTGCGCGAGCGCCGCCGTGTAGGAGAGGAGCATCTGGCTAGTCCTTCCCCGCCCGCGGGGCCGGGGTGTCTAAAAGCGACGCGCCGCGGGCGCCGTCGGCTTTCGTTCGCGACGGCGCCCGCGGCGCCTTTCGAGCGTGACGCGGTCGGCGGGACGGGAGCGGCGCGCGGCCCGTCACTGCGTGATGTGTATCTCCTCTTCCGCCCCCGAGTGGCGCAGGAAGATGGCGAGCGCGCAGACGCAGAGCACCACAAAGCCCGCGATGGCCTTCCAGAGGTGCGGCGTGTTCCCCTGCGGGTCGGTCGTCGCGGCGAAGAGGTAGAACTGCCAGATTGCAAAGACCAGCGCGGCGACCCCAACGATCCCAAGCAGAGCGTCAACCAGACTCTTCATCTTGAACCTCCTGAGTTCGGTTAGTCTGAATCTCGACGGCTTCTTAAATTAAGCCGAAAAAGCTCTGGAGTATTTGCCGGGTTTTGCTTCCGACGGTATTGCTTCTGGATTCGCCGCTATGTTAGCGCCGCGCCCCGCCGGACGCAAGGGGTTTGTGGGGGAAAGGGGAAGGGTGCTGGGTGCTGGGTAAAAAGCCTGTTCTTACCCAGCACCCAGCACCCTTCACAGAATCAGCCTCTTATCCCCGGCCCGTCTGGTGACGCGCTCGCGGTCGAAGTATTCGAGGAGCGGGATGGCGTACTTGCGCGAGACGCCGGAGAGTTCTTTGAAGGCGGCCACGTCGATGAGGCGGTCGGGGGTGCGCGCGGCGTAGTCGCGCAGCGCCGCCGTGAGGTGTTCGAGCGGGTCGCGGTGGAGGAGGAGGTCTTCCTTGACGCGCACGAGCGCGCCCGCGTCGAGGAGGAGTTGGAGGAGTTTGCGCAGGTGTTCGCGCCGCGCGCCCGCGCCGCCCGCGCGCGCGAACGCGTCTTCGAGCGCGGGCGCTTCGAGCGCCGCGTCGCGGTAGACCGCTTCGAGCCGGTCGCGCAGCGCGGCGTCCGCGGGCGAGAGGTCGAGGCTGTGGCCGGCCGCGCGCACGAGGTCGCGCTCCGCGACGAGCGCGCCCTCTTCTTCAGCCTTCTTCAACGCGGCCCGGAAGACCTCGGGTGCGGCGTGCGTGAAGACCTTTTCGCGCAGAGTCTCGCGCGCGAGGCCCTTCGAAAGCGGCTCGCGCCGGTGGTGCGCCTCGACCTCTTCGACCGCCGCGCGCCGCAGCCTTTCCAGAACGTCTTTAGAAACCAGAACCCCTTCGGCCTCGACGACCGGGCCGCGCCGCTCTGCCTCCGAGACGGCGGAGGCCAAACGGTCGTCGCGCCAGCCCGTGCGCGCCGCGGCCTCCTCGCGGCGCAGCCCGCGCTCGCCCGCCGATTCGACGAAGAAGGCGAGCCGCGCGCCCGGGTCTGCGCCTTCGAAGGCTTTAAGCGCGGAGCGCGCCGACGCGCGCTCGCGGCCGCGGTGCTTCTGGGCGTGAGCGTCGAGGACGACGCCGCCCGCGAACGTCTGCTGCGGCGAGTACGTGCGCAGGATGAAGCGGTCGCCGGGGAGCGCGACGATTGGCGATTCGAGGCGCAACTGCACGAGACCCGCGGAGCCCGGCGCGACCTCGCCTGACTCTTCGAGCACGGAGACGCGCGCCAGCGCTTCCAACGCGCCGTGGTGGACGCGGACGCGCTGCCGCGCGCGCAAGGGTCGCGGCGCGTCGGCGAGCACCGTGACGCGCGCGTCCATAATCTGCGTCGGCCGCAGGCGACCCACGGGCGCGAGCACCATCCCGCGCTCGACGCCCGCCGTCTCGACGCCGCCGAGGTTCACGGCAGTCCTCTGCCCCGCGCGCGCCTCGTGCACGCTCGCGCCGTGCACCTGAAGCCCGCGCACGCGCACGCGCGTCCCCGTGGGGAGAAGCTCCAACTCTTCGCCCTCCCTAATCTCGCCCGCGACGAGCGTGCCCGTCGCCACCGCGCCGAAGCCGCGCATCGTGAACGAGCGGTCGACGGGCAGCCGCGCCACCTCGTCCCCCGAACGCTCGGGCGCCGCGAGCGCCGCCGCGCGCAAAACCTCCTTCAGCTCTTCAATGCCCTGCCCCGTCCGCGCGCTCGCGGCCACGACCGGCGCGCCTTCGAGGAAAGAGCCGGCGACCAGCTCCGACGCTTCGAGCCGGACGAGTTCGAGCAACTCTTCGTCCACCGCGTCCGCCTTCGTCAAAACGACCAGCCCGGCTTTGACTCCGAGCAGGCGGCAGATGTCGAAGTGCTCGCGCGTCTGCGGCATCACGCCCTCGTCCGCGGCGATGACCAGCGCGACGAGGTCGATGCCGTGCGCGCCGGCGAGCATGTTCTTGACGAAGCGCTCGTGGCCGGGCACGTCCACGAAGCCGACGCGCACGTCGCCCAAGTCCAGCTCGGCGAACCCGAGGTCGATGGTGATGCCGCGACGCTTCTCCTCGGGCAGGCGGTCGGCGTCCACGCCCGTCAGCGCGCGCACCAGAGTCGTCTTCCCGTGGTCGATGTGGCCGGCCGTGCCGACGATGACAGATCGCATGTTGGTGAATGGTAAATGGTAAATGGTGAATGGTGAAGTCGGGGTCTCCGTTCACCGTTCACCATTCACCATTCACCACCTGAAGACGCTGAGGATGTCGGAGAAGTCGTCGCGCCAGACTTCGAGTTTGTAGACGTCTCTGTCGAACTCGGGCCAGTTGGTGTCGGAGGCGAGCGGGCCGAAGTCTGTGTCGGCCCGCGCGACGGCGACCCAGGTCGAGGCGTCGAGGCCGAAGTCTGCGCCCTGCCTCCCGTCGTCGAAGATGCGCGCGGCGAGGCCCGCGTCCTTCGCGATGCCGCCCGCGACCCGTTCGAGCTGGAGGCTGCGGTTCGAGACGTGGAAGGCGACGAGGCCGCCGGGCTTCAGCTTCGAGACGTAGAGCGCGAGCGCCTCGCGCGTCATGAGGTGCGCGGGCACCGCGTCCGAGCTGAAGGCGTCGAGCACGATGAGGTCGTAAGCTTCGGGCGTCGCCTCGCGCAGACGCAGCCGCGCGTCGCCGAGCACGACGTTCGGCCGCGCGCCCGCGCACTCCGAGAGGTAGGTGAAGAGCCTCGGGTCGCGCGCGATGTCGCCGACCTGCGGGTCGATCTCGTAGAACGTCCACGCCTCGCCCGCGCGCGAGTAGGCCGAGGTCGTGCCCGCGCCGAGGCCGACGACGGCGACCGAGAGCGGCGCGGCCACGCCCGCCGCCTCGCGCTTCTCGTGGACGTGCCGGAAGACGGAGCCGAGCGGCCCCTCGCGATGATAATAAGAGACCGGCTCGCAGCGGTGCGCGGCGTCCATGTACTGCTTGCCGTGGAGCGTGCTGCCGTGGTTCAGCCAGTGCACCGAGTCGTCCCCTGCGCCCTGGACGCGGTGCGTCCCGTAGAAGTTGCGCGACGCGTGCAGCGTGCGGTCGCTCCCCCACTCGGCGAAGAGCAGCGTCGCCAGCATGACCGCGCCGAGGCCGAGCGTGAACCGGACGGGGCGCGGCGCGAAGAAGTGGTTGAGCAGGAAGAGCGGGACGCCGAGCGTCAGGGCCGCGCGCTCGACCGGCGTCAGCTCGAACCGCTGCGTGACGAGCATGAGCGCCGCCGCGAGCAGCCCAATCACCAGCGGCAGCAGCAGGTCGAGCAGGCCCCAACGCTTCTCCGCGCCGTCGCCCTCGACCGTCTCAAACGGCTCTTCGTTTTCGACAGCGGCGCTCTCATCCTTCTTCTTCGCGCCGAGGCGCAGCCCCAGCAGCGTGCCGCTCGACTTGCGGTAGGCGGGGCGCAGGTAGGTCGCGAGCAGGATGACGAGCGGGTACTCGGTCACGTAGTTGAAGACGAGCGGCGCGACGACCGCGTTGAAGAGTCCGCCGAGCACGCCGCCCAGGGCGAGGCACAGGTAGAACTCCGCGAGGCGCGAGGCCGCGGGGCGGTCAGAGGCCAACTGGCCGTGGCAGACGAGCGCGGCCGCGAAGAGGAAGGCGAGGTGGAAGATGATGAGGAACCAGGCGGGCCGCGTCGCGCCCGACAGGTAGACCATCGAGACCAGCACCGCCGCGGCCGGCACCACGCGCGCCGCGAAGCCGCGCGGGAGCTTGAAGCCGCGCGCGAAGACGAAGACGAAACTCAGGAGGTAGAGCGCGAGCGGGATGACCCATAGCAGCGGCACGGCCACGAGGTCGGTCGTGACGTGCGTCGTCACGCCGAGCACGAGGCTCGAAGGCACGAACGCCAGCACGACCCAGCGCAGCCGCCGCTTCAAACTCAAAGGCTCGGCGGGGGAAGCTTCGCGCGTTTCGTCTCGTCCGACTCGCCCGCGCGCGCGCACGGCCACGGCGGCGCAGGCGGCGAAGAGGACGAAGAGCGCGCCGTAGGCGAAAGACCAGGCGCGGCTCTGCTGGCCGAGCGTGAGCGCCGGCTCGAGCAAGGCCGGGAAGCCGAGCAGCGCGAAGAGGCTCCCGGCGTTGCTCGCCGCGTAGAGGTAGTAAGGGTCTTCGGCCGACTCGGCGCGCGTGCGCGCGAACCAGCCTTGCAGCAGGGGCGCGCTGGCCGAGAGCACGAAGAAGGGCGGCCCGACCGTCAAAAGCAGAGTCTTCAACAGCCACCACTCGGGACTCGCGCCCTCGGGCACGCCGCCGGCCGCGGCCGCGTTCAAGGCGATGGGCAGGGCCAGCGCGGCCACCGCGAGCAGCGCCAGGTGCACCGCGGCCTGCGCCAGGGCCGACAGCCAGCGCGCCAGCGCCAGAGCGTAGGCGTAGCCCGCGAGCAGCAACGCCTGAAAGAAGAGCATGCAGGTGTTCCAGACGGCGGGCGTCCCGCCGAGCAGGGGCAGAAGCATCTTGCCCGCGAGCGGCTGAACCCAGAAGAGCATGAACGCGCTGACGAAGAGCGCGGCGGCGAACAGGAGTGCCATAAGAGACGTGAACCGTGAACCGTCAACCGTGATAAGTGAGCGGGCCTGTAGACAGTAAACCGTAAACCGTAAACCGTGACAAGAAGAAGTCGGTTCTTTCTCGTCACGGTTTACGGTTTACGGTTCACGTTCCCGTCACGGGCCGCGCTACTTGACGATCTCGAAGTCGAGCCATTGCGTGGCGGTGGCGCGGGCACCCCTGGACAGTTGGTCTGTGACGACGAGTTGGAGGACGTATTCGCCGGGCGTGAGGTTCAGGCCGAGCTGGATGCGGCTGCCGGCCTTGAGGCGCGCGACGTCCGCCTGCGGGCCGGGGTCGAAGGGCGCGGCGGGGCCGTCGAAGACGGGCTGGCCGTCGCGGAAGAGGCGCACCTGCGTCAGCAGGCGCGGCCGCCCCGTGGCGCGGTCGGCCTTCGCGTTGTAGATGTGGTAGACGAAGTCGAGCGCCGCGCCCCGGCGGAAGCGGCGCACGGTCGCGTCGCGCAGGAGGTCGTGCCCCGGAGCCTGTTCCGCTGCGCCGGCCCGGGGGCCGTCGTCCTGCGCCGAGGTGAGGACGACGCCCGAGAGCGCGAGCCGCCCTTTCGAGAGGTCGGGCACCTCTATGAACTGGCTGGCCGAGCCGACCTTCTCCGTCTGCGAGTCGCGCACGGCGACGCGGAGCTGGTAGGCGCCCGGCTTCTTGAGCGGCACCTTCATCATGTAGACGAGCCCTTCGGAGAGCATCCGCTGGAGGCCCTCGCCGCGCGCGCGGATGGTCTCGGTGCGGTTGAACTCGTCCAGCGCCCCGCCGTTCTCGCCGAAGGTGACGGCGACCAGGTCGATGACGGCCTTCTTCCAGCCGTCGGCCTCGTCCACCAGCTTCAACTGGCTCGCGTCGATGTGGAGGAGCGAGTCGACGACCGCATTCTTCTCCGAGGGGCTGCTGAAGAGCGAAGTCAGGCGCAGCGTCAGCCCGCCCGAGGCGAGCGGCGAGGTGAGCGCCGCCATCAGCTGCTCGCTGCGCGTGCGCGGCGCGGGCTTCCGGTCGCCTTCGGCGAAGCCGTAGAAGCCCGCGCGCGTGCGGACGTTGAGGCCCGAGCGCTTGAGCCTGACCTCGAACTTGTTGAAGCGCGTCTTGCCCTGCTCGGGCCGGAAGACTTCTTCGGAGGGGCGGAAGCCGATGAGGTAGTAGCCCTTCTGGTCGTCGAGGATGCGCTCCATGCCGCCGGCGAGGTCGTTCGTGTTCTTGACGAAGATGCCGCCGGTCTGCTCGGCGAGGTAAGAGAGTCCCTCCTGGTTGCGGAGCAGCTCGTCGTTGCGGTCGTTGACGCCCGAGAAGTCGGGGGCCGCGCCGGCCTTCGGGTTGAACTGGTCGGCCGCCGTGAGGCCGGTCACCGCGAGGCCGCGCGCGTCCACCGTGTAGATGACGACCGAGGCGCGGTTGGCCTGGTCGGTCAGGCGGCGCAGGTTCTCGATGATGCGCTCGGTGTTGCGGTGATCCTGTGTGCGGCTCGGGTCTCTGTAAATCTGGAAGCCGCCGGAGAAGACGACGACCGACTTGCGGCCGGGCAGCTCCTTCATCCCGCGCACGACGTAGCCGATGGCGCCGAGCGTGCCGACGGTGAAGACGCCCTCGCGGAACTCGTCCACGGACTTGGAGGCGTTCTTCTCGTCCTCGTCTTCGTCCTCGCCGACCTGCTTCCTGTCGCCGCCGCCCGGCTTGCGCCCGGTCATCGAGCCCGCCTCTTCGAGCGGGTCGGGTTCGAGCGGCGCGAAGGTGCCGACGCCCGCGCGACCCTGCGGGTTCCAGCGCACGCGCTCGATGGCGCGGTAGAGGAGCTGCCTGTCGGTCGTGAACTGTTGCAGCGCGCCCATGCCCGCCGACGTGCGCATGATGGCGACGAGGTCGCCCGGCTGCATCTGCTCGTCCACGAACTTCTTGAGCGCGCGGCGCACGCCGACGATGTCTTGAAAGGAGGTGCCGAGGTCGTCCGCGACGAGCGCGATGGTGCGCCGCACCTGCGAGGCGCGCGGCGGCGCGGAAGGGACGGGCGGCGCGGGCACAGACTTGGCCGACCTGTCGGGGCGCGCGACGGGCTGCGCGACGCGGCCGGCCTCCGTAGCGCCCGCGACGAAGGTGAAGTTGGTGATCTCCTGCCGCCGGCCGTCCACGAAGACTTCGAACTCTTCGGGCCGCAGGTCGGCGACGTGGCGCCCCTGCTTGTCCGTCACCACGGCGTCGAACTGCACGAGGTTCGAGGTGATGCGCACCACGTCGTCCTCGGGGCCGTCTTCCGGGGTCGGGGTCTGCGAAGGCTGGGACGGTTGCTGCGGCGCGGGCGTGTTCGTCTGCGCGGGCGTCTGCGTAAAAGCCAGAAGGAGTGCGAGGGTAAGGGCGAGGTCTCTTTTCATCTGCGGCTCTCTCGTCGGTGAGTGCCGCCGCGGGCCGGCGGCTGGCCTTTGGGAGACGTTTGTGCGATGCTTCGGCAAACGTTACAACGCGGACGGAGGGCGATTATGACAGAGCCGGCGAAAAACGGCGACCGGGTGCGCGTGCACTACACGGGGCGGCTCGAAGACGGGCAGGTCTTCGACTCCTCGCGCGACGGCGACCCTCTGGAGTTTACGGTCGGGGCCGGCGAGGTCATCCCGGGCTTCGACGAGGCCGTGCGGGGCTTGAACGTCGGCGACTCGAAGACGGTCGAGATCGAGTCCGAAGACGCCTACGGCCCGCGCCGCGAGCAGCTCGTCACGCAGGTCTCGCGCGAGGCGGCGCAGTTCCCCGTCGAGCCGCAGGTCGGGATGCACTTCGGCCTCCCGCTACAGGACGGCAGCCAGCTCGAAGTCGTCGTCACCGAAGTCACGGACACACACGTCACCATCGACGGCAACCACCCCCTCGCCGGCCAGAAGCTCATCTTCGATGTCGAGCTGGTGGGGAAAGAGTAGGCGGAAAGCAGTAGGCAGTAGGCAGATGGGAGTAGGCATTTAAGACATAGTTCTTCAACTGCCTACTGCCATCTGCCTACTGCCTACTGCCTTCATTCATCGGGGTCGGCACCGAAGTAATAGAGCCACTCGCCGAGTTCTGACTCTTTGACGCCGCCGCGCGCGTCCTCTTCCTTGTTGTCGGCGGAGAGGGCTTCGAGGCGGCGGCGGAAGTCGCCGGAGCGTATGACCTCCGCGCCGCAGCGGCGGACGTAGTCGGCCAGGGCGCGGTCGGAGGTGACGACCTTCAACGTCCGGCGCTCGCGCGACGCCTCGACCAGGTGCTTGATGCGCGCGTCCGCGTCACGGCCGCGCTCGGCGTAGAAGACGCGCACGCCCATGAAGTGAGAGCCGTCGGGGAAGAACTCGTCGGGCGCGCCGTCGAAGACGGCCTCGACGGTCACGCCCGCCTCCCGCGCGAACCGCGCCAGCTCCCCTAACAGCCGACGCCGCGCGCCGGGCTTGTCCCTGTGCCAGCCGACGCGCTGCGCCATCACGTTGTTGCCGTCAACCAGGTATGACATCAGCGGCACTTGGTGAGGTTGGGTTCCCTGTCGCGCGCGAGGTTGAAGGTGCCGATGACTTCGCGCGTGTCCGCTCGCGTGACGGTGAGCTTCATCAGGCTGCCGCCGACGCGGCCGCTCAGCCGCACGCGGTAGCCGCCCGCGCCCTCCTCCTCGATTTCGGTGGCGCGCACGGGGCCGCCGTGCTCCTCGAAGTGCCGGCCGTTGACGCCGAAGCGGCCCTGCGCGTCCACGACGATCTTCCCTGCCACCGTCCCGTGCGCGCAGTCGTACTCGACGCTCGCGCCGGTCTCCGTCACCGTGAAGCTTATGTGCGGGCCGCCCCACACGCCCGGCGTGAGCGCGTCGGGCGCGCGCCGGCGTGCGCCCTTCGAACGGCGTTGGGTCATCGTCGGCCTCCGCACCGTGGTCTTCGGGTCGTGCGCCGCCGCTGCGCGGGCGGGCGCCGGGAGCGCCGCGCAGAGTTGGAGCGCGGCGAGTGCGAGTGTGATCTTCAGACTTCGTTTCAAGTGACCTTCCTCTTTCTCTGCGACGAGTATAGACCAAAAGTTGGGGGGCTGACGCTTGAACGCGCCCGCCCCCCAACTTTTGCGTCTTGAGTCAGAGCCTACTGGCAGCTGCTCAGCTTGAACGAGTAGATGTAGGTCGTCCAGTTGAAGGTGCCGTTGGCCGGCAGGTACTCGGTCGTGAAGACCATCGTGCAGCCGTCCACGGGGTCGACGCTGATGGTGCTGTAGTCGCCCCAGCGCGCGAGGGTCGTCTGCTGCGAGCCGCCGCCCGTCAGGATGTTCGTCTCGTTGCCGAGCGCGCCCGCGGGGTCGCCCGCCGCGCGGTACGCGTAGCGGATCGAGGGGACGACAGAACTGCTCGACACGTTGTAGCCGATGGCGATGCCGCCCGCCTTGTCCATCGCGGCCGAGCCCATCCAGCGGTAGGTCGCGTCGGGCGAGAACGTGCCCTGCTGGAAGACGACGGGGTTGGCGCTGCCCAGGGTCTGGCCCGCGGCGTTGCGGAACTCGTACCAGCGGATGCCGCTCGTGCCGCCCGTCGCGACCGGGTGGTTGACGACCATCGTCTCGTAGGTTCCGAAGTTGCGGTAGCTGAGGCGGTAGTTGAGGCGGTCGCCGAGAGAGTCGAGCTGCTGCGTCGTGCCGGGCTGCGGGATGCAGGTGCCGCCGCCGCACGCGCGGCTGAAGGTGGCGACGCCCGCGACCGTGGACGGCCCCGTCAAGGTCGAGGTGCCGGCCGTCCAGTTCACCGAGTAGCGCAAAGCGCCCACCGAAGAGGTGCCGATGGTCAGCAGCGGGCAGGCGCTCCCCGCGGGCGGCAGCGTGCTGCCCTCGATGTCGGCCGGCTCGATGCTCGCGGCGGCGGTCGTCAGCTTGCAGATCTGGCGGGCCGCCGCGCCGACGAGCATCTTGTCGCGCTCAAGCGCGCAGACGTTCGCGCCCGAGAAGGTGCGGCCGTTCTTGAACATGTTGTAGGTGATGTAGTACCCGTCGCGCCAGACGCCCATCTTCGGGAAGTCGTTGAAGCTATTACTGAACGAGTAGGAGTAGCGGTAGTAGGTGCCGGTCGGGTCGGGGGAGGTCGAGACCGCAACGCACTGCGTGTAGGGCGTCGCGGTGACGGCGAACTGCGTCAGAATCCAGCGGTCGGCGAACTGGTCGTACTGGACGATAGGGTCGCCGTCATTGTCCGACTCGCAGCGCCCGCCGAAGCCCTGGAAGAGGGTGTTGCCGTTCTTCGGGAAGCCGGGGACGAGGTTGAAGCCGGTGATGTTGTTCGAGGCGTCACGCGACAGCGTGTAGACGGCGTAGCGCAGGTTGACCCACTGGACGTAATGGTTCGGCCCGAGGTCGCCCGTCGTGTCGGGCGGCGCGACGCGGCGGCTCGGGTCGACGGGGACGCCGGTGGTCGAAGCCTTCGGCTGCGCGTAGGCGTCGATGACGGCGTTCTGGCCGGCGAGCGGGTCGACGCCCGAGGGGTTAGAGTTGCCGACGGAAGAGGGGCGGCCGGGTTCGAAGTCCTTGCCTCCGCGCGCCGGCTCCGGCTTGTCGGGCCGGTCGAACATCTCGCGCAAGGGCTTGGAAGTCTTGTCGAAGTGGTCGGGCTTCATCACGTCGGAGTTGCCCTGGCCGAATACTACGGCCGGTAGTAGGAGAAGACAGAAGACGAGAGTGATCAGTGACGCAAAAGCTTTTCTCATTTTCCCTCCGCGACGGGCGTGCCCGCCGGTTCAACTGCTTGGGTGCAGCCTGGACTTAACAGACGTGAGGTGACGCGTGTTCAAGTCGTTGGGGCCGATTGCTTCTTAGAAAGCCGTAAGCGAATCAACTATGAATGAGAGCCCGCGGCCGGGAGTAGCCATCGGGAGGGAAGGCCGGGTCAAAGGGCATCGATGCCGGCCGTCGAACTGTGCGCGAAACTGTTCCGAATGAGTAGCCACCGGGCGGAGTCAGCCCGGAAATAGTAAGCGGAAAGCGTCGGGAGGTCAAACGGCCGCGCCCCCAAATCGCGCCGGCCCGCGCGTCGGCTCACGCGAGTAGTTTGCGGCCCGGGCGTCGGGCGGGAGTTTCAAATAACCTCGCGGCCGTAGTCGCAGTACTCGACGACGGGGCAGCGCTCGCAGACGGGGTCGCGCGGGCGGCAGAGCTTGCGGCCGTGGCGGATGAGGTTGACGTGGAAGGAGTAGAACTTGCCGGCGGGCACGAGGCGGTTCATGACCTCGTGCGCGAAACGGTCGGCGCACTTCGGAGGGATGAGGCCGACGCGGCGGAGCACGCGGAAGATGTGCGTGTCGAGCGGGAAGACTTCTGTGGCGCAGGCGAAGAGGAGCGTGCAGGCCGCCGTCTTCGGGCCGACGCCGCGGAAACTCGCGAGGTACTCGACCGCATCCATCGCGGGCAGGCCGCGCAGGAACGAGAGGTCGAACGAGCCGTGCCGCTCTTTGACTTGGCGCAGCAGGTCGCGGATGACCGCGGCCTTCTGGTTGGCGAGCCCGCCTAAGCGTATCGTCTCGACCAGCGTCTGTTCGCGCGCCCGGAGCACGGAGTCCCACGTCGGGAACCTCCGCTTGAGGGCGTCGTAGGTGCGGTCGCTGTTGGCGTCGCTCGTCGCCTGCGAGAGGATGACGGCGACGAGCATGTCGAGCACGTCCCAGTCCGTCCACTTGTTCTCGGGCACGCCGTAGGCGCGCTCAAGGTTCTGGACGATGTAGCGAACCGGCTTCTCCTCGGAGACCTTCGCGACCCATTCCTCGACCGCCGACGAGGGGCGCGCGGCGTTACTTCGAGGGGTTCTCTTTCGAAGCGGCGATGACGCGCTCATAGAATTCGATGTACTGCGGGATGACCAGGTCGGTGCTGTAGCGGCCGACGGCCGACGCGCGCGCGCGCCGCCCCATCTCGCGCCGCAAGCGTTCGTCCGCGAGCAGGCGCGCGGCGCAGTCGCTCATCTTCTCCACGTCGCCCACTTCGGCGAGGCAGCCCGTCGAGCCGTCGTCCACGACCTCGGGGATGCCGCCGACGCGAGAAGCGATGACGGGGACTTCACACGCGAGCGCTTCGAGCGCGGCGAGTCCGAAGGACTCCTGCTCCGAGGGCAGGAGCAGCACGTCCGAGACCGAGAGGTAGTCGGTGATGCGCGGCTGCTTGCCGACGAACGAGCAGTGACGCTCGACGTTCAGGCACCGCGCGCGGTGCTCGGCCCGGCTGCGCTCGCTGCCGTCGCCCACCATCACGAGCCGCGCGCCCACGCCCTTGGCGCGCACGCGCGCCAGAATCTCCACGCAGTCCACGGGGCGCTTCACGGGGCGGAAGTTCGAGACGTGGCAGAGCAGGGGCTCGCCGTTGGGGGACAGCTCGCGGCGCAGCTCCTCCTTCGGCTTGCGGCTGTAGTCGCTCGCGCAGATGAAGTTCGGGATGACGGCGATGTGCTCGAACTGGAAGGTCTCGGCCGTCGCCTGCTTGAGGTAGTGGGAGACGGCGGTGACGCCGTCCGACTGCGCGATGCCGTAGCGCGTGATGGGCAGGTACGAGCGGTCGGCGCCGACGAGCGTGATGTCCGTCCCGTGCAAGGTCGTCACGACGGGCAGCGTCCTCCGCGGCTTCAGGGACTCGCGCGCGAGGATGGCGCTGATCGAGTGCGGGATGGCGTAGTGGACGTGGAGCAGGTCGAGGTCTTCCGTCTCGGCCACGTCGGCCATCTTCGTCGCGAGCGCCAGCGTGTAAGGCTGGTGCTCGAAGAGCGGGTACGACATCATCTCGACTTCGTGGAAGCGCACGCGCTCGTTCAGTTGCGTGAGCCGCGTCGGCAGGGCCGAAGAGATGAAGTGCACCGTGTGCCCGCGCTCGGCCAGCTCCTTCCCCAGCTCCGAGCCGACGATGCCGCTCCCGCCGTAGGTCGGGTAGACAGTGATTCCGATGTTCATAATGAAAGTAGGCAGTAAGCAGATGGCAGCAGGCAGTTAAAAGCCCTTCCGTCGTCGAAGGGCCAGCCGCTCAAACCGGCCTGCCGCCTACTGTCTACTGTCTACTGCCTACTGAATATAGCAAGAGGCAGCCGGCCCTCGCTACCGTCTGCCTCTCGTCTCAACTTGTCTCACCTGCGAAGGGGGGACAAGCGAGAGCCAGAACTATACGCCTACTTTCCCCTTTTGACAAATTAAATTTTGCCCCCCCGTGGGTGCGGATTGGTACTATCAACGGCAGTCCCGGAAGTCGTGCCTTCGCCTCACTTAGACCGGCGGCCGAAACAGGTTATAATGTGCCCGGCGAAAATCAGACAAAACGTTCAGACGCTGCACGCGCCGTCCTGATTTGAGTGAAGTTTTTATCCGTAAGGGAGAGGTTTAAAGAATGCCGAAGATTGATAACATCGAAGAGACGCCGAACCCGAACGCCGTCAAGTTCATCCTGAAGGAGCCGGTGACGGCCGGCACGACCCGCTCGTTCCACAGCGCCGCCGAGGCTGCCGGAGACGCTCTGGCCGGCCCGCTCTTCGACGTGGGCGACGTCTCGTCCGTCTTTTACATGGACAGGATGGTCACGGTCGAGAAGACGGACGAGGCCGACTGGGACGACCTGCTGCCGCGCCTCGCCGTGCCCATCCGCGCGGCCGCGTCCGTGGCCTCGAACGGCGGCGCCGCCGCCCCGCAGCCCGCCGGCGTCGGCGGCCCGCTCGGCGCGCTCATGAGCGATGACCCGCGCCTCGCGCGCATCAACGAGATTCTCGACGAGAAGGTGCGCCCCTACCTCGCCTCCGACGGCGGCTGGCTCGAAGTGCTCTCGCTCAACGACAAGACGCTCACCATCCGCTACCAGGGCGCCTGCGGCAGTTGCCCGAGTTCCCTCTCCGGCACGCTCCTCGGCATCGAGGGCCTCATCCGCCAGGAGATCGACCCCGACATTGAAGTCATCGCCGTATAGAAGGGTGCTGGGTGTTAGGTGTTGGGTGCCGGGGAAGAATCTGTCTTCACCCAGCACCCAGCCCCCTTCCCTCCGGCTTTTTTTGGAACAAGCCCCCGCGCGAGGACGTTTACCCCTCCAACTCAGTCCGAGCGCAGGTCTCCGTCTATCCGGGGGCTTGTGCATGTCCCGACAGGCCCATCTTCAGACAGAGGACGAAAAGATGAACAGACCCGCACGCCTCCTCGCCTTCGCCCTATCCCTTTCGACGTTCGCGCCGGCCGCCGGGCAGACGCCGGCCCCGCCCGCCGCGCAGAAGAAGCCGGCCGCGAAGAAGGCGGAAGCCGCAGACCCCCTGGCCGAATCGCGTAGAGTCTCGGCCATCTCGCTCGTCTCGTCGCTGACCAGCGACGCCCGCGCCTTCCGCGACCCCGTCCTGCGCGCGCGCGTGCAGGCGCGCGCCGCCGACGTGCTCTGGGATGCGGAGAAGGAGCAGGCGCGCGACCTCTTCCACCGCGCGTGGGCTGACGCCACCGCCGCCGACGAGCAGTTCGGCGAGGCGCGCGCCCGCGCCGCTTCGCGCACGGGGCCTTCGTCGCGCGTCGCGGGCAGCGTGCGCCGCGAAGTCCTGCGGCTCGCCGCGAAGCGCGACGCCGAGTTGGGCAACGAGTTCCTGGCGCAGTTGGACGAGTCGAAGAAGGCGGAGTCCGGCGAGGCGACCGCGGCGGCGGCCGCGAACGCCCCGGCCGCCTCGGGCCAGCCCTTCAACCCCGACGACCCGCCGACCTACATGGCGCAGCGCCTGCAACTCGCGCAGCAGCTTCTCGAAGACGGCGACACCGAGAGCGCGTTGAAGTTCGCGGACGCCGCGCTCTACCCCGTCAACACCTTCGGCATGCACTTCCTCAACACGCTGCGCGAGAAGAACGTGGCCGCCGCCGACCAGCGCTTCAACTCGCTGCTCATGCGCGCTGCCGCCGACCCTTCGGCCGACGCCAACTCGGTCTCGCTGCTCTCGTCCTACCCCTTCACGCCTTACCTCTACATCACCGTGAAGCCCACGGGCAGCAGCCACACGCGCCAGTTCCGCGGCAACATCGCCCCGCCGCAGGACGTAGACCCGAAGGTGCGCGCCGCCTTCCTGAACGCGGCGGCGCAAATCCTCCTCCGCCCGCTGCCGCCGCCCGAGCAGGATCGCTCCACCTCGGGCCGCATGGGCGCCTACGTCGTCGCGACGCGTATGGCGCCGCTCTTCGAGCAGTTCATGCCCGACAAGGCGCCGGCCATCCGCGCGCGCCAGTCGCAGCTCATGCAGGAGACGGCTAACATCGGCGGCGAGCGCGACTCGGAGATTCTGACGCGCGGCATCGTCCCCGACCCGCCGGGCCGCGACCGCGCGCAGGAGGCCCTCACGCGGGCCGAGAACGCGAAGGATGCGAACGAGCGCGACCGCTGGTACTTCGAGGCCGCGATGTCGATGGTTGAGCGTGACGCGGCGCAGGCGCGCGAGTACGCTAACAAGATCGAAGACATAGACACGCGCAAGCAGGTGCTCGCCGTCATCTCCTTCCGGCTCGTGCAGGATGCCATCCAGGAGAAGCGCAGTGAAGAGGCTCTTAAACTCGCGCGCGCCGACGAGCTGACGAACGTCCAGCGCGTCTGGGCCTTCACCGAGATCGCGAGGCTGCTCGGCAAGGAGCAGCCGGGCCGCGCCGTCGAAGTCCTCGACCAGGCGGTCGAGGAGGCGAAGCGCATCGACGACGCCGCGCCCGAACGCGCCCGCACGCTGACGGCCATCGCGACGCAGCTCGTCGCGCTCGACCGCGCGCGCGCCTGGGAGTTGATGAACGAGGTCGTGAAGTCTGCCAACGGCCTGCCCGACTACACGGGCGAGGACGGCGAGCTGGTCGTCCGGGTGCAGTTCAAGGGCGGCGGGGCGATGACCTCGAACTCCTCCGCGCAGGGCTTCAACCTCGCGGGCGTCTTCGCCGCGCTCGCGAGCGAGGACTTCGACCGCGCCTCCTCGCTCGCGCGCACGCTCAAGAACGAGGCGGCGCGCTCGGCCGCCACCCTCGCCGTCGCACGCTCCGTCCTCGTCAAGAAGCAGGAGCGCGCCGCGGCCAACTGATTCTGGAACCTGCGGCTTTGAAATGATGAATGATGAGTGATGAATGAAAGGCGGCGGGCTTTTTATTCATCATTCATCACTCATCATTCATCATTCCCCGTCCGTCGCCCTCGGAGGTATCCGATGTCGAAGAGAGTCTCGCTGCTGGCCCTCGCACTCTGCGCGGCCGTCTCGCCGTCGCGCGTCGGGGCGCAGGAGCCGCAGGCCGCGAAGCCGAAGCCCGCGAAGACTTCCGCGAAGAAGCCTGCGCCCGAGCCGGCAGACCCGATGGCCGAGCTTAGGCGCACGACCGCCATCTCGCTCGTCTCCGCGCTCGCCGACGACGCGCGCACGTTCCGCGACCCCGCCCTGCGCGCGCGCGTGCAGGCGCGCTCGGCCGACGCCCTGTGGGACACCGAGCGCGAGAAGGCCGTCACGCTCTTCCGCCGCGCGTGGGACGAGGCCGAGGCCGCCGACGCGGAGTCAGACCGTCGCGTCGCCGAAGAGCGCGCGCGCCAGCAGCGCGAGCGCGGCTTCTCATCCATCCAGCTGGGGCCGAGCCTCCGCACCGAAGTCCTCCGCCTCGCCGCGAAGCGCGACCGCGCGCTCGGCGAAGAGTTTCTGACGAAGCTCGACGAGGCGCGCAAGCGCGAGGCGGAGTCGGCCGCCACCTCAAACGAAAGACCGACCGACGCCGGCGGCGGCACGCAGCCGGGGCAGCAGCAGCGGCCCGACCCGACGGACACGCCGCCCGCCGTCGCCAAGCGCCTGCGCCTCGCGAGCCAACTCGTGCAGGACGGCGACGTGGAGCGCGCGATTCAGTTCGCAGACCCCGCGCTCGGCGCGGTCACGCTGCCCGGACTCGAGTTTCTGACGCGCCTGCGTGTGAAGAACGCGCAGGCGGCCGACGAGCGCTACGCGGCGATGCTGGCGCGCGCCGCCTCGAACCCCGCGTCGGACGCGAACACGGCCTCGCTGCTCGCCTCCTACCTCTTCTCGCCGACGCTCTACATGACCTTCTCGGACAACGCCGGCTCGAACGCGAACTCGTGGGGGAACGGGCCGAATCAATCCTGGCCGCCGCCCGACGTCTCGCCGCAGCTCCGCGCGGCCTACTTCCGCGCGGCCGCTTCGCTGCTCATGCGCCCGACGCCGACGCCCGACCAGGATCGCACGTCGTCGGGCCGCGCCGGCTGGTACATGGTCATCACGCGCCTGCTGCCGCTCTTCGACCAGTACGCGCCGGACAGGTCTGCGGCCCTGCGCGCCAAGCAGGCTTCGCTCACGCCCGACGCGCCCGAGGCGGCGCGCGGCGCCGGCAACAACGCGCTCACGCGCGGACTCGCCCCCGAAGACCCGAACCGCGACCGCGTCGGCGAGACGCTCTCGCGCCTCGACCGCGCGAAGACGGCCGAGGAGCGCGACGCCGTCTACGTGGACGCGGTGCTGGACGCCATGCGGCAGAAAGACCCGCGCGTCGAGGAGTTCCTCTCGAAGATCGAGGACACGGACGCGCGCCAGAAGCTGCGCGCCTACATCGACATGGAGGCCGCGCGCGAGGCCGTCAACAACAAGGACGTGACCGAGGCGCTCAGGCTCGCGCGCGGGAATACTCTGACGAGCATCCAGCGCGCGTGGGTTCTGACCGAGGCCGCGCGCCTCGTCTCGAAGCAGGAGCCGGGCCGCGCCGTCGAAATTCTCGACGAGGCTCTGGCCGAGGCGAAGGAGCGCATCGACGCGGCGTCGCGCGAGCGCGTGAGCGCGCTGGTCGCCGTCGCCACGCAGCTCTACGAGCTCGACCGCCCGCGGACGTGGGAGGTGATGCTCGAAGTGGTGAAGGCCGCCAACGCCGCGAAGGAGTACACGGGCGAGGACGGTCGCATCAGCACGCGCTTCCAGACCAAGAACATGTCGATGGCGTCGAGCAGCGGGGCGCAGTCGTTCGACCTCAACGACATCTTCAACAAGCTCGCGCGCGAGGAGCTGCAGCGCGCGGCCGCCCTCGCACGCAGCTTCGAGGGCGAGGCGCCGCGCGCCTTCGCCACGCTGGCCGTCGCGCGCTCGGTGCTCGACAACAAGGACGGGAAGAGGCAGGAGCGCGCCGCGAACTGAAAGGGCGTTCGCTGGCCTTTTCCGGCGCGCCGGTTTAAGATGCGTCGGCCTTCGAGGAGCCGCAGACGACTCGCGGCTCCTCTTTCCTTCGCACGAACATTCCGCCCACGCCAAATACCCCGGAGGATGAAGACTTTGAGACTCAAGCAACTGCTCCCCGCCGTCGTCGTCGCCTTAGCGCTGACCGCCGCCGCCCGCGCCGCCGTCCAGTCCGAAACCAAGACCTTCACGCACGAGGCGGGCGGCATCACCTTCGAGCTGCCGGCCGGCTGGAAGGCCGAACCCGACGGCGAACAGATCACCGCCTCGCCGGCCGAGGGCGGCATCAGCATCGTCCTCTGGGTCACGAAAGAGGAGGACTTCGAGGACGCGGCCAAGGCGCTCGGCGAGGAGCTTGGCAAACAGATCAAGAACCTGAAGTTCGACGGCGAGCCGAAGCCGGGCACGCACAACGGCATGGAGTACGAGTCGGTCAAAGGCTCCGGCCAGATCGAAGGCGAGGAGATCGTCTTCAGCGCCGACCTGCTCGCCGCGAAGAAGCCCGTCATCATCCTCTCCTTCGGCACCGCCGACGGCCTGCAGAAGCACGCGGCCGAGTACGGGCAGTTGGTCAAGAGCATCAAGAAGATCAACTAAAGGCAGTAGGCAGTGGGCAGATGGCAGTAGGCAGTAAGAAGGTTTTGGGTGTTAGGTGCTGGGTGCTGGGTAGGACAAACTGATCTTAACCCAACACCTAGCACCCAGCACCCAGCACCCTCTGCACTGCCCACTGCCTACTTTTTATATGGAGGCGCGCCGTGGTCAAGAGGATGCGCTGGGTCGAGCGTGAGTTCGAGTTCAACCTGCCGTTGGGCGTCTTCCCGTGCGTGCTGGAGCGGCTGCGCGGGACGCCCGCGCGTTTGGAAGAGTTGACGCGCGGGCTCGCGCGCCAAGAGCTGACGGCGAAGCCCGGCGGCCTCTGGTCGATACAGGAGCAGGCGGGACACCTCCTGGATTTGGACGAGCTGCACGAGGGGCGGCTCGAAGACTACGCGCGCGGCCTCGAAGTCCTGCGCGCGGCCGACATGCGCAACCGCAAGACCGAGGAGGCCGGCCACAACGACGCGCGCCTCGAAGAGATTCTCGCCGCCTTCCGCGCCGCGCGCGAGGGGTTCGTCCGCCGGCTCGAAGCCTTAGACGAGGCCGAGGTCTCGGCCTCCGCGCTCCACCCGCGCCTGCAAAAGCAGATGCGCGTCATCGACATGGCCTACTTCACCGCCGAGCACGACGACCACCACCTCGCCGCCGTCTCGGAGCTGCGCCGCCTCGGATAAAAACCGGATAAAAAGACGCCCGGCGTTTCGTCCCACGCCGGGCGTAAACCACAGGAGAACCGTCCATTCTTACCCGAAAGCCCGCGTTCCCCCCGCGGCCTTCCGGGCTTGCTATGCTAAACCTTCGGATGCCCGCCCCGCGCCCCCGCGTTGCTCAAAACTTTTCGGATGAATAATGCCCGGTTCGCCGTCTAATAAACGAGATGCGCCGGGACGGACTCGGTCGCGGGTTCTTGAAGGGCGCGGGCGTTTCTGACCTGTCCTAGCGTTCGTAGCGGAGCACGAGGCCGTCGCCGCCGACCGCCCACCCGACCTTCTTGTCGAAGAAGAGCGCGTAGAGGTTCTGGCGCGTTCGGCTCTCCTGCTGCACCCAGCTCGCGCCGCCGTCCTCCGTGCGGAGGATGACGCCGCCGCGGCCCACGGCCCAGCCCTCCTCCTTGTTGACGAACTTCACGCTCAGGAGCGTCGTCGTCACGCGCGGCGGCACCGTGCGCCATGTGCGGCCGCCGTCGTCCGTGCGCAGGACTGTGCCGCGCGCGCCGACGGCCCAGCCGTGCTCGTCGCCCTCGAAGTCGACGTGGTAGAGCGCGGCCGTCGTGCCCGAGTCCTGCACCTCCCAGGAGTCTCCGCCGTCGCGCGTGTGCAGCACGCGCCCGCCGCTGCCGACGATCCAGCCGCGCCTGTCGCCGTCGAAGTCGAGGTGGATCAGCTCGTCTCTGACGGGCACGCGCTGGCGCTGCCAGGAGACGCCGCCGTCCGTCGTCGCGAGCACGAGGCTGTCGGTGACGTTATCGCCTTTGCTCAAACTCCCGACGATCCAGCCGCGCTTCTTGCTCGTGAAGCGCACGCTGTAGAGTTCGGGTTCGGCGCCGAAGGTTTGCGCGTGGAAGCGAGTCGAAGACTGCCAGGTCTCGCCGCCGTCCTCGGTGGTGAAGATTTCCGTGGCGGCGAGCAGGTAGCCGTCCTCCTCGTTGCGGAAGTAGACGTCGTTGATCGACTCTTTGGTCTCGACCGTCTGCCGCGTCCACGCGCGCCCGCCGTCGCGCGTGCGCAGCACGACGCCGCCGTCGCCCGCCACCCAGCCGCGCTTCGAGTCGAGAAAGTAGACGGCGTTCAAATCCTTCCCCGCGACGCCCTGCCGCCCGCCCCTCCAGCCCTGCTCCTGCGCCCTGGCCGCGCCCGCCGCCAAAAGAACGGCCGCGCACGACGCGAGCGCGGCCCAACGACTCAGACTTTTTAAACTCATCGCCGACTCGACTCTCTCCTTCCCCCCCTTTGTACATGAATGGACAGTCAAGATACAAGCTTAAGGCGGAAGCCCGACCGTGAGGGAGAGCGTCGGTCTTCCACAACCGCACCGGCTGAGTAAGACCGACGCTCTCCCTCACGGTCGGGCTTCCGCCTTAAATCTGCTACTTGACGGTCACCCTGTAGACGCGGCCGTTGTAGACGACGAGGACGCGCTCGCCGAGCGAGAAGAAGCGCGCGAGCTGCGGCTCACGCTTGATGAGCGCGAAGTATTCGTCGCCGCCGAACTCGACCGCCGTCTCGGGCAGCCGTGCGTCCGCCTTGAACTCGGAGTCTGTCCAGACGCCTTCGCGGAGGTAGAAGGTCTTGTCACCGACCTTGCGCACGGCCGCGGAGGCCGCGTCCTCGTCACGCAGCGCCTCCTGCTGCGCGCGGTCGCGCTTGCTCTGGCGGACGGCCAATGCGCCGGTCTGCGCCTTCGCGGCCTCCTTCGGCGCCGGCGAGTTGTAGACGGTCGTCAGGTCCGAAGTGCCGCCGGCGCCAGCGGTCGCGGGGCGGTCGGCCTCCGCGCGGCGCCGCGCGCCCGCGATGCCCGGCGCGGTGCGCGTCACCTCGTCCTTGTCGGCCCCGTCGAGCCGCCCCCGCGCGAAGCTGCTGATCTGGCGCGCCTCGCTTTCTTCGAGCGCGAGGTAGGAGGTGTAGGGCGTGACGATGCCGTAGCGCGTGCCGAGGTCGGTTATCTCGTCGGTCAACTCCTTCTGCTCGCCGTTCGTGCGGATCTGCTCCATCAGCCAGCCGACGCGGCGCGTCGCCCAGAGGCGCGGCAGGAAGTCGTTGCGCTCGGTCGTGAGCGGGAAGCTCACGTCGCTGTACGTGAACGCGCGCGTGGCCTCGCCCGCGCGCCCCGTCAGGCGGAGCACGACGCGGTCGAGGTCGCGCTGGTTGCGGTAGCGGCCGACGAGCGTGAGCTGCGTGCCGCGGAAGATGTCGGGCAGCTCGCGCGGATAGACGAGGTCGGACTCGACGCCGCCCATGTCGAGCGCGAGGTTCGTCAGAACGGGGTGGTTGATCTTCGTGAAGAAGTTCGAGACCTTGATTTCGAGGTCTTCCTTCGGCTCGACGTACTCGGCGGCGCCGCCGTTGTCGGACGCGAGCTTGTCCAGGAGCGCCGTGTTCACGTCGTAGCCGACGCCGAAGGTGAAGAGGCGCACGCCGGGCACGCGCGCCGCGCGCGCGTTGTCGAGGATGCGCTCGACCTTCGTCTCGCCCACCGTGGGCAGGCCGTCGGTGAGGAAGACGAGCAGGCGCGGCCGCTCCGAGCGGTCGAACTGCTGCATCGCCGCGAGCAGCGCGCCGTTGATGTTCGTGCCGCCGGTCGGCCTGAGCTGCGCGATGAACTCCTCGCCGCGCGCGCGCCCCGCGGCGTCGGCCTGCACGAGCCCCGTCGTCATCAGGTGCTCCTCGCCCGCGAAGTTGATGACGTTGAAGCGGTCGGCCGGCCTCAAGCTCCGCACGCCGAAGAGGAGCGCCGCGCGCGCCTTCTCCATCTTCCCCGCCTCGGCCATCGAGCCCGACGTGTCGAGGACGAAGACCACGTCCTTCGCCACGTACTCGGCTTCGGACAGGGCGTCCTTCGGCGAGATGGTCAGAAGGAAGAAGCCCTGCTTACCCGGCTCGCGGTGCGTCAGGAGCGTCATGCCGAAGTCCGCGTCCGAGAGCGTGTAGAAGAGCTGGAAGTCCTGCGGCTCGCGCCCCGCGGCCGTCTCGAACGAGACGCGCGCGTTGCGCTCGCCCTTGCGCGAGACGTCGATCTCGTGGCTCGGCGAGTAGACGTTGCGGACGGGCTCGCGCCCCTCGATCTCGACGAGGCCGGAGACGGTGCCCTCAATCTGCGAGACGTTGCGACCCGTCCCGAGCGGGTAGCGGTAGTTGACCGTGCCGCCCTCCGCCTTGAGGACTTGCGTGTAGGTCAGCTCAAGCTTCTTGTCGGAGTGGGGCGGGATGGGGAAGATGCTGGCCTGGAAGAGGTCGCGGCCGGCGTATTCGAGCAGGCCAGGGTCGCGCTGGCGGCGGACGATCTGGTCGTAGATTTGGCGCGCCTCCTCGCGCGAGCGCACCTCGCCGACGAGCCGCTTGTCGCCGTCCCAGATGGCGAACTCGGCGACGGAGGCGGTCTCGGGGATGGGGAAGAAGTAGGTGCCTTCGAGCGTGGCGTCGGTGTCGTTGCGGAAGACCTGCTCGACGTGGGTGGTGGCGACCTGCGCGTTGATCTTGGTCTCGATCTTGATGGACTTGACCGGCAGGGCGCGCGGCATCGGGATCGAAATCGGCCGCGGCGGGCCGGGGCAGCGCCGGCACGGGCCGGGGACGATGACGCCCTGCGCGTCGGCCGTGGCGGTGACCAGCGCCATCAGCAGCAGTCCGAAGAAGAGGCACAGCAGGTCTCTGAAGGTTCGCATCCCTTTTCTCCTCAAAAAATCCTCAGCGATTCAGCGGTCAACAGGGCCGCCCGTCGGTAGAACGTCTCCCCCCGGCTTTCTTGCGCGGAACAAGGTCGGCGGCGCGGCATCTAAAGTTTTTAAGGCGGAAGCCCGACCGTGAGGGAGGGCGTACTCAACTAACACAGGAAGCGACGACGTAAGCCGGACGCCCTCCCTCACGGTCGGGCTTCCGCCCGGAGTGAGTCATGGAGAACCCTTTCCAACCCAACCTGCGGAAGCCGTGGCTTCTGCTCTGCACGACGCTGCTCGTGGTCTACTCCATCATGCCGGGCGCGCACCGGACGCTCTTCTTCGACGCGGCGCCCAGCTCCTTCCTCGAGGCCGCGATGGCGCTGCTCTCGTTCCCACTGGGGACGGCCGTCGCCTTCCTCTTCCACTCTCCGGACTTCGGGGTGAAGGGCCGCCTCGCCTTCTGGGCGGCGGCGATGGCGCTCGGCTACGCGCAGTGGTTCCACCTGCTCCCCGCCCTGAAGCGCTGGGAAAAGAGGCGTCGTACGAACACTCTGAATCTCGACGAAGGCCCGGGCGTTGCCCCGGCCTCCCCGCTCGGGCTGGACGTGAAGCCGGCACGGCCCGCGCTCGGGGCCGCGCGCCCGCAGCCCGCCCGGCAGTTCGACGACCGCGGCCGGACGCCGCTCGAAAGAATCCTCCGCGACGACGAGTAACACGCCCCGCGTGAATCCACGCGCGGCCCACCTCCCGTAAGAATCTACGCAAACGAATCTCGGACACCACACGCGGTCGTCCCCGGCCGCGCGCGTAGAACCTTCTTGCCCCAACGGAGGTGGGCGAACCGTATGAAGAGAACCTTCCCGCTGCTTTCCGCCGTCTGCCTGCTGTTCCTGTTCGTCGCGAGTGCCGCCGCCCAGACCGCCGGCCCGCCCAAAGTCTTCCTCTTCGAGCGCGAGGAGATACGCCCCGGCAAGTTCGAGGAGCACCAGCGCGAGTCGAACAACTTCGCGCGCACGCTCGCCTACGCGAAGAAGGCGGGCCAGCCGTCCTACGTGCGCCTCGGCATGTCCCCCCTCGCCGGCAACTACAACGAGGTCATGTACGCCTACCCGTTCGACTCGCTCGAACAGTGGGCGCAGGCCGAGCGCGACATGGAGCGCTGGATACGGACGCCCGGCCCGGTCAAGGCCTTCTACGAAGGGCTCATGGGGCCGCCGCGCGCGGGCGAAGACCTGCACGCGTCCGAGCGCTCGATGGTCGCCGTCTACAGTCCGGAGCTGAGCTACAACCCGCGCACGTCACTCGCCCGGGTGCGCTACGTCGCCATCTCGACCTTCCGCATCAAGGTCGGCCACTACGGCGACTGGCTCAGGCTCACGGCGATGTACACGGACGCGGTGAAGAAGATGAAGGGCGAGCACCACTGGGCGACTTACGAGTCGGTCGGCGGCGCGCCCGACGGGACGTTCGTCATCATCTCCGCGCTGGAGTCGCTCGCCGAGATGGACTCCGACCTGACCAACTCCGCCGAGTTCCCGAAGGCGATGGGCGACAAGCTCGGCGACTTCGAGAAGCTCTCGGCCGCCACCATCGAGTCCATCACGACGACGATCTACCAGATCGACCCGAAGATGACGAACCCGCCCGAGTCGTTCGTCGCCGCCGACCCGCAGTTCTGGTCTCAGGAGATGCCGGCCGCCGCCCCCGTGACGAGAACCGCCAGCGCCCGGACTAAGAAGAAGTGAAGGAGGGGTGCTGGGTGCTGGGTGTTGGGTTCTGGGTTTTAGACAGGCTGACTGTCCTTACACCAGCACCCAACACCCAGCCCCCAACACCCCTCCCCCTCACATCTCGCGCAGGCGCGGGTTGCCGAAGGCCGTCGCGACGCCGAAGAGGAGGACGACGAGGCCGCAGGCCGCGAGCGTCGGGCGCGGGCCGAAGCGGTCGGCCGCCGCGCCCGAGAGGAAGCCCGACACCGGCAGCGTCCCGATGAAGGTCAGAATCCACATGCTCATCACGCGCCCGCGCATCTCGTCCGTCACGAGCTGCTGGATGAGCGTGTTGCCGAGCGCGAAGAACGAGACCATCGACGTCCCCGCCAGGAAGAGCAAAGGGACGGCGACGCGCGGCGACGGCGCGGACGCGAAACTGACGATGCAAGTCCCGGCCGAGAGCATCGCCGCCAGCAGGATGAGCCCCTTGCGCCGCACGTCGCCGAGGTAGGCGAGCCCGAGCGCCCCGACGAGCGCGCCCCCGCCGGCCGTCCCCATCAGAAGCGACAGCCCCGCCTCGTCCCACCCGTAGACGTTGCGCGCGAACAGCGGCAGCAGCACGATGTACGGCGACCCGAACAGGCAGACCACCGCCGAACAGAGCAGCACCGCGCCCACGCGCGGCCGCCCGCGCACGTACCTGAACCCTTCGGCCAGATCATTCCGCATCGAGCGCCGCGCCGCCTCGGCCTTCCCCGCCTTCTCGGCCGCGGCCGGCGCGCCGCCGCGCCTCTCGAAACTCACGCGCGAGAGCGCGGCGACGATGGCCGCGTAGGAGAGTCCGTTGGCGAAGAAGCAGCCGGCCATCCCGAGCAGCTTCATCGTCACGGCCGCCAGCGTCGGCCCCGCCACGCGCGCCAACTGGAACTGCGAAGAGTTGAGCGCGATGGCGTTCGCCAAGTCTTCGCGCTCGACGAGGTCGACCGTGATGGCCTGGTACGAAGGCCCCGAGATGGCCCAGCAGCAGCCCGTCACGAAGGAGAGCACGAGCACCATCCACACGTCCGTGGGCCGCCGCGCCGCGCCCTGCCAGCGGATCGCGCCCGCCCACACCAGCGCCGCCAGCGCGAGCGCCGAAAGCCCCGCGCCCGCCTGCGTGTAGATGAGCAGGCGCTTGCGGTCGACCTTGTCGGCGATGACGCCGCCGACCAGCGTCAGCACGAGGCCCGGCGCCGTCGCCACGAACGTGTCCACGCCGAGCCACGTCCCCGAGTCGGTCAACTGCAACACGAGCCAGCTCTGCGCCACCGACTGCATCCACGTGCCCGCGTTCGAGAGGAACGCGCCGACGAAGAACAGGCGGAAGTTGCTGTGCCGGAGCGCGCGGAACATCCCGCCCGCGCGGGGCGTTCGTGTGGTTCGTGCCTGGGGCGGGGCCGTGGACATGAGTCTTGCGAGATAAGGGCCGAACGTGAATAATGCTCGCCGGTTCGTAAGGTCTAAGATGCCTACGCCGCGGGGAAACCGCAAGGAGTCCGTGTGATTAGAGAGAGTCTGTCGAAGAGGGAGGCCGCGGTGCAGGACGGCTTCCGCCTGCGCGGCCTCGGGGAGGTCTCGCGCATCGAGGCGCTCTCGGACGGCGTGATCGCCTTCGCCATCACGCTGCTCGTCGTCTCGCTCGAAGTGCCGCGCACCTTCGACGAGCTGCTCGTGACGATGCGCGGCTTCCTCGCCTTCGCCATCACCTTCGCGATGCTCTTCCACGTCTGGTTCACCCAGTTCAAGTTCTTCCGGCGCTACGGCCTCAACGACAACTTCGTGATCTGGATGACGGCGCTGCTGCTCTTCGTCGTCCTCTTCTACGTCTACCCGCTCAAGTTCGTCTGGACGCTCGTCATCAACAGCTTCACCGGCGGCGCGCCGGGCGCCGTGGCCCCGGACGGCACGCCGCTCCCGCCGGTCAGGCGCGAGCAGGTGCCGCTGATGATGTCGATCTTCGGCTTCGGCTTCGCGGCGGTCTTCGCCGTCTTCGCGCTGCTCTACCACCACGCCTACCGCAGGCGCGCGCAGCTTGAGCTGAACGAGCTGGAGGTCTTTGACACGCGCGAGCAGATGCAGGAGAACGCTTTGATGTCGGCCGTGGGGCTGCTCTCGGCCGGGCTCGCGCTCGGCGGCGGCCCGCGCTGGGTGCCGCTCTCGTGGATGACCTACTGGCTGATCGGCCCCGTGCAGTTCCTCCACGGTTGGTTGATGGGGCGGCGCCGCAGGCGGCTCGCGCCGCCGCCCGGGGGCCGCGCCGAGGTCGAGCCCGGCGTGCCGGGCGACTGGGAGTGAGGGCCGTACCGTAGAAGTTTGAAAGTTAGGCCCGCCGCCACGCGGAGAGCGAGGTGCCGTCGCCGCCGCGGCGGTGCGCGACCGCCTCGGCGAGGATGGCGAGCGCGACCTCTTCGGGCGTGACGGCGCCGAGGTCGAGGCCGACGGGCGCGCGGACTTCCCTCAAGACCTCTTCATCAATCCCTGACTCGCGCAGGCGGCCGAGGACGATGTTGGTGCGGCGGCGGCTGCCGATCATGCCGACGTAATCGGGGCGCGCCGCCAGCACCGCGTGCAAGCACTCCTCGTCCTCGTTGTGGCCGCGCGTGACGACCGCCGCGTAGACGCCGCGGCCCGTCCCGACGACCTCCTTCAAAGTCTCGCCCCAGCCGTGCGCCGTCACCAGGTCAATCCCCCCTTCGGGGAAGCGCTCGCGCGTGAGGAAGTCTGCGCGGTCGTCGACGAGCGTGACGCGGTAGCCGACGGCGTGCGCGAGTCTGGCGAGCGCGGCCCCGACGTGCCCCGCGCCGCAGACGACGAGGTGCGGCTCCGGCTCGACGCGCTCGAACAGCACGCGCGCCCCGCGCCAGGCCCCGGGCGCGGGCGCGAACTCCTCCGCGCGCAAAGTCTTCGCCTCCGCGCGCGAGGCGTCGAAGTCGCGCGCGTACGCCGCGAGCGCTTCATCAAAAGTCGCGTCGCCGGTCGTCCCAGTCCTCCCGCCCTCGGCCTCGAACAAGACCTTCGCGCCGACGCCCTGCTCCGCCTCGACGATTGTCGCGAGCACGGCCACGCCGCCCGCCCCGATCACGCGCGCGAGTGCGCGTGTGAGTTCGGCGGGGGGGGTTTGCGCGTGTGAGCTGTCCAACGTCTATTTTTCGGTGGGGCGGACGAGGCCGACGGCGGCGAGCGCGCGGCGCAGGAGCCAGAGGGGGCCGACGACGAGGTAGACGGGGTTGCGGAAGAAGGCCGGGCTGTTGCCTTCGATGGCGTGCCCGACGAACTGGAAGACCCAGCCCGCCACGAACAGTCCCAGCGCCCAACGCCAGTCCCACAGGAAGAGCGGCAGGCTCAACACGATTAAGGGGATGCCGACGTAATGGGTCAACTGGTTCAGCGGGTGCCTGTGCTTCGCCTTATAGTTTTCGACGAAAGAACTCATGGCGCTCACTCCGTTCGCGCGTGATAAGTGATGAGTGATAAGAGGAGAACAAGGCCCGCGGTTTTTCTTATCACTTATCACTCATCACTTATCACGCCTCAGCCCCACACGTCGAGGAAAATCTCCATGGTGCCGCCGCAGACCATGCCCTCTTCGCTGGCCTCGTCGGCGGTGAGGGTGAAGCGGTGGAGCGCGGGGCGGCCCGTGCGCAGGGCCTCGCGCGCCTCGGCCCAGACCTCGGCCTCGACGCAGCCGCCGCCGACCGTGCCGGCCGTCCCGCCGCCCTCGAAGAAGAGCATCTTCGCGCCGCGCCGCTGCGGCGTCGAGCCGCGCGTGTGCGCCACGGTCGCCACGACCACGCGCTCGCCGCGCGCCGCCGCCGCGCCGACCAGCCGGTAGAGTTCGAGTTTGGTGACGGAAGACATGAAGCGAAAGGATGAAGGCGGAAGGATGAAGGATGAAAGCGATGCGGTCTGCTATCCCTTCATCCTTCCGCCTTCATCCTTCATCCTTTCACAACGGCGGCTGCGCGGGCGAAGGGGACGGGCTGGGTTGGGGCGTGGCGACGGCGCCCGTCGCGTCGGTGCCGGGCGTGGGCGGCGCCTGCTGCGCCTGGTCGGAGGCTTCGACGCGCTGGCGGAGGCGTTCGACCTCGGCGTCGGCCGTGGCGACTGAGGCCTCGAGGCGCGTGTGGCTCGCGGCGAGCAGCTCCAACTGCTTGTTGATGCGCACGCGCTCGCGTTCGAGCTGCTGCGCGATGGCGTCGCGCACCGAGCTGGGGTTGAGCGAGCCGACGAGCGCGGAGCGGCGCTGGATGGCGTCGGGCTGCGACTCGTAGTCGATCTCGGCCAGGCGCTCCTGCAGCTGGAACTCCTTGTCCGTCACCTCGCGGAGCTGCGTGCGGAGCTGCTCGGCGCGCTGCTCGGCGCGCGTGAGCCGTTCGAGGTCGTACATGGCCTGCTGGTCGGTCTTCATCTGCTTGAGCTGGCCCGAGAGCTGCTCGACCTGGCCCGAGAGGTCGCGGACGGTGCCGCGCAACCGCTCGTTCTCGGCCTGCGTGCTCTGCTGCTGCTGCTGGCGCGCGCGCGTGCCGGTGCGGCGCGCCGGCGTGCCCTGCCCCTCATCGGCCGTGCTGACGACCGAAGGCTCGTCGGGCAGGTCGGGCGCCTGCACGGGCTGCGGGCGCGTCCGCGTCGTCGCGCGGCGCGAGGGGCGGCGCTTCTGCTGCGCCTGTGACTCGGGCATGAACGCGCACCCCGCGACGAGCAGCGCCAGCGCCGCGCGAGCCAAAACTTCCTTCATCGCAATCCTCCTTGAAAAACGCCGGGGATGAACTTCCGATGCCCGCCGCGGGCCGAACGTTTACACGCGCCGCACGCCCGACGGTTCCCTTCGCCCCTACGCCGACTGAATCTTGAAGCTGATGTCCACGGCGCGCGCCGAGTGCGTGAGCGCGCCGACGCTGATGAGATCGACGCCCGCCTCGGCGTACTGGCGGACGTTCTCAAGCGTGATGCCGCCCGAGGATTCGAGCAGGATGTCGGACTTGAGCGAGCGCGCGACCTCGACCAGGCGGCGCGTCTCCTCCGGCGTCTGGTTGTCGATGAGGAGGATGTCGGCGCCGGACTCGACGGCGTCGCGCAGGTCGCGCTCGCGCGAGACCTCGACCTCTACCTTGTGCAGGTGGCCGACCGCCTTGCGCGCGCGCCCCACGGCCGTCGCCACGCCGCCCGCGAGCGCGATGTGGTTGTCCTTGATGAGCACGCCGTCGTCGAGGCCGAAGCGGTGGTTGCGCCCGCCGCCCGTCGTGACCGCGTACTTCTCGAGCATCCTCAGGCCGGGGGAAGTCTTGCGCGTGTCCACGACGACGGCGCCGGTGCCCTCGACCGCCTGCACGTACCTGCGCGTGAGCGTCGCTATCCCGGAGAGGCGCTGCATGAGGTTGAGGGCGAGCCGCTCGCCCGCGAGCAGCACGTCCGCGAAACCGGTCGTGCGCGCGATGACCTTGCCGGCCTCGACCTCGTCGCCGTCGGCGACGAAGGCCTCGATCTGCTGCTGCGAGTCGAGCGTCGAGAAGACGGCCTCGGCCGCCTCGAGTCCGCAGACGACCATCGCCTCCTTGGCGATGAAGCGGCCTTTGGCAGACTGGCTGCGCATCACGGTGGACTGCGTGGTGATGTCGCCGCGGCCGATGTCTTCGTTCAGGAACGCGCCGATTTGCGAGAACAGCGCCCCCTCGTCAAGCCAGCTCATTCGCCTAAAGCCTCCAACATCTCGCCCAACGCCTTGATTCTTTGGCCGAGTTCCGCCGAACGCTGGCGCAGCTCTTCCACCTTCTCGGCCGGCGCGCGCTCGACGAAGTTCGAGTTAGATAGTTGCGCCTCCGCCTTCTGAAGCTCCTTCTCCTGCTTCTCCCGCTCGCGCGTGATGCGCGCGCGCTCCTGGGCGAAGTCGATTAAGCCTTCGAGCGGCACGGCCACCTCCGCCCCGCCCGCGAGCACGGCCCGCGCAGACGCGCGCGGGATGCCCTTGTCGTCCGGGTGCAACGCATCGGGCTGGACGCCGCTCGCGCCGGCCTCGCCGTCCGTCCCGTTCGAGCCCGGCGTAAACCTTTCGAGGCTGTCGCCGACGAACATCTTCGAGGCGCGCGTGAGCCGCGTGATCTGGTCGGCGCTGTTGGCGAAGACGTAGCGCATGTCGTGGCTGGGCGAAGCCACGTAGAGGCGCGGCAGGTGCTCGCCGGGCTTGACCGATAACTCCGTGCGGATGTTGCGCACGCGCGAGACGAGTTCGATGACCGAGCGCATCTCCTCTTCGGCCTGCTCGTCTATCAAAGCCTCGTTCGCCACGGGGAACTCCGCGAGCATGACGGTCGGCGTCACGTCGGCCGCGCGGTAGGCCGCGTGCATCGAGTCCCTGCCGACGCCCGGCAGGCGCTGCCAAAGCTCCTCCGTGATGAAGGGCATGAACGGGTGGAGCAGGCGCAGGGCCTGTTCGAGCACGGTCAGCACGCGGCTGCGCGCGGCGTCGCGCTCGGGGCCTGCTTCGGCGGCGGTCACGTCCGACTTGGAGAGTTCGATGTACCAGTCGCAGAAGTCGTCCCAGAAGAAGTGGTAGAGCGCGTAGACGGCCTCGTGGAACTGGTAGGACTCGACCGAGGCGGCGACCGCGCGCGCCGTCTTGTTGAGGCGCGAGACGATCCAGCGGTCGTGCAGCGCCCAGGTCTTCGAGTCGCCTTCAAAACCACGCCCGACCTGCGCGCCCTCGGAGTTCAAGAGGCAGAAGCGCGCGGCGTTCCAAATCTTGTTGGCGAAGTTGCGGTAACTCTCGACCTGGTTGTCGTTCCAGCGCGTGTCGGTCGAGCCGATGGAGGCGAGCACCAAACGCGTCGCGTCCACGCCGTACTTGTCGAACACGTCGAGCGGGTCGACGCCGTTGCCCTTCGTCTTCGACATGCGCTGCCCGTGCTCGTCGAAGATGGTGCCGGTGATGAAGACGTCGTCGAAAGCCTTCCTCCCTTCGAACTTCATCCCCGTCATCATCATGCGCGAGACCCAGAGGAAGATGATGTCGCGCGCCGTGACGAGCACGGAGGTCGGGTAGAAGGTCTTGAGGTCGGGCGAGTCCTCGTCCGGCCAGCCCAGAGTCGAGATGGGCCACAAGGCGGATGAGAACCAGGTGTCGAGCACGTCCTCGTCCTGCACGAGTTCCGAAGTCCCTGCCTGCGCGGCGGCCTCCTCAAGGTTGCGCGCGACGTAGACCTTCCCTTGCCCGTCGTACCACGCGGGGATGCGGTGGCCCCACCAGAGCTGCCGCGAGAGCGTCCAGTCGTAGAGGCCGGCGAGCCAGTTCTCGTAGACCTTCTCGTAAGGGTTCTCGGGCACGAAGCGCGGCTCGTGCTGCTCACGGATGAGCCGCAGCGGCTCGCGGCCGAGTTCGGACTGCTTCAGGAACCACTGCGTCGAAATCAGGGGCTCGATGACCGTCGCGCAGCGGCCGCACTTCGTGATGGAGAATTCGTAGTCGACCACCTTCTCCAGCAGCCCCGCCTCCTCGAACTTCTGGACGACGAGTTTGCGCGCCTCGTAGCGATCCAGGCCTTCGAACTCCGCGCCGGCCTCGGCGGTCATCCGCGCGTGCTGGTCGATGACCTGCACCTGCGGGAGGTTGTGGCGCTTGCCCATCGCGTAGTCGTTGGGGTCGTGCGCGGGCGTAATCTTGACCGCGCCGGTGCCGAACTCGGGGTCTACGTACTCGTCCGCGATGACGGGAACCTCGCGGCCGACGATGGGAAGAATCAACGTCTGCCCGACGAGGTCTGCGTAACGCTCGTCCTTCGGGCTTACTGCCACGGCCGTGTCGCCGAGCATCGTCTCGGGACGCGTCGTCGCCACCGTCACGCGGCGGTCTGAACCTTTAACGGGGTATTGCAGGTAGTAGAGCTTCCCCTCGCCGGGCTTCGTGGGCGCCTTCTCGACTTCGAGGTCGGAGAGCGCCGTCTGGTCTTTCGGGCACCAGTTAATCATGCCCGGGCCGCGGTAGATGAGTCCTTCTTCATAACACCGCACGAAGAACTCGCGTACGGCGCGCGAGAGGTGCTCGTCCATTGTGAAGCGCTCTCGCGACCAGTCGACGCTCGCGCCCTCGCGCCGCATCTGGCGCGTGATCTCGCCGCCGTACTGCTCCTTCCACTTCCAGACGCGCGCGGTGAACTCCTCCCGCCCGATGTCGTGGCGCGTCTTCCCCTCCTCCTTCCGCAACTGCTTCTCGACCATGATCTGCGTCGAGATACCGGCGTGGTCTGTGCCCGGGAGCCAGAGCGTGCGGCGGCCGCGCATGCGCTGGTAGCGCGTGAGCACGTCCATGATTGTGTGCTGGAGCGCGTGCCCCATGTGGAGCGAGCCCGTCACGTTCGGGGGCGGGATGACGATGGAGTAGACGGGGGCCGCGGGGTCTGAGTTGACCTCGGGCGCGAAACAACCTTCGCGCTCCCAGCGTGAGTAGTGGCTCTCCTCGGCCTGCTTCGGGTCGTAAGTTTTCGGGATCTCCATGACCGTTCGATTATACGGAGGCAAAGTGGAAAAGGGAAAAGAGTAGGCAGTAGGCAGATGACAGTAGGCAAGTTGAGAACGGGGATAGGCCCAAACGAATCGGAGGCGGCGGGCCGTGACCCGCCGCCTCCGATTCTTAATTGTTCGTCTTTTTCCTAACTGCCTACTGCCATCTGCCTACCGCCTACTCTTCTCCTCTTCCATCTTCTGCTTGATGAGCAGCTCGGCCATCTCGGGGACGACCTCCCAGGCGATCTCGCGGACGGCCTTGTCGGACATCATCTCGACGACGCGGCGGGCGATTGTCTCGATGACCTGCTGCGAGAGTTGGTCGGCGCGCAGCGGTTCCTCGACGCGCGTGTGGCCTTCCGAGACGACGTAGCCCGCGGTCGTGGGCTGCGCGACCGGCGGCTTGGGCAGGTCGCCTTCGACCCGGCCGTCCGTGAACTCGCTCGCGACGGCGGCCGGGACGGGCTCGTCGGCGGGTACCACCTCCGGCTCGACGAAGCCGCGCGGCGCGGCGCCCGCGCCCTGCGACTCGCCGCCGAAGGCGAAGCCCTGCGGCCCGTCCTGCACCACCACGTCGCGCCAGGGCGTCTCTTCGTGCTGAGGGGAAGCCTCTGACTGTTGCTGACTCTCGCCGTGCGCGGCCTCCGCGAAGGCGCTCGGGGCGTCGGCCCAGTTCTCCGCGCCGAGAGGCGTCTCCTCCGGCTCCGGTTCGAAGCCGGCCGGCTCGACGGCAGGCTCTTCGTCGAAGCCGAGGTCGAGGATGAAGTCGTCAACCTCCGCGGTCGCGACCGCGGCGGGCGCGGACGACTGTTCGAGGTCGAGCAGGGCGTCTTCGGCCGGGGCGCCGACCGCGCGGCGCGGTTCGAATGAAGTCTGAGGGGCGTTGGATTCGTTCATCACACTCTCTCGAAGCAGGGACGCGGCGTAGACGGGTTCCGGTTCCGGCTCCACTTCCTCCGGCTCCGCGACGTCGAGGACGAAGTCGTCCTCCTCTTCCGACGGGGCGGGGGCGGCCGCGACTTGCGGTTCGGGCGCGCCGCCGTTCGTCTCAAAGGAGGGCGCGGCGTCGAACTCGGGCGCGGCCTCGGCCTCGGCGGACGCGTCGCTGCGCCTGCGCGCGAAGGAGGGCGGCGCGCCGAAGGCTTCGGCCGGGCGCGCCTCGATCAGCTCGTCGTCGGCGCCGAGGTCTGCGAAGGAGGCGCCCGGGTCTTCGACGTGGTGCCCGGCCGGCTCCTCGTGAGACTCGGCCTCCCGCGCCTCGAAGCGCGCGGCCTCGTCGGCCCGCACCGGCTCGGCCGCGGCGCGCGGCTCTTCCTGCGGCGCGCGCGCTGCTTCGGGCTCTTCCGCCTTCGACTCGCCGCCGAGGAGTGAGCCGACCTTGCCGACCAGATTGCGTATCGATTGGAAGGGTTTCGTCAAGACTGTATCCGCGCCAACTCTGCGCGCCTCCGCTTCGTTGAAAGGTTCGAACGTGCCGACGAGGAGGACGACCGGGATTCGCTTCAGACGCTCGTCACGCTTGATCCGCTCGCACAGCTCGTAGCCGTCCGGGCCGGGCATCACCAAGTCGGCGAGCACGATGTCGGGCGGCGGGTCTTCCGCGAGCACGCGGAGCGCCTGCGCGCCGTCGCCGACCGCGACGACCTCGAACTCGCCGTCGTCCTCGTCGCCGAAGGTCAGACTGATGACCTTCCGGATCGTCGGCGAGTCGTCAGCGAGCAGAAGTTTCCGGCGTCCCGAACTCAAAAGAGTCTCCTTGTGTCAGGGGGCCGAACGCTCCGAGGGGGCAAGTAAAGGAACGCTTTCGCGCGTGGGCGTCGGCAGGGCATGTTCGGCGGCCCCTCGCCTGAAACCACGCACGAAGGCCGCAAATCAAACCTAACACCCGCGCCGACCGAGCGTCAAGCTGATTTTCCGGGGCGCTTTGCGGGCGCGGCGCGCATGTATAATGCCGCCGTTTTCGTCGGGGCGATAATTCACCCGCCGGTGGAGTCAATGGGAGAGAGAGCCTGTCGCGTCTGCGGCAACAGCGAGGGCAACCGCCTGCACCGCGCGCGCGAGATGTTCGCGGGGACGCGCGACGAGTTCGACTATCTGGAGTGCGCCGCCTGCGGCACGCTCCACATAAGCGAGGTGCCCGACCTCGCCCCGTACTACGCGGGCGACTACTACTCCCTGCGCCCGCCCGAGCAGGCGGCCGGGGCCGGGCTCAAGAAGAGACTGGCACGCCGCGCCGCGACGTTCATCAGGGGCCGCGCGGCGCGCTACTACTGCGGGCGTCGTCGTCCGCTCGGCGAGCTGCGCCGCCCGCTCGGGCGACTGCTCGCCGCGCGCGCGGGGCGTGTGGTCGTCGGCTTCCCGCCGTACCTCTCGGAGACGCGGCTCGACCTGCGGCTGCAACCGGACTCGGGCGTCCTCGACGTAGGCTCCGGCGCGGGCGCGACGCTCGTCTCGCTCGGCCACTTCGGCTTTACAGATCTGGTGGGCGTCGACCCGTTCGTGGCCGGGGAGATCGAATACGAGAGCGGCGTGCGCGTGCTCAAGGCCGAACTCTCCGACCTCACGCGCCAGTTCGACCTCGTCCTCGCCAACCATTCGCTCGAACACGTGCCGGACGCGCGCCGGGCGCTCGCAGAGATTCGCAGGGTCTTGAGGCCGGGGCACTACGCCGTCATCCGCATCCCCGTCGTCGCGCGCGCCTGGGCGGAGTACGGCGTCGACTGGGTTCAGCTCGACGCGCCGCGCCACCTCTTCCTCTACACCGAGCAGACCTTCAGGTCTCTGGCCGAGGGGGCCGGGTTCAGCGTCGACGAAGTCGCCTACGACTCGACGGCCTTCCAGTTCTGGGGGAGCGAGCAGTACGCGCGCGACATCCCGCTCACAGACCCGCGCTCCTACTTCGTCAACCCTTCCGACTCCGTCTTCGCGCCCGAAGAGCTCGCCGCCTTCGAAGCGCGCGCCCGAGAGTTGAATAGAACCGGCGAAGGCGACCAGGCAATTTTTTACTTGAGAAAGGTCTGATATGACTTCGACGAAAAGGGCGCTCGACGCCTCGAACTACGACACGGACAAGGCGCAGCACACGCACTACCTGCGCAACTACGAGGAGTATTTCCGCCCGCTGCTCGACAAAGACGTGCGGCTGTTAGAGCTCGGCGTCCTCAAGGGCGGCTCGCTCCTGCTCTGGCGCGACTACTTCGAGCGCGGCCGTATCGCCGGCCTCGACCTCAACCCGGCCGAGATCGAAGACCCGACCGGGCGCGTACGCCTCTACCGGGGCGGGCAGCAGGACACCGCGCTCCTCGACCGCATCGCGCGCGAGTGCGCGCCCGAGGGTTTCGACGTCATCATCGACGACTGCTCGCACGTCGGCGAGCTGGCCCGCGTCAGCTTCTGGCACCTCTTCGACCGACACCTCAAGCCGGGCGGCCTCTACGTCATCGAAGACTGGGGCACGGGCTACTGGGACTTCTGGCCCGACGGCGTGCGCTACCGCCCGCGCCGCACCGACCGGAGCCAGTTGCGCTACCGGCTGAGCCGCGCCGCCACGCGCCTGCACAACAGCCGGCTCGGCCGCCTGCCGCTCGCCGGCTCACTCACGCGCATCGCCAAGCGCGGCCTCCAGCGCGGCCTCTACGCCACACACGACTACGGCATGGTCGGCTTCGTCAAAGAACTGATCGACGAACTCGGCATGCCCGACATCACACACCCAGACTTCGGCACGGGCACACCCCGCCCCTCCAAGTTCCGCGAGCTGAAGCTCTCGCAGAGCCACCTCATCGTCGTCAAGGCGTAAAGGAAAGGCAAAAGTAAGAGCGGGCAAGCCGCCTTCACTTTTGCCTTTTGCCTTTTTACTTTTGCCTTCCGATGTCGTCGGTGGTGTCGCGCTTGCCGTCGGGGCCGTCGGAGGTGAGTGTGTAAGAGGCTTGCGTGCCGTTGTAGCGGTAGGGGTTGTGCCAGGGGTCGAGGCGTATGACGCGCCTGGCGTAGCGCGGGCTGAGGTGGTCGAAGAGGACGACCGAGTCCTCGCCGACGACGTAGAAGCCGCGCTCGCGGCGGAAGGCGTCGAGCGCCTCTCTGATCTCCGCGAGGTCTGCGCGCGCGCGCGCCGCCTTGCGCTCGTTGACCGCGCGCCAGAGCGCCTCCGGGTCGCCGACCGTCTCGCCGCCGACTTCGAAGCCGGTCGCGCGCCAGCGGCCGCGCGCGTCCCTCGCCAGGGTGAAGACGCCCGCGACTTCGACCTCGGCCACGGCCGAAGAGCCCATGAAGGAGAGCTGCTTGATGGTGAGCGGCCCGCGCGTCAGGGGCTCGGCCGCCGGCTGCTTCTCCTCCTCGCGTTTCTTCTCCTGCTTCTTCGAGCCGGACTTGCCGGCGTTGACGGCCTCCTCCTCCGCGGTGCGCGCCGTGACCTCCCAGCCGGCCCCGACCTTCGCCTGCCGCGCCTCGAACTCCGTGACCAGCTCTTCGAGCGCCGCGCGCGCGGCTTCGAGCCGCTCCGGGCCGACGGCCTCCGCGAAGAGTTCGAACTCCTCCCAAGCGCGGTCGCCCGTGCGGAACTCGGCGGCGCGCCAGCGCTTGACCCTGAAGACGCCGCCCGTCTGCTCGACGCGCTCGTCCTCGACGCGCACGAGCCGGAACGCCTCGGTCACGACGGCCGAGACCGTCACGGGCGTCGAGCCGGCCGGACTCACCTCCTTGACCTTCACCGCGCCCTTCGACAGCGCGAACCCCGGCGCCTCCGCGACGGCCCGCCGCGCGTCCGAAGCCTTCAGCGCCGGCTTCGGCTTCTTCTGCGCCGACGCGTCGACGGACAAAAGGCAGAGGGCGAAAGCGAAGACGAGAAACACCCTGCCCTTCGTCTTCGACAATAAAGGAGGATGAGAGACGGCGTGCCTCTCATCCTCCTTACTGCCTGCTGCCATCTGCCTCCTGCCTACTCTCATTGTTCCGGCGGCGGGGTGATGTTGAAGCGCGAGAGGAGGCGGTCGGCGGCGTCGCGCGCGGCCTGCTGGAGCTGGTACTGCGAGGGGTAGCGCTCGATGCGCCGCGTCGGGACGGGCACGCGCACGCCGCCGACGCGCGCCGAGTCATAGTAAGGCCGCTGGAAGATCGTGTCTGAGAACTTGAGGTCGCCCGTCTTCGGCGTGTAGACGTAAGTCCGCATCACCATCCCGCGCAGGTCGGTCTGGGAGCTTGAGCCGATGCCGGTCTCCTCCATCTGGAAGAAGACGACGAAGGCCTTCTCCTGCTTCTTCGCTTGCTCGCGCGCCTCCTGCCGCCGCCCCTTGCCGCCGTCCTTCACCTCCACGTCGCGGCCGACCCGCCGCAGCCTCTCGACGAAGGCCGCGGCCACGTCGTCGCGCGCCAGAGAGTCGTAGCTGACCGAGAGCGTGTCGTCCTTCAGGACGAGGAAGGTGACCGTCGGCTCGACGTTCTTCGGCGCGGCGGGCTTGTCCGCGGGGTCGGCCGGCGTCGGCTTCTCGGTGGGCAGCCCGAGCGGCTTCTGCGCCTTGCGGCCCGACTGCGCGCCCGCGCCCGCCGCGCAGAGGGCCGCGAGCATGAGGAGCGCGGCGCCGCAGAGCGCGGCGCGCGTCGCGTGCGAAGGATTCGGTCGGTTCATAAAATTCTCCTCGTCCTTCCCCCTGGATGTCCGGCCGCGGGTTTAACCCTGCTCGCCGCGCGACTTGTTGATCAGCATGCGCAGCATGGTCTGGAGCTGAGAGGTCGTGAAGGGCTTGGGGAGGAAGACGACGGCCCCGGCGGAGAAGCTGTCGGAGGAGAGTTTCGGGTTCTGCTCGGCCGTCATCATCATCACCGGAATCTTCATCAGCTTCCGCTCGGTCTTCATGTAGCGGACGAGTTCCGGCCCCTGGATGTGCGGCATCACCACGTCGAAGATGCAGGCGTCGAAGTCGCCGCCCTTCTGGAGGAGTTGGTACGCCTCGCGGCCGTCGCGCGCGGGCACCACCGTGTAGCCCTCCTTCTCGACGATGGCCGTCACCAGGCGCAAAATCGCCGGGTCGTCGTCGGCCACGAGGATGCGCCGTGAGGCCTCACTCTCTGCTGACACGTGCTTGAAAACCTCCGGGTATTTGGAAGGATGAAGGCGGAAGGATGAAGGATGAAGGGAAGACAGCGGTTACTTCATCCTTCATCCTTCCGCCTTCATCCTTCCACTTCAACTGCCCTGCCGCTCTCGTCGGCGCGCGCGAGGCGCGCGGCCAGGGTGATGGCGGCGACCATACTCGAATGCTCCGCGACGCCGCGGCCCGCGATGTCGAAGGCCGTGCCGTGGTCGACGGAGGTGCGGATGAACGGCAGACCCAGCGTGACGTTGACCGCCTCGCCGAACGAGAGGCACTTCACGGGGATCATCGCCTGGTCATGGTAACACGAAATCACGGCGTCGAACTCGCCGCGCGAGGCGCGCAGGAAGACCGTGTCGGCCGAATGCGGCCCCGAGACCTCCAAGCCCTCCTCGCGGCAAGCTTGGACGGCCGGCATGATCTCGGCCGCCTCCTCGACGCCGAACAGCCCGCCCTCCGCGCCGTGCGGGTTCAGGGCCGCGACGGCGATGCGCGGGCGCTCGATGCCCCAGCGCTTCAGCTCGCGGTTGGCGAGCCGCGTGACGCGCGTGATGCGCTCCTTCTCGACGAGGCGGATGGCCTCGGCCAGGGGGACGTGCGTGGAGATGAGGACGATGCGCAGGTTCGAGGCGACGAAGGCCATCGCGGACTCCGCGCTCCCCGTCAGGTGCGCGAGGAACTCCGTGTGGCCCGGGAAGCTGTAGCCGCCCAGGAAGAGCGCGCGCTTGTTGATGGGCGCGGTGGCAATGGCGTCGACGGCGCCCGCGCCGCACAGCTCGACCGCCGCCTCGATGTACTCGGCCGCGGCGCGGCCCGCGTCGCCCGACTCGACGCCCGGCGCGACCGTCCCCCGGATGTTGTCGAGGTGGTAGATGACGGGGCCGTTCGTCTCTTCGGGGAAGGCTTCTCCGCGGCGCACGATGTCGTAGCCGCACCGGAGGTCGAGCGTGCGCGCGGCGTGCGCGAGGTGCCGCGCGTCGCCGACGATGACGGGCACGCAGGCCGCGAGCACCTCGGGCTCGGCCACGGCCTTGAGGACGACCTCGGGGCCGATGCCTGCGGGGTCGCCCATCGTGATGCCGATGCGCGGGGCGCGCGCGCCCGTGCGCCCCGCCGCGGCGGGGTTGGATGAAGAGTCTTTCATCTCTCGGAGCCGGTGCCTCGGGTGAGGGTGTCGGGGGGAAGCGCGGACGGCCGCCGGGGCCGCCCCCGCGAGGGCCTCTCTCCCCCGGCGTCGTCCACTTCAGTTCAGTCGCCGGTCTCTTCGCTGCCGCCGCCGTCGCGGTCTTCGGCCTTGAACATGTACTTGATGTTGTGCTTGAGCAGCATGATGTTGGGCGCGCCCTTGCGGTTGATCTTGAGCGCGGTGCGGTCGTACCACTCGATGGTGCCCTCGACCTCCTCGCCGTCGGTCAGCACGATGATCATCGGCGTGTGCTGATCCATCTGCTTCTTGTAGTAGAAGATTTCGGCGCTCGTCTCGGCGGGCGGAATCTTCTTGCGCCCGAGGGCGGCGGCCGAAGAGGAGTCGCGGTCGCGGGCCGGGGAGGACTCACGCGCCTCGCGCGGGGCGGCCCCGCCGCCCGAAGGGCGGTGCTGCGGCGCGCGCGGCGGCGGCGCCGGCCTCTCCGACCTCTCTGGCCTCTCCGACCTCTCCGAATTCTCACGCGCCTGCGGCGCCGTCTCGCGACCCTTGACCTCGGCCAGTGTCGTGCGAATCAGTTTGCGGTTCACTTTGTCTCCTCACCTCCAACAGTGCCAGATAACTTGCATGAAACGGGGCCGCCCGCGCCGTGTACGCGGCGACAGGATTGAATAGAAGGCGAGACACGGCGGGCACTGTCTGCCCGGTCGGCATCCCCACACATTCTGCGGTCTGAAGTAGACAGACGAGAAACGGTCTTTACCCGTGGTTGATTTCAATCCTGTCAGGGTTTGCGCGACACAATACACGACGATTAAGTAAAGTTCAAGGCTGGGAGAGCAGTAGGCAGTAGGCAGACGGCAGTAGGCAGTTGAAGACAGAAACGCTCCGAAAAATTTTTGAGGCGGCGAGCCTTAACTCGCCGCCTCCGAATCCTTCAAGCCACTTTGTCTTTAAGCCGACTGCCGACTGCCATCTGCCTACTGCCTACTGTCCTTCAGTCCGCCTTCTTGCGGATGAAGGTCGGCACGTCGAGGTCGTCGGAGCGCGTGGGGGCGACGCCGCGCGCGGAGAGGTCGGGCGCGGGCGAGGCGTAGCGCGGCGACGGGGCCGAGACGGTCGTGTGCGTCGGGGTGCCGACTTCGGCGATGTCCTTGTCGAAGCCGGTGGCGATGACGGTGATCTTCATCTCGTCCCGCAGACTCTCGTCAATCACCGCGCCGAAGATGATGTTGGCGTCGTCGTCGGCCGACTCGCGGATGATCGAGCTGGCCTCGTTCACCTCGTAGAGCGTCAAGTCCATGCCGCCGGTGATGTTGATGAGCACGCCCTTCGCGCCCTGAATCGTCGCCTCTTCGAGCAGCGGGCTGGAGATGGCCTGCTGCGTCGCCTCGACGGCGCGGTTCTCGCCGCTCGCGCGGCCGGCGCCCATGAGCGCGAGGCCCATCCCGGACATGATGGCCTTCACGTCGGCGAAGTCGAGGTTGATGAGGCCGGGGACGGTAATCAGATCGCTGATGCCCTGCACGGCCTGGCGCAGCACGTCGTCGGCCATCTTGAAGGCGTCCTGCAAGGACATCTTCGGGTCGGCCGTGTGGAGCAGGCGCTCGTTGGGGATGGTGATGACCGTGTCCACGCACTCGCGCAGCTCTCTCAACCCCTGGTCGCCCTGCGCCATGCGCCGCTTGCCTTCGAAGTGGAAGGGCTTGGTGACGACGGCGACCGTCAGCGCGTTCAACTCCGTGGCGAGCGAAGCGATGATGGGGGCCGCGCCCGTGCCCGTGCCGCCGCCGAGGCCCGTCGTGACGAAGACCATGTCCGCGCCTTCGAGGGCTTCGATGATCTTCTCGGTGTCTTCTAACGCGGCGTTGCGGCCGATGTCGGGGTTGGCGCCGGCGCCGAGTCCCTTCGTGAGCTTGCCGCCGAGCTGAATCTTGATCGGCGCGCGGGAGCGCTTCAAAGCCTGCAGGTCAGTGTTGGCGACGAGAAACTCGATGCCTTCGATGCCGGCCTCGATCATGCGGTTGACGGCGTTGCCGCCGCCGCCGCCGACGCCGATGACCTTGATGCGCGCGCCCGTGATGGGGGGGTCGTCGTCGATGAAAATGTTGATCCCGCTCGCCGGACGGCCTTCCGGTGTCATATTCTGCAATTTCCTCTCTCCTTCCGAAGCCTCAGACCGCCCCGTAAGGTGTCGTGCGGTTATCTTGGGCTGTGCGCGCCGCCGACAACAAAATATTGAGGGCTACATCTTGTGCCGGCTGGCGCGGCAGCATACAACATCTACTCAGAAAATACCACCAAAACGGTTACGAAATTTTGAGACGAGCGCGCCTAAGCCCCCGCTCGCCTGCGCCCGCGCGAGAGACGCCCGCATTTCCGCGGATTTCGCCCGCTGGCGAATTAAACAGAGGCCCGACGCGGCCGCCCACGCGGGACTCTGGATGTCCTCGACGAGTCCGCCGAAGCGGTCGCGCTCGGGGTAGCCTAAACGGACGGGCGCGTCGAAGACCTGCTCGGCGATCTCGACCATGCCGTTCAGGAGCGAGCCGCCGCCCGACAGGACGACGCCGCTCGAAAGCTGCCCCTCCCAGCCGGCCTCGCGTATCTCGTCGGCGACGTGCGACAAGACCTCTTCGGCCCGCGGCTGAAGAATGTCGCACAAGATTTGTCTCGACAGTTGGCGCGGCGGCCGGCCGCCGACCGAGGGCACGTCCACCAGCTCGCCGCGCTCCGACTCCGACAGACTCAGCGCCGACGCGCAGCCGACGTTGCGCTTAATCTTCTCGGCCTCGGGAATCGGCGTGCGCAAGCCGAACGCAATGTCGTTCGTGAAGTGCGAGCCGCCGAGCGCGAAGACCGCCGTGTGCTGCACGGCGCCGCGCTGGTAGATGATGAGCCCGGTCGTCTCGGCGCCGATGTCCACGAGCGCCGCGCCGAACTCCTTGTCGTCGTCGGTCAAGGTGGCCTCGGCCGCTGCGAGTTGTTCGAGCACCATCTCGCCGACGACGAGGCCGGCGCGGTTGACCGAGTTGATGACGTTCTGGCGCGCGGTGACGGGGCTCGTCACGATGTGGACTTTGACGGCCAGGCGCGCCCCGATCATGCCGACGGGGTCGTTGATGCCGTCCTGGTCGTCGACGATGAACTCCTGGGGCAGACGGTCGACAATCTCTCGGCCCGCCGGGAGTTGAATCGCGGAAGCCGACTCAATCGCGCGGCGCACGTCGTCCTGCGTGATTTCGCGGTCGCGGCCCGCGACGATGACGGGGGCGTGCGCGTTGCGACGCCCGTGGCCCGACTCGTAGACCGGGTCGCGCTCGCGCCCCGAGACGGCGACGATGGCCTGCCCGTTGAAGCTCATGATGTGCGAGCCGGAGAGGTTGATGGCGACCTCCTCGGCTTCGAGCCCGCTCATGCGCTCGGCCTCCTCGACGGCGCGCGTGATCGACTCGACGGCGGCCTCGGGGTCGACGACGACGCCCTTGCGCAGGCCGCGCGCCTCCGACTCGCCGATGCCGACGATTTCGAGGAGGCCGCCGTCGCCGGGTTCGCCGATGATGCAGGTCACGCGGCTGGTGCCGACGTCGAGTCCGACCGTGTGAGTCAGGTGCTTAGCCATCCGGGTTTCGCTCCTTCGCAGACCTGGGGGTTTTCGTTAGTCCGGCGCGAAATTCAACTCGAGACTCTCTCGTCGCTAACGCTTCAATGCTCCTGGCTCGCCTCGGCGCGCCTCGGCCTGACGGCCGCCGAAGAGGGGCGGGCCGCGTCCTGCCTCTTCGCGCCCGCCTTCGGCGGCTGCGTGCGCGCGGGCGCGCTGCCCTGGCTCCGCGTCGAAGCCGCGTGCGCGGGCGTCGCGCCCTGGCCCGCCTCCTCCTGCGGGATGTCGGCGGCTTCGGGAATCGCGTTGGCGGCGCACGGCTTGAAGCCGAAGATGGCGCTGCGCCCCGTCGTCATGTTGATGTAGGAGACGCAGCGGCCGTTCTGCACGCGCCCCTTCTCGTCGAGCGTCGCGACCGCGTTGCGGAAGCGCTTGACGTAGTCCTGACCGCCGAGCACGACCTGCACGCCCGCGTCGTCGCCCGCGAGGTGCACGCGCACGTCTTCGAGGTTGCCGAGGTCGATCTCGCTCACGCGCTTCGAGAGCCCTGACTTGTCCCAGTCGGCCTTGAGGGCCAGCGCCGCCTCGACCCGCGCCTGGTTGTCGCGCCGCGCCTGCTCGCCCGCCCCCTCTTCGAGCCCGCGGACGAAGAAGTCTTCGTCGCCCGGGGTGGCCGCGCCGAGCTGCACCGCGTCGTCGTCAACCCAGACCAGGTGCCCTTCGCCGTTGAGCGCGATGACGCGCGGCTGGCGCTCGGTGACGCGCACGCGCAGGCCCGACGGCAGCACGCGCGTCACGACGGCGTCGCGCACCCACGGCAGTCCCTTCAACTCCTTCGCGATGATTTCGAGGTCTGCCTGCCAGACGCCCGCGCCCGAAAGGCGGATGACGGCCGCGCGTATCTCTTCGCGCGAGGCTTTCGAGGTGCCGGACACGTCCACCGAACGCACCTTGAAGAAGGAGGCCGCGACGGCGTTGCGGTAGCCGGCGTACAGGACGAGGACGAGCGCGACGGCGAGCACGGCCTTGAGCAGGGCGGGCACGTACGGGAGCGCGGACTTCCACTCGAAGCTCTTCTGCCCCGAGTCCTTCGCCGCGGGGCGCGACTTGCGCGCCGTCGGCCGCTGCACCGAGACGCCGCGTCCCTTCGCCCCGGCGCGCCCCGCGCGCGGTGTGATGACCTGCTCTCTCACTGCTTCTCCTCTGAAAGGATGAAGGCGGAAGGACGAAGGATGAAAGCTTCGCTTTCGCGCGTCGAGCTATTTTTCATCCGTGTCCCCTTCATCCTTCGTCCTTCCGCCTTCATCCTTGAACTCCCCGTCGGCCCCCCACAGCTCGACCTCGTACTCCAGCTCGACCCCGTGCTCGCGGCGGAAGCGCTCGCGTATCTCTTCGGCGAGGGCGTAGGCGTCCGACGCGCGGGCGTCCTCGCCCTCGGTGACGATGAAGTTGGCGTGGACGGGCGAGACGACGGCGCCGCCGCGCTTTTCGCCCTTCATGCCCATCTCGTCGATCATCTTCCCCGTGCTCAGGCCCGAGCCCGGCGGGTTCTTGAAGAAGCAGCCGGCCGAGCGAGCGCCGTGCGGCTGCGTGGCGAAGCGCTTCTGCTTCGCCTCCTCCATCCGCCCCTTAATCTTCTCGGGGTCGTCGCGTTTGAGCCTGAGCGTGCAGCCCAGGAGCAGCTCGCCCTCCTTGAATGAAGTGTGGCGGTAGTCCCACTTCACTTCGCCGCCCGGCACCTCGACGATCTTCCCTTCGCGCGCGACGCGCACCGTCTCGACGACCTGACCGATCTCGTGGCCGTACGCGCCCGCGTTCATCCAGAGCGCGCCGCCGACCGTGCCGGGGATGCCGCCCAGGCCTTCAATCCCCGAAAGCCCCTGCCGCGCCGCCTCCACACACAGGCGCGGGAGCGAGAAGCCCGCGCTGACCGAGACGCGCTCGCCGTCGAACTCGGCCTTGCCTTTGACCTCGCGCGTCGAGACGACGACGTAGCGGTGCTCGCGGTCGTCTGCGAGCACGTTGCTGCCCGCGCCGAGGACGCGCCACGCAATCCCTGTCTCTTCCAGCGCGCCGACGACGGCCGCGGCCTGCTCTTCCGTCTCGGGCACGAAGAGCCAGTCAATCGCCCCGCCGACGCGCAAGCTCGTCAGCTCCGCGAAGCGACGCCCGCGCTCGGCGCGCACGCCTGCGCGGCGCGCGACCTCTTCGAGCTGCGCGTCGCGCTTCTGTACGTCGGACGTGTTCCGCTCTTCGCTCATCACTTCCATATGCGCGGCGGCGGCCGTAGATGTCACTGCGCCGTCGCCTCCTCCGACTTCCCGCCGCGTTCCTGCAAAAGCTCGACCAGCCTCTCGCCCGCGCGGTAGACGTTGCCGGCGCCGAGCGTGATGACCATGTCGTTCTCGTGCGTCTCTTCCAGCAGCGCCCGCGTCGCCTCCTCGACCGAGCCGACGTAGCGCGCGTCCTTGTGGCCGAAGCGGCGGACGGCTTCGACCAGGGCCTCTCCGCTCACGCCCTCGACGGGCTGCTCGCTCGCGGCGTAGATGTCGGTCACCATCAGCACGTCCGCGTTGTTGAAGGAGCGCGCGAACTCGTCCATCAAGTCCTGCGTCCGCGAGTAGCGGTGCGGCTGGAAGAGGACGATCATGCGGCGCCCGGCCGCGCCGAGTTTCGCCGCGACGAGCGTGGCGCGGATCTCGGTCGGGTGGTGGCCGTAGTCGTCCACGACGATGACGCCCGCGGCCTCGCCCTTGAACTGGAAGCGGCGGTTGACGCCCGTGAACTCGCCGAGCGCCTTCGCGATGGTGTCGAACGGCACTTCCAGCTCAAGCCCGATGGCGATGGCCGCCAAAGAGTTGTAGATGTTGTGCAGCCCCGGCACCTTCAGAGAGACTTCGCCGACGGGCTCGCCCATCAGGCGCGCCTGGTAGACCGAGCCGAACTGCTTGTCGTAGCGCACCTCGCGCGCGGCGATGTCGGCCTGCGCCGAGAGGCCGTAGGTGATGCGGCGGCGGACGACCGAAGGGATGACCGTCTGCACGTGCGGGTCGTCGAGGCAGAGCACCGAGGCGCCGTAGAAGGGCACCTTGTTGACGAAGTCCGCGAAGGACTTCCGCACGTCCTCCATGTCGGCGTACGAGTCCATGTGCTCGCGGTCGATGTTGGTGACGACGGCGAAGGTCGGCGAGAGCATCAGGAACGAGCGGTCGCTCTCGTCGGCCTCGACGACCATCAGGTCGCTCTTGCCCAGGCGCGCGTTCGACCCCATCGCGCCGACGACGCCGCCGACGACGACCGTCGGGTCGAGCCCCGCGTTGGCGAGGATGGTGGCGATCATCGAGGTCGTCGTCGTCTTCCCGTGCGACCCGGCGACGGCGACCGTGTTCGGCTTCAGGCGCATCAGTTCGCCCAGCATCTCTGCGCGCGGGATGACGGGAATCGAGCGCCGCCGCGCTTCGAGAATTTCGGGGTTGTCGGCGCGCACCGCCGTCGAGCGCACCACGACGTGAGCGCCGTTCACGTTCTCGGCCGCGTGCCCCTCGTAAATCTTCGCGCCCAAAGATTCGAGCCGCGCCGTCACGTCCGAGCGCCGCACGTCGGAGCCCGACACGCGGAAGCCCATGTTCAAAAGCACCTCCGCGATGCCGGACATGCCTATGCCGCCGACGCCGACGAAGTGGACGTGTTGAATTCGCCTGAACAAATTGACTACTTCCTCTTGCTTATCAGCTTCTCGATCAAGTCAACCGCGGCTACCGCGGCGTCGCCGCGTGCCAGTTTGCGCGCGGCCTCTTCCATGCGCGTGACCCTTTCGGGGTCGTCAACCAACTCAAGAATCTCTTGGGCGAGGCGTTCGCCCGAAAGCTCTTCCTGCAAAATCATCCGCGCCGCGCCGGCCTCCTGCATCACCTCCGCGTTGCGCCTCTGTTCGAGCTGGCCCGGCAGCGGCACCATCAGCGCGGCCTTGCCCGCCGCCATCAGCTCGAAGCTCGTCGTCGCGCCCGCGCGCGAGATGATGAGGTCGGAGGCGGCGAAGGCCGAGACCATGTCGTCTATGTACTCGCGCACGTCGGCGGCTTCCGCCCACCCCGCCGCCTCGTAACCGGCGCGCACCTTCTCGAAGTCGAGCTTGCCCGTCTGGTGCGTGACGCGGAGCACTTCGCGGCGCGCGTCCAGGTGCGGGAGCGCGGCGACGACCGCCTCGTTGACGGCGCGCGCGCCCTGCGACCCACCGAAGACGAGCAGAGAGAAGCGCGCCGGGTCGCGCGGCTTCGCGGGGACTTCAAAGAACTCGCGGCGGACGGGGTTGCCGATGACTTGCGCCTTGCCGCCGAAGTAAGGCACCGCCGCCTCGAACGAGACGGCCGCCGCGTTAACGAAGCGCGCGAGCCTGCGGTTGGTAAATCCCGGCACCGCGTTCGACTCCATGACGAGCGTCGGGACGCGCATCAGCGCGGCCGTCATCAGCACCGGCCCCGAGACGTAGCCGCCGGCGCCGACCACCACGTCGGGGCGAAACTCCTTAATCACCCGCCGCGCCCCGACGAAACTCTTCGGCAGCACCATGAGCCCGCGCACGCGCGCCGCCAGCCCCATGTTGACCAGCCCCGCCGATTCAATGAGCGAAAGCTCGAAGCCGGCCTGCGGCACGAGCCGGTTCTCTAAGCCCTTCGCCGTGCCGACGAACCGCACCGACGAAGAGGGGTCGCGCCGCGTCACCTCCTTCGCGACGGCGATGCCCGGGTAGATGTGCCCGCCCGTCCCGCCCGCGGCGATGAGCACGCGCATCGGCCTTTACCCTCGCGCCCCGACGCGCTGAAGCCTTCCCTTCAGCGGCTCCATGCGCCTCGGCGACGGCGGGGGCTCAATCAGCTTGCCGCCGTACAGGCGCGTGCCCCCTTCCCCGCCGCCCGACTGCTGCGAGATGTTCAAGAGCACGCCGACCGCGAAGAGCGTCGGCACCAGCGCCGAGCCGCCGTACGAGATGAACGGCAGGGGGATGCCCTTCGTCGGCAGCATCGAGAGCACGACACTCATGTTGAAGAGCGCCTGCGCGACGATGCCCGTCACGATCCCGATGCCGAGCAGCATCCCGAACCTGTCCGGCGCCCGCAGCGCCGCGCGCATCCCGCGCCAGAGGAAGAGCCCGAAGAGCGCGATGACCGCCAGGCCCCCGAACAGCCCCAACTCCTCGCTCACCACGGCGAAGATGAAGTCCGAATGGGCGAACGGCAGGAAGAACATCTTCTGCCTTCCTTCCGTGAAGCCCAGCCCGTGCACGCCGCCCGAGCCGACGGCCAGCAGCGACTGCACGACCTGGTAGCCGGAGCCCTGCGGGTCGGCCCAGGGGTCTAAAAAGACCAGCACGCGCTTCAGACGCCACGGCACGAAGAGCAGCAGGCCCGCCACGCCGACGAGCGCCGGCGCCGCGGCCAACAGCATGTGCTTGACCCGCGCGCCCGCCGTGAAGAGCATCGACGTGCAGACGACCGCGAGCATCAACGAAGTCCCGAGGTCGGGCTCGGCCACGACGAGCAGCGCGAGCACGGCCGTGGCGAAGACTGCGGGGACGAACGTCGCCCAGAACTCGCCCTCGCGGCCCGCGCGCCTCTCAAGAAAACGCGCGAGGAAGATCGCCAGCGCGAGCTTCGAAATCTCCGAGGGCTGCAGGGAGAAGCCCGCGAGCCTGATCCAGCGCCGCGCGCCGTTGATGGGCGGGAAGGCGAAGACGGCGACGAGCAGCAGCAGCGTCAAAGCGAGCAGCCCCCACGCGACCTTCCCGTTCCGCAGCCGCCCGTAGTCGAAGCGCATCCCGACCCACATCGCGAACAGCCCGACGAGCGTCCACATGCCCTGCCGCTGCACGTAGTAATACTGGCTGTGGTTCTCCGTCGCGGCGACGACCGCCGACGCGCTGTAGACCATGATGACGCCGAACAGAGCCAGCGCCACCACCGCGGCGAACAGCCACTCGTCTGCCTGAAGCTTCCGGGCCATAACGATTGAATGATGAGTGATGAATGATGAGTGATGAATCTTTAGGAGGCGTGCGCCTCTTCATTCATCATTCCGCATTCAGCATTCATCACTTTCTTCACTTCCTCCTTGAAGACGCGCCCGCGGTGCTCGAAGCTCTGGAACATGTCGAAGCTGGCGCAGGCCGGCGCGAGCAGAACCACGTCGCCGGGCTCGGCCGCGGCGTAAGCCTTGTGAACCGCGTCGGCCATGTCGTCGGCGCGGACGAGCGCGGGCGCCGAGGTCTTCAGCTCCGCCTCGATGCGTTCGGCGTCCTCGCCGAGCGTGACGAGGGCGCGCGCCTTCTTCTCAATGAGCGGCGCGAGCGGCGCGTAGGGCGCGTTCTTGCCGCGCCCGCCGAGGATGAGGACGACCTTGCCGGGTTCGTCCGCGAACGCTTCGAGCGCCTTGACCGCGGCGTCCACGTTCGTCGCCTTCGAGTCGTTGTAGAAGGTGACGCCGCCGACCTCCGCCACTCTTTCAAGTCGATGTTCGACGGGCGCGAATCTTTTAATCGTCTCGCGCATCGAGTCCGGCCCGGCGCCGCAGGCGAGGCCCGCGGCCAGCGCCGCCAGAACGTTCTGGACGTTGTGCACGCCCTTCAGCTGCATCTCGTCGCGCGACATCAGCACGCGCTCGCCCGACCAGGTGCGCGCGACCAAATCCCTCCCGCGCAGGAACAGGCCCTCGTCCAGCTCGCGCGCGGTGCTGAAACGCGTAACGTGCGCCTCCAAGCCCTGCGCCCAGCTCGACACTACGGGGTCGTCGGCGTTGAGCACGGCCACGTCCGCCTTCGTCTGGTTGCGGAAGATGCGGTGCTTGGCCGCGCCGTAATCCTCGAACGTCTCGTACCTGTCCATGTGGTCGGGCATCAGGTTCAGGACGACCGCCACCGTCGGCCGGAACTCCTTGACGGTTTCGAGCTGGTAGCTCGAAAGCTCGACGACCGTCCAGCCGTCCTCGCGCGAACTCTCGACCAGGGAGACGAGCGGCGTCCCGATGTTCCCGCCGACCTGCGTGGGAAGCCCCGCGTCTTTCAACAACTCTCCGATGAGCGTCGTCGTCGTCGTCTTCCCGTTCGTCCCCGTAATGCCGACGACGCGCCCGCGAAGGTACCGCCACGCCAGCTCGATCTCCCCGATGACCTCCGCGCCCGCGCGCTCGGCGTAGCGAATCGGGATGCTCTTCGAAGGCACGCCCGGGCTGACGACGACCAGCTCGATCTGGTCTAAGAGCCAGGATGGCACATCGCCCGCCAGCAGCTTGACGACGCCCTCGCCCTTCAAGGCCAGCGCGTCGTTCGGCCAGTCGATGAACTCCTTCCGGTCGTTCAGGACGACGAGCGCGCCGCGCGCGGCCAGGAACCGCGCCGACGCCACGCCGCTGCGCCCCGCGCCGATGACCAGAACTTTTTTCCCGTCGAGTTCCATCGGAATGGGTGCTGGTTGCTGGGTGTTAGGTGCTGGGTTTTGGTCTTAACCAGCACCCAGCACCCAAAACCCCTTCTCACCTCAGCTTCAACGTCGAGAGGCTCAGCAGCGCGAACAGGATCGCGATGATGAGGAAGCGGAAGACGATCTTCGGCTCCTTCCAGCCCGACATCTCGAAGTGGTGGTGCAGCGGCGTCATCTTGAAGAGCCGCTTGCCCGTCCCCAACCTCCTCTTCGTCAGCTTGAAGAAGCTGACCTGGAGCGTCACCGACAGCGCCTCGACGACGTAGACGCCGCCGATGAGGACGAGGATCAGCTCCTGCTTCGTCAGCACGCCGATGGTGCCGATGGCCCCGCCGATGGCGAGGCTCCCCACGTCGCCCATGAAGACCTCGGCGGGCGGCGCGTTGTACCACAGGAACCCCAGGCTCGCCCCGACCATCGCCCCGCAGAAGATGGTCAGTTCGCCGATCTCCTTCTGGTGTTCGAGGCCGAGGTACAGCGCCCAGCGCGCGTCGCCGGAGACGTACGTGAAGGCCGTCAGCGTCGCCATCGCGATGACCGTCACGCTGATGGCGAGGCCGTCGAGCCCGTCCGTCAGGTTCACCGCGTTCGAGAAGCCGAGCAGCACGAGCGCGATGAACGGCAGGTAGAGGTACGGCCCGATTCTCGTGATCTCTTCAATCGCCGTCTGCTTGAAGAACGGCAGGCTCAGCTTCCACGAGTAGTCGACCCAGCCCTGCCTCGTGAAGAAGAAGAGCGCCCCCCACACGAAGAGCGTGACGGCCAACTGGCCGAGCAGCTTCCAGCGCCCCTGCAACCCGAGGTTCTGCCGCTTCGCGACCTTCAGGTAGTCGTCGATGAAGCCGATGGCGGCGAAGCCCGCGGTCGCGACGAGGATGATCCAGACGTAGAGGCTCGTGAGCCGCGCCCAGAGCAGCGTCGAGATGAGCACCGAGCCGATGATGAGCACGCCGCCCATCGTCGGCGTGCCGCGCTTGGCCTGGTGCGCCTGCGGCCCCTCCTCGCGGATCTCCTGCCCGAACTTCAGACGCCTGAGCGCCTCGATGACGCGCCCGCCGAAGATGAGCGAGATGAGCAGCGCGGTGACCGCCGCGTAGGCCGTCCGGAACGTCACGTACTGGAAGACGTTCAGCGCCTTCACGAAATACGACTCGCCGCCCCCCGAAGCCGAGAGCGCCTTGTAGAGCCACTCGTAGAAGATGTAGTAGATCATCTTGCTAAAGGATGAAGGCGGAAGGATGAAGGATGAAGTGAAAGCAGTTCTGCCTTTCCTTCATCCTTCATCCTTCATCCTTCATCCTTCCCTTTCGTATCGCTCCTTCAAGGCTTCGACGACCTTCTCCGTGTGGACGCCGCGCGAGCCTTTGACGAGGACGAGGTCGCCGGGCCGGACGCAACCGACGAGGGCCTCGGCCGCCGCGTCCGAGTCTTCGAAGAAGCGCGTCGCCGCTTCGCTCATCCCCGCCGCGCGCGCGCCTTCGATTAGCTCGCGCCCCAGCCCGCGCACCCCCCAGAGCACGTCCACGCCGAACCCCGCGATGTCGCGCCCCGCCTCGCGGTGGAGCGCCGCGCCCTCCTCGCCGAGTTCGAGCATCTCCCCCGCGACGACGATGCGCCGCTCGACGCCCTCGCCCCCCTGCGCCACCGCCTCGGCCATGCTGAGCAGCGAGCGCGGGTTCGAGTTGTAAGAGTCGTCCACGACCGTGAACCCACTACGGAAACGAAGCACCTCGCCGCGCTTCTCCGAAGGCGCGGCCGTCGAGAGCGCCGCGGCGACCTCTTCCACCCCGACGCCGAAGCTCAGGGCCGCCGCCGCCGCGGCGAGTGCGTTCGAGACGTTGTGCCTGCCGTGCATCGGGAGCGTGACCAGGGCCTCTCCGTCCGGCGTCTTCAGAGTGAACCGGCTCGCGCCGACCCCGACCGTCTCGACGCCCACCGCCCGGACGTCCGCCTCGTGCGTCACGCCGTACGTGATGATGCGTCCGGCGTGTGCGGCCTTCGCGCGCATCGCGAGGACGCGCTCGTCGTCCGCGTTGAGCACGGCCGTCCCGCCCGCCTTCATCCCTTCGACGAGCTGCGCCTTGCCCGCGGCGATGTTCTCGACCGAACCCATGAACTCAAGGTGCACGGGCGCGACCAGAGTCAACACCGCCACGTCCGGAGGGGCCACCCGGCAGTGCCGCGCGATCTCGCCCGGCATCGACATCCCCATCTCGAGCACCGCCACGTCGAACTCACTGGGCCGCGCGCCGTCCGACTCCATCTGCAGGACGGAGAGGGCGACGCCCAGCTCGTTGTTGAAGTTCTTGCGGCTGCGCAAGACCCTCCGCCCCGTCGCGCCGAGGACGTGCGCCGTCAAGTCCTTCGTCGTCGTCTTGCCGGCGCTGCCGGTGATGCCGACCACGGGGCGGCCCCAAGCCTCTATCGTCCCGCGCGCGACCCCCTGCAAGGCGTCGATCACGTCGTCAACCAGAAGCAGTCGGTCTAGGAACGGGCGAAGCTCTTCGTCACCCTCGACGCTCGCCGCGCGCGCGACCGCGGCGACCGCGCCGTCGCCGAGCGCCTGCGGGACGAACCGGTGCGCGTCGGCGAAAGACGTGGCCGTGAAGCAGTGGCGCCGGTAGTCTTCGGGCGAGAGCGCGAAGAAGAGTTCGCCCGCGCGGACGGCGCGCGAGTCGATGGAAAAACCACTTATTTCCTTGTCAAAGAGCCCGCGCGCGGCCTCGGCCTGCGCGCGCATCAACCTTGCCGCATCGACGACTTTCACTAGCTCTCAACCTCCGGCGCTGGCGTTTTTCGACGTGTGCCCGCCGCGCCTTCGGAAGAGCCGGGCCGTCTCTTAAGTCTCCTCCCCACGCACTTCCGTCGCGTCCGCGAGGAGCGCAATCGCGGGCAACTCCTCGGCCGTCTCGAATCTGTGTGGGGTGGCGCGTTCGGCTATTCTGCGCGCGGCGCGGTTGCGGCGCAAACGCTCGCGGCAGCCGTCGATTCCGCGCCTGATTTCCGCCGTCTGGTAGCCCTCGCACGCCGCAGAATTCGCCAACATCCTCTGATTTGTCATCTCACCTTCCGAGGTAACTTCGTGCCCTTCGGGTCGAGGAGGCGTCCGACTTTGACTAGGGGGAGCCGGCCGCTCTCGAATCAAAATCTCCTCAATCACTGCGGCTGAACTCGATGCGGACGGTCTGGCCGGGCGCGAGCGCGGCGCCGACTTCGGGACTCTGCCGGAGCGCCCGGCCCTCGCCGCGCGCTTCGAGTTCGAGGCCGAGCCGCGCGCAGATGCGCGCCACGTCGCGGAGACTTCGGCCGCGCAGGTCGGGCATCAGCAGCTCGCGCTCGCGCGCCTCGGCGTAGACGACCTCGCCGACCTCGCCCGTCCCGCGCTCCGCGACGACGGGCAGGCCCCGCGTCCCGACCTCTTCATGCTCGCCCGCGCCGCCGGCCGCGGTCGCCGTGGGCAGCACGGTCGCCGAAGCGTTGACGGCCGCGAGCTGGCCCGCGGGCGCTTTCGCGTCGGGCTGCTGGTCGGGCGGCACGGCGAGATACGGGAGCACCTGATTCGCGATCTGCGCGAAGACGGGCGCGGCCACCTGCCCGCCCTGGTGCAGACCGACGGCCTCGTCTATGACGACGATGATGACGACCGCGGGGTTCTCGAGCGGCGCGAAGCCGACGAAGGAGGCCACGTACTTCGTCTGCGAGTAGGCGTGCGTCCGCGGGTCGATCTTCTGCGCCGTGCCGGTCTTGCCCGCCGCCGTGTAGCCTTCGAGCTGCGCCTTCTTCGCCGTGCCGATGAGCGTCACTTCTTCCATCATCCGGCGTAGCTTCTGCGCCGTCTCCGCGCTCACGACGCGGTGCGACTCGGGCTCCGAGCGCTTCACCGTCCTGCCTTCCGCGTCCCTGACTTCGCGTACGAGGTGCGGCGCGACGCGCACGCCGTCGTTCGCCACGGCCGCGTAGGCCGCGGCCATCTGCAGCGGCGTCACGCCGACCTCGTGCCCGATGGGCACGGAGCCGATGGAACCGGGCTGCCACTTCGAGACGGGACGGATGAGGCCGCCCGTCTCGCCCGGCAGCTCCACGCCCGTCCTCTCGCCGAAGCCGAGCCGGCGGATGTACTCGTAGAGCCGGTCGTTCCCGAGCTTCATCCCGAGCTTGATGGCGGCGACGTTCGAAGACTTCGCCAGGGCCTCCGTCGCCGTCAGCGAACCCGTCGCGTGGTCGTGGACGACGCGACCGGGCAGGCTGATCGAGCCGGGGCACTCGATGCGCGTCTCCGGCGTGATGAGCTTCTCTTCGAGCGCGCCGGTGAAGGCCACGACCTTGAAGGTCGAGCCCGGCTCGTAGATGTTCTGGAGCGCGTCGTTGCGGCGCTGCTCGGGGCTGGCGCCGCCCGCGTCGTTCGGGTCGAACGACGGCGCGTTGGCGAGCGCGAGCACCTCGCCCGTGTGCGGGTCCATCACGACGGCCGCCGCCGACTTCGCCTGCGTTCTTTCGAGCGCCGCCGCCAGCTCGCGCTCGACGATGAACTGCACCGTCTGGTCGAGCGTGAGCACGAGCGTCTGCCCGTCGCGCGCGCCGAGCCCTTCGCTCTCGAACGCCCTGCGCTTCGCGTCGGCGTCGAGGATGAGCTTGCCCGACTCGCCGGTCAGCGAAGCGTCGTAGACCTGCTCGACGCCCGCCAGGCCCTTCGCGTCCAAACCGACGAAGCCGAGCACGTGCGCCGCCAGAGCGCCGTTCGGGTAGCGCCGCCGCTGCTCCTCCTGCGAGTAGACGCCCTTAATCTTTAAAGCCTTGACCGCCTGCGCCTGCTCGTCCTCGACCCTGCGCGCGAGCCACATGAAACCGCGCCGCGCCGACTTCGCCTCTTTCAGCTTCGTCGACAGCCCGGCGGGGTCAACCTTAAGGACGGGCGCGAGCGCGTTCGAGGCCGCGTCGACGTCCTCAATCTCGCGCGGGTCTGCGTAGAAAGAGTCAACGTCGATGCTGCGCGCGAGCTCTCTGCCCTGCCGGTCGAGGATGAGTCCGCGCGGGGCGGCCAGAGGCTCCACGTCGGACTGCTGCGCGCGCGCGCGCCTGCTCAGCCACTCGTGCTGTGAGGTCTGTAGGTAGGCGAGACGCGCCCCGACCAGCAGCATCCACAGACAAAGAAAAACGGCGACCACTAAAGCACGTCGCCGTGAAACGTCGGGACGCAGAGCTTGATCGGAGCCGTATCGGTCTAACATGTCAGGCAGCGGCCTTCTCATCAGACTCCCGAAGCGACGGCCGCGGCCCGCGCCGAAGCCACCTGGTCGCCCCTCTTGACTTCCCCCGCGCGGCTCGCAGGGAAGAGGCCGCGCGGCGCCGACTTCAAAACTCCCTTCGAACCTCCTTCGTCTAACGGCGCGGCGCCGCGGCCGCCGCACCCACGAACATTCCCGGCCCCGCGCCCTGCCCGCGCGGCGCCGTCTCGATCTGCGCGGCGCGCGCCGGCTGCATCCCGAGCTCGCGCCCCGCCTCTTCGAGTTTGGCCGGTGACGAACTCTCTTCCAGGGCCAGCTTCAACTTGCGCTGCTCGTCGAGGAGCGCCTCGCGCTCGCGCCGGAGCGCCTCGGTCTTGTAGCCGTAATCGACGGCCAGAATCTGCTGGCGCACGGCGTAGATGAAGCCGCACGCCAGGACTAAACAACCCACGAGCAGAATCGCCTGGCGCCTCGCGGCGCGCGGGTCACGCTGGCGGCGCACGTGGGGGTTGGGGTACTGCTGGGGCAATCGTCTCATCGGTTATCGGGCCTCTCTGGCTCGGGTCAGTTGCTACTTGATCGTCGGGCAGGGCGTGAGGTGCTTGCGGCCTCTTCGGCTCTTCCCCGGCGCCCTCTACAGCTTCGAGCAGGCGCGCAGCTTGGCACTCCGCGCGCGGGGGTTCTCTTCCAACTCTTGCTCGGACGGGACGACCGGCCGCCTGGTTAAAACTTCGACCGCGCGCCGCGCGCCACAGGCGCAGACCGGCACGCGCCTTCCGCATTCGCAGTGCCCCGAGAGCCTTCGGAGCGCGCGCTTCACGACGCGGTCTTCCAGGGAGTGGAAGCTGATGACGGCCAGCCGCCCCCGCGCCTGTAAAAGATCGACAGCCGTCTCGACGAACTCGTCCAGGCCCTCCAGTTCGCCGTTGACGGCGATGCGCAAAGCCTGGAACGTCCGCGTCGCCGGGTGAACCTTGTCACCCCGCTTGTATCCGACCGCACGCGCGACTAAGGAGGCCAGCTCGCCCGTCGTCTTTATCGGCTCGCCGCGCTCGCGCCGCTCGACAATCCAGCGCGCGATGCGCCGCGACTTGCGCTCTTCGCCGTACTCGTAGATGACGCGCGCGATCTCCTCTTCGGGCAATCGTTCGAGAAGTTCCGCGGCCGTCTCTTCATCGCCCGAAGCGTCCATACGCATGTCGAGCGGCGCGTCGTGTCGGAAGCTGAAACCCCGCCCCGGCGTGTCGAACTGGAGCGAGGAGACGCCGAGGTCTGCGAGAATGCCGCTCACCTCCCTTTCACCCGCCTCGTCCAAAATTCGGGATATTCCCCGGAAATTCCCGTGGACGGCGCGGAAGCGCGTGCCGAAACGCGCCAGACGCTCAGAGGCGAGTCGGATTGCGTCGCGGTCGCGGTCAATCCCGATTACACGCGTGTCTGGCGAGGCCGTCAGGATCGCTTCACTGTGCCCGCCAAGACCGAGCGTAGCGTCCACTAACAGCCCACCGCGCGCGGGGTCGAGTAGTTCCACCGCTTCAAAGAGCAACACGGGGCGATGGGGCGCTTCAGGCCCCCCTCCTGACGCAGCCATTACCACCGCCCCGTGGTCTTGAAAAGTCGCTTGGAATTTCGAGTGTCGGGCGAGAGGCGGCAGAGCGCGTGCTCTTCAAACCTTGTTTTCGCCTTATCGCTCAACACTTTCCACTCTTCCGCGGCCTTTCAGATTCCCAGTCGCGCTATCGCGGCCTCGTCCTCCTCCGTGTAGGGGTCGGAGAGAAGCCTCTGCTCGAAGCGCTCCAGTTCCCAGACTTCCAGGTATGTCAAATATCCGAGTACGGCCACGTCACCGACGACTCCTGAGGTCTTTCTTAAAAGCGGGTGAATAAGCACACGCCCCTGGTTGTCCACGGCGGCCTGCTGGCCGTAGTAGTTCGTCCTATCAAGGAACCTTCTTCTCGCCGGGTCCATCGACGGTAGGAGCGCCAGACGCTGCTCGATGGACTCCCACTCGGGCAAGGGGTAAATCCGTACACAGTCGCCACTTAGACTGGTGACATAGACTTCCTGGGTGGTATATTTCTCTTCAATGTAGCGCCTGAAGGCCGTCGGAATCTTGAACCGCCCCTTTTCATCAACCCGCGCCGTGTAATTTCCTCGCAACATAAGGGTTCCCGGCGTCGGTCTTGGGCTGACATTGCTTAAACCTTAAAGTGAAACTCTAAGCATTGCCCCCAAGCTGCTCACTGTAGCCCACTTTCAGCCACTTTTGACCACCCGTCGCGCATAGTACGCCTCTGCTTAAGCACCTGTCAAGAGCAAAAACACGGTCAAAACCAAAATTTTAAGCACGATTTGGTGTACTCCTCGCTAAGCTTCCCATAGCCAACCCGTCCCGTATCCTGTATATTGACCTGCAACGGTATAAGTATTAAGGACAGGCGTTCTCGGCGGTCTCGAATCTTCGGATGGGCTTCGGCGAACTTCTCTTTTTCGGCGGCCTCGTGGCGCTAGCCAACGTGGGGGGCGGGCTTCTGCTGGCCCGCCCCGGCACTTTTCAGCGCAGCCGACACTTCCTCAGCTATCTTGTCGCGCTCGGCGCTGGCTTCATGCTGGCGGCGATTTTTATTGAAATCGTGCCGGAAGTGGTTGTTTTGTGGGGAAAAGGCAGCGATCCGGGGCACGGTGTGCTCGGGGCGATGACTCTCCTTCTGGCCGGCTACCTGCTCATCCATTTTTTCGAACACACGATTGCCCCGCACTTTCACTTCGGCGAGGAGACGCACCCGGAGGCTGTCGTACGTACTTCCGCCGCTTACACGGCCATCGGTGGGCTTTCGATTCACACGTTTTTCGACGGGGCTTCGGTCGCCTCGGCCTTCGTGGTGGACAGGAAGGTCGGGCTTCTGGTCTTCGTCGCGGTGCTGTTACATAAAGTGCCTGAAGGGTTTACGGCCGCCTCCATCATTCTGGCGTCGGGACGTTCGGCGCGGCGTGCGCTGACGGCGACGCTCATCATCGGCGGGGCGACGCTGGCGGGAGTTTTGACCGTGGCTCTGTTGCAGGCCAGAGTGGCGGAGGCCGTCTCTTACGCGCTCCCCTTCTCGGCCGGCGTGACGCTCTACGTCGCGGCGAGCGACCTCATCCCGGAGGTCAACCACATAGAGCACAAGAACCCTTTCGTCTCGCTCGTGGTCTTCGCGGGGGTCGCACTCTTCTACCTGCTGCATCTTCTGATTGAGGGTTGAGTGGCGGCGTACAGTTAAAAAACAGGCGTTTGAGATTTTCGTAATACCGTCCGACGTATAAAACAGGGGTGAAATCTTTGGGGAAGAGGCTTCTGACTCCGTTCGCGGCCGCCCTGGCGCTGGCGTGGCTCTTCGCGTTTGCGGGGGCGGCGCGAGGACAGAACGCGCGCGCGTACACGGAAGCGCCGCTCCCGCAGCCCGAGGGTTTCTATAAGTACGTCACGGATAACGCCAACGTCATTGACCCGGCGACGAAGGAGCGGCTGGCGACGATCCTCAACCATCTCAAGGAGCGCGCGGACATCGAGTTCGCCGTCGTCACCGTCCCGACGACGGGCGGCCAGGACATTTTCGAATACTCGCTCTCGCTGGCGCGCGGGTGGGGCATCGGTTCGAACGAGGGGGAGAAGAACGGGCTGCTGCTGGTCGTCGCCGTCAACGACCGCAAGTGGCAGGTGCAGGTCAGCCGCCACCTCGAAGGCGACCTGCCGGATGCGCTCGCGGGCGAGATCGCGCGGCAGCGACTCGTGCCGCAGTTCCGGCAGAACAACTACGGCCAGGGCATCAGCGACTTCATGCAGGCCGCGGTTGCGACGCTCGCGGAGAAGCGCGGCTTTCAGCTCGAAGGCATTGACCAGAGTTACGCCTACCGCGAGCCCGTCCGGCGCACGGCCCCGACCCGCGCGCGCGAGGCGAACGGCATCAGCCTCGGCGCGTGCTGCCTGATCGTCGTCGTCATCATCATCCTGATCTCGCTGGCCGGCAGGGGACGCGGCGGTCGCGGGGGACGCGGCGGCTGGGGCGGAGGCGGAGGCGGAGGCGGCTGGCTCACCTCTATTCTCGTCGCCAACGCCATCGGGAGCGCGTTGGGCGGCGGCCGCCGTTCGAGCGGTTGGGGCGGCGGTTCGGGCTGGGGCGGTGGCGGCGGAGGAGGAGGTGGCTTCGGCGGCTTCGGAGGCGGCGGCGACTTCGGAGGCGGCGGCGCGGGCGGAAGCTGGTAGAGGATTGTTGAATGATGGGTGGTGAATGATGAATAAGAAGCAGCGTGCCTTTCATTCATCACTCATCATTCCTAATTCATCACTTCGGAGACTGTGATGGCGAATCGAGTGGCGCAGGAGGCTTTCAACCACCTGATCGGCGACCTGAAGGCGACGCACGGCGACAACCTCGCGTCGGTCGTCCTCTACGGGTCGGCGGCGTCGGGCGACTTCGTGCAGACGGAGTCGGACTACAACCTGCTCATCGCGCTGCACCGCATCGCGCCGGAGGACTTGCGTCTGGCGCAGCCGCCGATGCGCGAGTGGCAACGCTTAGGCCACCCCCTGCCCGTCTACTTCACCTTCGCTGAGCTGCACGACGCAGCCGACGTTTTTCCAATCGAGTTCCACCGGATGGAAAGGTCGCGGGTCGTGCTCTACGGCCGCGACCCTTTCGAGACTTTGCAAATCTCGGACGAGAATTTGCGCCACCAGACCGAGTACGAGTTGCGCAGCAAGCTCATCCAACTGCGCCGGCTCTACATCCCCGCCTCCGGCTCTGCGGAGCGCCTGCGCGATCTGATGGCCGACAGCCTTTCGAGCTTCGCCACGCTCTTCGCGCCCGCGCTGATGCTGCACGGGCAGGAGCCGCCGGTGCTCAAAGTCGACATCGTGCGCGCGACCGTCCGGCTGCTGGGCCTCGACGGCGCGGTCTTCGAGCGCATCTTCGCGCTGCGCGAGGGCGCCGCGCCGCCGCCGTCCGACCGCGCGGCGGAGGAGTTGTTTGCGTCTTACCTGTCACAGATCGAGCGTGTCATCGACGCCGTTGACCGCTTAGACACTTCGAACGGGAGGTAGGTTTTAGAACGCGGGTTTCGAACCACCGCGGGCACGGACAGTTTTTGAGGAGGAGTATGATGAAAACAAGAAGGGTGTTGCTGCTCACGCTCGTCGCCTTCGCCGCCTTCGCGTCGAGCGGCTGCGGCTACAACACGCTCAACGCCAAGCACCAGAACGTCAAGGAGAAGTGGGCCAACATCGAGGCGCAGCTACAGCGCCGCGCCGACCTCATCCCGAACACGTTCGAGGCGGCTCGCGCTTCGAGCATCCAGGAGCAGGAGGTCTTCGGGCAGATTGCCGAGGCGCGCTCGCGCCTGCTCAACGCCACGCGCGAGGCGCCCAAGGGCGAAGACGGCGACAAGACGCCCGAGCAGAAGCAGGCCGTCATCGACGCGGCGAACAGCTTCGGCGGGACGCTCGGCCGCCTGCTCTCGCTGGCCGAGGCGTACCCGGAGCTGCGCTCGACCGAGGCGTTCAAGAAGGTGCAGGACGTTCTGGAGGGGACGGAGAACCGCATCTCGGTTTCGCGCGAGGACTACAACGCGGCGGTGAAGGACTACAACACCACCCGCGGCTCGTTCCCGACGGTCATCGGCGCGAAGATGTACGGGTTCAAGGAGGAGCCCTACTTCCAGGCCGAGGCGGGCGCGCGCGAGGCGCCCAAGATCAACGCCGACTCGCTGCGCCGCGACCAGGGCGGCCAAGCGAACAAGTAAGGCGGAAGCCCGACCGTGAGGGAGGGCGTACATCAAACTTTAAAGGCGGGGTGATAAAAGACCGCGTGTCTTTCATCACCCCGCCTTCCTTTGTCAGACTGACGCCCTCCCTCACGGTCGGGCTTCCGCCTTTGTCTAAAACCCTCGGGCGCTGCACTGGCCGCAGTGGTCGCAGGGCTTGCCGCCGGGTTCGAGCGTGCAGGTCTTCTCGCGCTCGAAGAACTCGACGAGTTCGGAGACGGCCTCGCCCAGGCCTTCGAACTGCTCCTGGCTCGGGTGCGCGGTGACGGGGACGTAGGTGCCGCTCAACCACGTCGCGCCCGGTTGCGATGAAACTGAAGGTGAAGTTGATGCCGAACGAGAGTCGTTTGACTGTCGCGCGCCCTTGCCGCAGTCTTCGCCGTGCTTAATGTGCGACTCGATGTGCGTGAGCCGGCGCTGTATATCCGCGAGGCTCGCGCGCACCGCGGCGATTTCGCGGCCGCCGGACTCACCGCCGCCCTGCTCGCGCGATCCGCCCTCCAGGCGGCGAGCGACGCGCTCGGCCAACTCCTTCACCCTGTCCTGCTCGCTGCTCATCCCTTGAACTCTCAACCCTCTTCTTCGAGGAGGTCGATGCGGTCGACGACGCCGACGATGGCCGAGTCGATGGCCGCGCCCTGCTCGCCCGTGGCGGCGGTCGAGGCGCCCCAGCCCTCCTGCACGATGATGACGGTGTCGCCCTCGCCCGCGTCCACCGAGTCCAGCGCGAGCAGCGTCGCCCCCGTCTCCTCGCCCGAAGGCGTGATCGGCTGGCAGAGCATCACGCGCGCGCTCGCGTAGCGCTCGTTCTTCTGCGTCGCCACGACGTTGCCGAGCACGCGCGCCAGAATCAACGTTGCCTCCCGCGGCGCGACACGTGCGCCTCCGAATCGACGATGCCGACGATGGTGCAGTCGGTCGGCGTGTCCTCGCGCCGGAACGGGAAGCTCGCCTCTTTCCCGCGGCACCAGAAGACCAGCTCGCCCACCCCCGCGCCCACCGAGTCCAGAGCCACGAGCGGCGCGCCCTGCGGCTGCAGATCGGCGTTGAGCGACTGCACGACGAGGAGCTTGCGCCCCTCCAGCGAATCGTTCTTCACCGTCGCCACGACGTTCCCGATGACGCGCGCCAGTTGCATCGTCAGTCGTTCACGAAATCGACCGTGTCGATGACGCCGACGATGGCGGCGTCCACGGGCCTGTCCTTCAGCCCTTCGGCGAGCCGCGCCGAAGAGCCCGCGACGACGAGCACGCGCTCGTGGAAGCCCGCGCCGACCGTGTCCACGGCAACGACGTAGCCGGAGCCGTCCGAGCCGTCGAGGTTCAGGGGGCGGACGAGCAGAAGCTTGCTGCCCTTCAGCCGCTCGTCCTTCTGCGTCGAGACGACCGTGCCGAGGATGCGCGCGATAATCATTTGCTTGGGTGCTGGGTGCTGGGTGCTGGGTTCCAGGTAAATGCCTTTAACCAGCACCTAGAACCCAGCACCCAGCACCGCCTTTACTTATCGCCGCCGACCGGGAGCGCTTCGTCGACGCTGCCGTGGGGGCGCGGGATGACGTGGACGCTGACGAGTTCGCCGACTCTGCGGGCGGCGGCGGCGCCGGCGTCCGTGGCGGCCTTGACGGCGGCCACGTCGCCGCGGACGATGGCCGTGACGAAGCCCGCGCCGATCTTCTCGTAGCCGACTAAGGTGACGTTGGCGGCCTTGACCATCGCGTCCGCCGCCTCGATCATCGCCACGAGCCCTTTCGTCTCAACCATGCCGAGTGCTTCCTGAGGCATTCTTCCTTCTCCGATTCCTTTGCTTGTCTCTGTTAGAGCCTAGTCAACGCCGCGGGCGGCGCTCCTCGCACCTGAAGCCGAAGACCGAGTCCGCGGCCGCGCCCTTCCGGACTTCGACGGGCAGGCGCAGGGTGACGGTATGTCCCTTCATGTCGCGGGCCACGCCGAAGCTGCCGCCCCCCGCGGGCATCCAGTATTCGAGCACGAACTTGTCTGAAGCGCCGCCGCCGACCTCCGCCCTCTTCTCCGGGAGGAAGGCGCCCGCGCCCGACTCGCGGGCGGCCGAACGCAGGGTCAGGCGCCCCCCGCCTTCGCCTTCGAGCGACAGTTCGCCGCGCCCGAAGTCTATCGCCGCCGGTTCCGCGTTCGCGTTGCTTACGTCGAGTATAACCGAAGTGGCCGCGTCCGCCACACTCCAGCGGCCGCGCGCGCGCAAGGTCACCCCTTCGCGCGTCACGACGAGCGTGTCCCCTTCGAACTCCGTGGCGGCCAGGGCCGCGCCTTCGCCGGGCGGAAGCGGGACGAGGTCGCCGCCTTCGGGCTGGCACGCGGCCAGCAGGAGGCAGCCGGCGAGCAGGGCGAGCGCGCGCGCCGAACTCTTCGGGCCGGAGCGCCGCCCACGCGCCTCAGGCTTTGCACCCGCGGCGCCCACTCAGTCGTGCCCCTTGCGGATGTGTTGCTCGATGTAGAAATACCGCTCGTCGTCTTCGCTCATGCCGTTGCGGTACCAGTCCTGCACGAGCAGCGCCTGCTGCTCGACGTTGTAGTCGTCCCAGGGCTCGCCCGGCTTGTAGTCGTAGGCGCGGTTGCGGTCGCCCTGCATGACGACGGCGTGCCCCTGCGCGATCATCGACTCGACCATGTACCCCCAGCCCAGGGCGCTGTGGTAGCCCTGCCAGACGTGCGTCAGCTCGTGGATGAATGTCGAGGCCGTGGCGGGGCGTTCGGCGCCCTGCTCGTAGACCTCGGGGCCGAAGTAGATCGTGTAGTTCCTCAGCGAACGCACGGGGATGATCGAAGAGGCAGAGGCCAGCGTCACCGGCACGCCCTGATTGCCGGGGAGGTAGTAGTTGGCGATGTGCACCTTGTCGTAGGGCAACTGCTCTTCAAAGACCTTGCGTGCGAACTCTATCTCCGACTTCCGGAGTTGGCGACTGGGCATGGCGGCGGCTCCTTTCGTAAAGCAGCGTGAAGTAGATAAGCCCGCCTTGTTGAGTGTGCCCCCTTGCAGATGTCTGCGGCTAGCGCGCGGCCCGCGCCGCCTGACTGAGCAGCTCGATCAGCTCCTCGCGCGTCAGGCTGACCTTCCCGTTCGAGGACGCGCGGGCCGCGGGCGCGGCGTCGCGCTCGCCCGTGGGGCAGACGACGTTCGTCTCCTGCAGGTAGCCGCACGCCTGGCAGCGCGCGCTCTCGCCGAGGTAGCCGGCGCGCTCGCGCACGTCGATGAGTTTCTCGATGGAGTCGGGCGGGAGTTCGCGCGCGCCGCCCAGCGCGCGCGAGAGGATCGCGATCTTCGCCGTGTGCTCCAGGGTTTCGAGGCGGTCGAAGGCCTGCCACAAGTCCGCGCCGTAGGCGACCGCGCCGTGGTTCGCCATCAGGAGCGCGTTGTGGTGCTTGACGAGCGGGCGCATCGCCTCGGTCAGCTCGTCGGTCGAGGGCGTGCCGTACGCCGCGAGCGGGACGCAGCCCAAAGTTAAAATCACCTCGGAGAGTATCGGCTGGTCGATGGCGAGGCCGGCGACGGCGAAGGCGGAGCCGTGCGGCGGGTGCGCGTGGCAGACCGAACGCACGTCCGCGCGCTCGCGGTAGATGAGCAGGTGCATCGCCAGCTCGCTCGAGGCGCGGCGGTCGTTGAGCGGCTTGCCTTCTAAGTCGGTCAAGGCGAGCGAGTCCTCGGTCATGCGCGCCTTGTTGGTCTGCGTCGGCGTGGCGAGGATGCGGCCGTCGTCGAGGCGCACGCTGACGTTGCCGTCCGAGCCGACGACGTAGGAGCGCTCGTACATCAACTTGCCGGCGCGGAGGATTTCGCGCCGGGCTGTCTGTTCGTCCATCAACGTCCCATTCTGACCGCGTTGTCGAACCGAATCTCGACATCTCTCGTGACGGTGACGGGCAAGCCGTCGACCGTCTCGGGCTCGAAACGAATCTGCCGGGCGGCGCGCTCCATGCACTCCCACACGACTCTATCCGCGGTTGTGCCGAGCGAAGGGTAAGGGTCATCGCTCGGCTCGACCCGCTGCACGTTGCCGTCGGCGCCGAACGTCACACGCACCGTGGCCCCCGGAAAGTTATAAATCCCTTTGGCGTCGCCCGGCCAGGGCCAGGTCGCGTCGGGCTTGAAGTCGTCGGGGATGGCGGCGCCGGGCTTGTAGAGGATTCGGAGCGGCTTCGACTCGGCGACGAGGTTGTGGCGGCGCATGCGGCAGCGGCTGCCGAACTCGTAGGTGGAGGTGGAGGAAGTCCATTCGAACTTCTTCTGCTCCGCGCCGCCGGACAGACCCACCAGGGCGCTCAGCGCGGCGCCGAAGACGAAAGTCAGCGCGAACGGAAGTGCCTTCTTCAGCAAGATCGAATACATGACCAGACTCCTTGTCAGCTCTGCTGCTGTAACTCCTGCTCCTCGCGCTGCGCGATCTCCTCGTAGGGGAGGAGGCTGCGCGGGTTGGTGACACAAGTGATCTGCGGGCGCGCTAAGAAGTACGATAGCGATTCGAGCGAAATCGTCAAGTCCACGGTCTTCACCTTCACGCCGAGGCGCGCGTGCAGGCGGACGGGCGCGAAGTTCAGGACGGCCTTCACGCCGGCCGACATGACCTGATTCAGCACGCGCTGCGCGACGCGCGCGGGGACGGCGATGACGGCCACGTCGATGCCCTCTTCGCGCACGACGCGGGCGAGCTTGCGCACGTCGTGGACGATTGTCTCGGCCGCGCCGACCTTGCGCCCGATCTTGGCGCGGTCGTTGTCGAAGAGCGCGACGACCTCGAAGTTCGACTCGCGGAAGCCGTTGTAGTTGGCGAGCGCGGTGCCGAGGTTGCCGGCGCCGACGATGCCTACGCGGTGCGCGCGGTCGAGGCCGAGAATTTTGGTCAGGTGGCGGCGCAGCTCGCCGACCGAGTAGCCGACCCCGCGCGTCCCGAACTCGCCGAAGTGCGCGAGGTCTTTCCGTATCTGCGCCGAGTTCAGGCGGAACTGGTCGGCCAGCGCCTGCGACGAGATGGTCTTAATCCCCGCCGCCGCCAGCAGATTCAGGCACCGCAGATACACGCTCAACCGACTCGTCGTCAGCTCAGAAATCTTCTCCGACTTCATCCCTTAAAAAACCTTTTCCGAGGAGAGCGACCTGTAGTATATCCCTAACTACTCCGTCGCGGAAAGATGTCGCGGGCCGCTGTACGTCACGCTTACACTCCACGCAGGTTGAAACAGTCATGAGCGACACGAACGACCAGAAGCAGTTGTCCGGTCTCGAATACCCCCGCGGCGTTAAGCTGCTCCACTCCATGCGGGTTACGAATAATAAGTTTTTGCGAGTTTGCTGGTCGCCGTCGGGTGATACGCTCGCCTCCACCTCTAGGGGTAAGGTACTGCTCTGGAGCTTTCCTAGTGGCAAGCCAAGACTGACCGTGAAAAGTAGTGGGCGCCTCCACGGAAACACAGTCTGGTCGCCCGATGGGCAAATGCTAGCAATCTCATCCTACATGGCGAACGTCGAACTTTGTTACGCTCGAAACGGAGACGTAATTCGTACGCTTGCGGGAACATCCTCCAAAAGAGGAGAGTCTCTAGCTTGGTCACCCGACGGGGAGCGGCTGGCTACTGCGGGGGAGGCCCATTCCGTACAGTTATGGGATCTCAATACCGGAAGACCTTTGCAGCAATTAAAAGGTCACACATCCAACGTCATCAGCTTAAAGTGGTCTCCCAACGGGAAGCTTCTAACCTCTGGGTCTCAAGATGCCACATGCCGAATCTGGGACGCTCGGACAGGAAAGCTTTTCCACGTTTTGCAAGGGCACCCTAACCACATTCTGGACATAGCTTGGACTAGCGACTCGTTGATGCTCGCAACATGCTCCAGCAATAAGGTGTACATCTGGGACGCGACAACGGGCACTCTGACTAATGTACTTGAGGGACATAAAGACTCCATCTTCGCGGCGTCTTTTTCAGCCAGGGATCGCTTACTAGCTTCGGCGAGCGTGGATCAGACAATCAGGTTGTGGCGTTGCGACACATGGGAAACAACTGCTGAAATCAGAAGCAAATTGCCGAAGGCATCATACCCCCTCCACAACCTTGCGTTTCACCCTACCTTCCCTGTGCTAGCTACCATCGGCAATGGCGATGAGGTCATTCAAGTTTTCGAGTTGGATTTCCCCCTACTCTCACATGCGACCACGACCAAAAGGGTTATCAAGTACACGAGTGCGAAGGTGGTGTTTATTGGGGAGAGTAATGTGGGAAAGTCTTGTCTGGCAATGAGGCTGGCGGAGGACAGGTATCCGAGGGACGAGGAGCATGGTTCGACTCACGGGATGCGGTTCTGGAAGATGGAGCCAGAGCAGTTGGGCGAGAAGGCGAAGGCTCCGGAGGGACAGCGGCGGGACGTGGTGTTGTGGGACTTGGGCGGGCAGGAGGAGTACAGGTTAGTCCATCAGTTGTTCCTGCACGACACGACGCTGGCGCTCGTGCTGCTCGACCCGACGCGCGGGCAGACGGCTTTTGAGGAAGTTGAGGGTTGGGTGAAGCGGCTCGATAAGCAGTTGGGCACGCGGCGCGCGGTGAAGCTGCTCGTCGGGGCGAAGCTCGATGAGCAGAGCGACGTGGTTAACAAGGCGGCGCTCGAACGTCTGCGCGCGACGTGCGGCTTTAAGGCTTACGTCGAGACGAGTGCGATGAACGGGCGCGGGATAGAGGAGCTGCGCGAGCTGATTGCCGACGAGATAGACTGGGACTCTCTGGCGAAGACGAGCCGGCCGGAACTCTTCCAGCGCATCCGCGACGAGATTGACCGGCGCAAGGAAGAGGGGCAGGTCGTCCTCTTCCTCGGCGAGTTAGAGAAGACGATTCGTGAAGCGAGTCCTGATGCGTTCGACCCGGCGGCGGTGACGGCCGTGGCCGAGCAGTTAGCAACGCAGGGCGTCATCGCCTACACGCGCCTCGCGACGGGCGAGCGCGTGCTCGTGCTCCGCGTCGAGGAGATCGAGCGCTACGCCGGCTCGCTCATCCTCGCGGCGCGCAACAACGCGCGCGGCGTGCCCGCGCTCGAAGAGAAGCAGACCGCCGCGCCCGACGTGCCGCTGCCCGGCATGAAGGACGAGACGCGCCTGCCGCGCTCGCAGGAGCGCGTCGTCCTGGAGTGCGTCGTCCAGCTCCTCGTCGAGCACGGCGTCTGCTTCCGGCACGAGGGGCTGCTCATCTTCCCCTCCCTCTTCCGCCCGACCGAGAAGGAGACCGGCGCGGCGCTCCCGCACTCGGTCTCGCTCTACTACGACTTCTCCGGCGCGGTCGATAACATCTACGCCTCGCTCGTCGCCTGGCTCGTCATCTCGAAGGACTTCGGGCGCGTGCGCCTCTGGGAAGACCGCGCCGAGTTCGAGGCCGCGGGCCGCGGCGCCTGTGGCTTGCGCAAGGTCGAGCGCGGCCGCGGCTTCGCGCACATCGACGTCTACTTCGAAGAGCGGACGCCCCGGCCGACGCGCGACCTCTTCATCAGCTTCGTCGAAGACCACCTGCGCCGCCACGACGTGGAGATCACCGAGCACATCGAGATGGCGTGCGCTAACTGCGGCTACCAGTTCGCCGAAGGGGACGTGCGCGAGCGCATCGCGCGCGGCGAGTCGGACATCGGCTGCGTCAAGTGCGACCACCGCACGAGCCTTGCCGCCGGGGCGACCAAGGCGCGGCAGCTCGACCCGGCCTTAGAGCTCCGCACCGTCGCGCTCCGGACGAAGGTCGAGGAGAACGTGCGCAGGGCCGCGCAGGCCGTCAAGCAGTTCTTCAAACAGACGGACGAGGAGCTGAGCGCGGACGCGCCGCTGCGCGTGCTGCACCTATCCGACCTGCACTTCGGCGAAGAGGCCGACGTGCGGAAGAGCCTGCGCCCGCTCGTTGCGGATATTAAAGACGCGTCCGGCGGCCTCGGCTTCGAGCGGCTCGACTACCTCGTCATCTCGGGCGACCTCACCAACCGCGCGACGCAAGGAGAGTTCGAGGCCGCGCACCAGTTCACCTCCGGCCTCATCGAAGCGTTCGAGCTGACCGCGCAGCGCTGCGTCGTCGTGCCCGGCAACCACGACCTCTCCTGGGACGAGCCGGGCGTCTACGACTTCAAGATGGGCAGGCAGGTGAACGCGGCGCGGCTCGGGGACGGAACTTACAAACAGGAGGGGAGCGGCTATCTCGTGCGCAATGAGGAGCTGTACCCGCGGCGTTTCGGCAACTTCTCGCGCTTCTTCTACCACCCCCTCTTCCAGCTCGAGTACCCTCTGGCCGCGGCCGAACAGGGCATCCCCTACTTCTTCCCGGAGACCGGCCTCCAGTTCCTCGCCTTCAACTCCGCCTGGGAGATTGACGAGCACTTCCCCGCACGCGCGGGCATCAACGAGGAGGCGCTCGCGCGCGCCCTCGATAAGGCCGACCAGCAGGTCGCGGCTCAGAAAGGCAAGGGCGCGCCTCTGCTCCGCGTGGCCGTCTGGCACCACCCCGTGACCGGCAACGAGAAGATCGTCGAGGACGCCTTCATGCAGCAACTTCGGCAGGCGAACGTCCGGCTCGTGCTGCACGGCCACGTCCACGAAGAGCGCGCCGACCTCGTCGGCTACACGCACCCGAAGCAGGTTCACGTGGCCGGGGCCGGCTCGTTCGGCGCGCCCGCGCGCGAGCGCCCCGAAGCGACCCCGCGCCTCTACAACCTGCTCGAGATCGCGCGCGACCACGGCACCGTCAAAATCCACACGCGCTGCCTGCGCAAAGGCGGCGGGGCTTGGGAGGGCTGGGCCGTCTGGAATGGCGACGCCCCCACGGCGAAGAAAACTTTTTACCAACTTGGGCTATCTTAAGAGAGATGATGAAGAGGACTCTGCTGAGCTTAACCATTCTGCTGCTGGTCGTGTTCGTTGCGGGCGCGCGTGCGCAGGAGGCGACGAGCGACCCCGCGAACTGGTGCCGGAACGGGGCGTTCACGCGCGACTCGAAGGAGTTCGGGCTGGCGCGCGTGCAGGGCGAGAAGGGCGCGCGCGCATACTTCTACGGCGAGGAGGAGGGCTGCCCGAGCCCGGCCGCGAGGTGCAGGCAGAAGGCCTACTTGATACCGGGCGACGAGGTGCTGACCTCGCGCACGTTCGGCGAATGGGTCTGCGCCTGGTATCAGCCGGCGCGCGGCCCGGAGACGGTCGGCTGGCTCCCGGCGAACATGCTCCTGCGCGCCGAGTTCGTAGACCCGATCCCGCTCGCGGCGTGGCTCGGGACGTGGAACTTCTACCGGAACGAGGTGCGCCTGAAGCCCGGCCGGCGCGCGGGCGCGCTGAGCGTCGCCGGCGACGCGACGTGGATGGGGGTCAACCCCGAGAACGTCCACGTCGGCGAACTCTCCGGCGAGGCCGAGCCCTCCTACAACGTCCTCAAGCTCGGCGCAGACCCCGAAGACTGTCAGGCGACGCTGCGCCTCGTCGGCTCCTACCTCGTCGTCTCCGACAACAAGCAGTGCGGCGGCGTCAACGTGACGTTTGACGGGGTGTACCGCCGCAAGCGGTAAGGATGAAGGCGGAAGGATGAAGGATGAAGGGGAGAGGGTCTGACCTTCATCCTTCTCATCCTTCCGCCTTCATCCTTTCTCTCGTTGCCGACCGTCGGCGGTTCATCTAAAATCGCGGAGAACGTGAGGCGCTCCCGAAATTCCTTCTCTCGTCAAAGCATGTAAAGCATGATTGCACACCTTTCCGGGACACTGCTGGCGAAGCACCCGCCGACCAGCGTGGTCGTGGACGTCGGGGGCGTCGGCTACGATGTGACCATCCCCGTCACGACCCTTTACGAACTGGGCGAGATCGGCGACGCCGTCCGCCTGCAAATCTACACGCACGTCCGCGAGGAGGCGTTCCAGCTCTTCGGCTTCCGCACGCTACGAGAGCGCGAGCTCTTCACGCTGCTCATCTCGGTGAGCGGCATCGGGCCGAAGTCGGCCGTCGCGATGCTCTCGGGGATGAGCGCCGACGAGATCGTCACGGCCATCCGGCAGAACAACTACGCGCGCCTGACTTCGATCCCGGGCGTGGGCCGCAAGACGGCCGAGCGGCTCGTCATCGAGCTGCGCGACAAGATGGCCGCGCTCTCCGGCCCCGCGCCCGACGAGCAGGCCGAGGCCGGCGGCGCCGCCCTCGCGCAGTCCGAAGACGCCCTGCGCGAGGACACGCTCGCCGCGCTCCTCCAGCTCGGCTTCCCCAAGCCCGCCGCCGAGAAGGCCATCACGAACTCGATCCAGGAGGGCGGCGACCTCTCGGTCGAGACGCTGCTGCGCCGCAGCCTGCGCCAGTTGTCGAAAGGATGACGGTTAGTAAATGGTGAATGGTAAATGGTGAATAGATAAAAGCTCCATTTACTATTCACCATTTATCATTCACCATTCGTTATGTCTGAAGAACTCCAACCCGGCAACGTGCGCGAGCGGGGGCCGTTGGACGACGAGCGGCAGTTCGAGCTGAGCCTGCGCCCTGCGCGGCTCGGCGAGTACATCGGGCAGAAGCGCGCGACCGAGAACCTCGGCATCTACATCCGCGCCGCGCGCCAGCGGCGGGAGGCGCTCGACCACGTCCTGCTCACGGGGCCGCCGGGGTTGGGGAAGACCACTCTCTCGAACATCATCGCCAACGAGATGGGCGCCGAGCTGCGCTCGACCGCCGGCCCCGTCATCGAGAAGCCGGGCGACCTCGCCGCGCTCCTCACCAACCTCCAGGAGGGCGACGTCCTCTTCATCGACGAGATACACCGCATGTCGCCCGCCATCGAGGAGGTCTTGTACCCCGCGATGGAGGACTACCAGCTCGACATCATGATCGGGCAGGGCACGGCCGCGCGCTCCATCAAGTTAGACCTGCCGAAGTTCACCCTCGTCGGCGCGACGACGAGGCCGGGACTCATCACCGCCCCCCTGCGCGGGCGCTTCGGCATCGTCTTCCACCTCAACTTCTACACGCACGACGAACTCGCCCTCATCGTCCGCCGCTCGGCCGAGATACTCGGCACGGAGGTGGACGAGGCCGGCGCGAGAGAGATCGCGCGGCGCGCGCGCGGCACGCCGCGCATCGCGAACCGCCTGCTCCGGCGCGTGAGGGACTACGCCGAGGTCGAGCACTCGGGGCGCATCACGAAGGAGATCGCCGACGACGCGCTCAACCGCATGGAGGTCGACACGTTCGGGCTCGACGAGATGGACAGGAAGCTCCTGCTGATGATTATTCAACAGCACGAGGGCGGCCCCGTCGGGCTTAACCACATGTCCGCCGCCCTGCAGGAGGAGAAGGACTCCATCGAAGAGATCATCGAGCCTTACCTGATTCAGATCGGCTTCCTCAACCGCACGCCGCGCGGGCGCGCCGCCACGCGCCTCGCCTACGAACACTTTGGCATCGAGCCGCCGCGCGCCGCGCCGGCCGCGCGCCCCGGACTCTTCGACGCGTAGAGGCCTTAAGCGTTTTCATCCGGGTGGCTATGAAGTTTGCTTTTAACACAGAGGCACAGAGACACAGCTTCGAGTCTTATCTCAAGAAGCTGTGCCTCTGTGCCTCTGTGTTAAATCGCTCCCGCTTACACTCGACTGCAAACTGCAATAGGCTGTCACGCACCATGAGCAGCACGCCCCGCCACGTTCGACTCGCGCTCGCGCTGCTGCTGTGGTGCGCGCCCTGCGCGTTCGCGCAGAAGCGCGCCCGCGCGCCTCAGCCCCCGCAGTCCAAAGTCACGCGCGAGGCGGAGCGCTCTCGCCGGAAGGCCGTCGCCGTGCTGCTCGAAGTCGCGGGCCAGGCGAAGGCTCTGGAAGACCCCGCCCGGCGCGCCGCCGTCCTGACGTTCACGGCCGACGCGCTCTGGGGCGCGGACGAACAGACCGCGCGCTCGACCTTCGCGCGGGCGTGGGAGGCGGCCACCGAGGCTGACGAGGCGGAGTTCAAGCAGGAGCAGGAAGGCGGCCCTTACGGCGACCTGCCCGAGCGCTTCACGGGCACGCGCGAGGGGGTGCTCGGCGCCGCCGCGCAGCACGACCCGCGCATGGCCGACGCCTGGCTCGGCGCCATCACGGACTGGCTCGCGCGCAGGCGCGTCGAAGAGCCGAAGGATGAAGGGGGCGGCGCCGGCATCGGCCCGGCCGACGCCTTCACGCGCGACGGCCAGAGGCTCTCGCTCGCCTCGACGCTCGCGGACGACGGCTCTTACGCGGAGGCCGCGCGCGTCGCCACGCCCGCGCTGCAAAGCGGCGTGAACGGCGCGCTCGTCGAATTCCTGATCAGGCTCCGCGCGGGCGCGCCCGAAGAGGCCGACCGTCTCTTCCTGCAACTGCTGGCGGCGACCCGCGCGCGCCGCGACGCGGGCGGCAACGACGTACTCATGCTCTCTTCGTACGTGCTCACGCCGCGCCTGCTCGTGGCCGTCAACGCGGACGGCTCCGTGGGCTTCCGCTCCATCGGCGAAACGGCCGACGCTTCGGAGGCCCCGGCGGAGGCGGTCTCCGCGCACACGCGCGAGGTCTTCTTCGACTCGGCCGCCGCCATCCTCCTGCGCGCTTCGCTCGAATCCAAGACGCAAGGGGACACGTCCGCGGTCTACTTCGCCATCGGCCGGCTGCTCCCCTTCTTCGAGCAGAACTCCCCGCGCCACCTCGACGCGCTGCAGGCGAAGTTGTTGAGCCTCTCCTCGCAGATCGGGCTCGCGCGCCGCGACGCGCTCGACCCGAAGATGGAGACGCGCAGCCTCTCGCCGCGGAACCCGACCGACCCGCTCGCCAGACTGCTCGAGGCGGCGGCCCGGGCGAACGACGCGGGCGCGCGCGACCGCGCACGCCTGGAGGTCGTCGTGGCGGCCGCCCGGCGTGACCTCTGGTCGAGGGCGCGCGGCGTGGCCGACGAGATCGTAGACCCGGAGGTGCAGCGCGCCGCGCGCGCGGCTATCGAGTCGTTCAAGGTCGCGACGGCGCGCACGGCCTTCAAGGAAGACGAGGACGAGTTCGAGAAGACGGAGGCGCTCGCGCGCGGCGCGGACGTGACGCCCGCGCTGCGCTCCTACGGCTTCGCGCTGGCGGCAGAGCTTGCGGCGCGGCGGGGCCTGCGCCAGCGCACGGCGGCGCTGCTCGAAGAGGCCTTCGCGCAGGCCGCGCAGACCGAGCGCGCCACCTACGCGCGCGAGGGCGCCGCGTTGATGACGGCCACGGTCGCCATGCGGCTCGACTCGCTGCGCGCGTGGGACGCGCTCGCGGCGGCGGTGGCCGCGCTCAACGAGGACGAGAAGTTCGAAGGCGCACTCGCGCGGTTCACGCCCGAGGCGCGCGAAGAGGTCGGCCCCGGCGTGGCCGAGGCGCTCGAATACGCGCTCGGGCAGTTCGACCTCGAAGAGCTGTTCGACGCGGCGGCGCAGAAAAACTTCGACCGCGCGGTCGCCGAGGCGCGTAATCTGAAGAGCCAGGCGGCCCGCTCGCGCGCGCTCATCACGGCGGCGCGGGCCGAGCTGGTGAAGTCCGGGAACGCGTACGGGCAGCTCCGGCCGTCGCGTTGAGCTTTTGCGGCGGGGCGGCAAATAGGTGACAATCTGGCTCACCGGGTCTGAGACGATTTGAAATTTCGAATCTGAGATTTGAGATCGTTTCTGACTTTCCGGGGGTGAACGATGGAGAACGTGCGGAGACACATCCCCTTCTTCTCGCGGCGGCGGTGGGGCGTCAAGAACCTCGCGCCGTGGTCGAACATCGTCCACCACACCTTCCACCAGTTCCACGAGAACGACCTCTTCACGCCGGCCGCGGCGATGAGCTACTTCGGGCTGCTGACGCTCTTCCCGGCGCTCCTCGTCATGCTCGTCATCGGCAACCGCTTCGCGGCGGGGAGCGAGGCGCTGACGCGCATCGTCGAAATCTACCCCGGCTCGCGCGAGTTCCTGCGCTCGACCATCAAGTCACTGGCGGAGGTCGGCTGGGGCGGACTCGTCAGCGCCGTCGTCGTCACGCTGTGGGCCGGCTCGTGGGTCTTCGCCGTCGTCGAGCGCGCGCTCAACCGCATCTGGGGCACGCGGCCGCGCGGCTTCATGCACGGCCGCGCGCTGACGCTCGGCATGATCGGCGCGGTCGGACTCCTGCTCATCGCCTCCGTCTTCCTCACCTCGATCCTCGTCTCGCTCCACGAGTGGATCGACCGGCTGCCCGTGCGCATGGTGCGACGTTCGCCGTGGCTGACCTTCATGGGCGACGCCTTCTGGCAGGTCGCGTTCGCGGCCGCCGGCGCGGCCGTCACGGTCGCGCTCTTCGCGGTCGTCTACCGCCTGGTGCCGAACGGGCGCGTGACGCTGCGGGACACCCTGCCGAGCGCGGTCGTCGCGGGGCTGCTGTGGGAGGCGGCCAAGTACATCTTCGCTTCGAGCCTGCAGTACTTCCACTACGACGAAATCTACGGCTCGGTCGGCGCGGTCGTGGCGGTGCTCACCTGGAGCTACGTCTCCAGCCTCATCCTCATGTTCGGCGCGCAGCTCTCCGTCGTCCTCCACCAGGAGCACGCCACCGAAGAGCTCTCCGTCGAGACGCCGGCCTCCCCTTCCTGAGTCTCAATGCGCATCTCCGAATTCGACTTCGAGCTGCCCGAGGAGCTGATCGCGCAGCACCCTCTGGGGCGGCGCGACGCGTCGCGGATGCTCGTCGTCAAACGCGCGGAGCAAGGTTGGCGCGACGCGTCTTTTGCGGAGTTCCCTTCCGAGTTGAGGGAGGGCGACACGGTCGTCGTCAACAACACGCGCGTCTTCCCGGCGCGGCTCGTCGGGCGGCGCTGGCCCACGGGCGGGCGCGTCGAGCTGCTGCTCGTGCGGCGGCGCGTCGAGTTCGAAGGCGAAGTCTGGGAAGTCCTGGCGAAGCCTGCGCGCCGGCTCGAAGCGGGCGGGCGCGTGACGTTCGGCGACGGCCGCCTCTCGGCGGAGACCGTCGGCGCGACCGCAGACGGCGCGGGTCGCGTCGTGCGCTTTCACGCCGACGGAGAGTTCGGGGCGCTGCTGGAGGAGTTCGGGCGGATGCCGCTGCCGCCGTACATCAGGCGCGACTCGGAAGACTTAGTCACGGCCGACGAAGACCGCGAGCGCTACCAGACGGTCTACGCCAACGCGCCCGGTGCCATCGCCGCGCCGACCGCGGGCCTGCACTTCACGCCGCGGGTCTTCGAAGACCTGCGCGCGCGCGGCGTGCGCACCGCGGAGGTCACGCTCCACGTCGGCTACGGCACCTTCACGCCCGTCCGCGCTCAGGATTTGCGCGAGCACCAGGTCGCCGCCGAACGCTTCGAGATGAGCGACGCGGCGGCCGAAGAGATTAACGAGACGAAGCGGAGGGGCGGGCGCGTCGTCGCCGTCGGGACGACGACGGTGCGCACGCTCGAATCGTCCGCGGACGAAAGCGGCAGGGTGCGGGCGGGGAGCGGCGAGACGAGTCTGACCATCACGCCCGGCTACCGCTTCCGCGCGGTGGACGCGATGCTGACGAACTTCCACCTGCCGCGCTCGTCGCTGCTCGTACTGGTGAGCGCCTTCGCCGGCCGCGAGCTCACACTCGGCGCCTACCGCCACGCCGTCGCCGCGGGCTACCGCTTCTACAGCTACGGAGACTGCATGCTCATCCTTTAGTGAATGGTAAATGGTGAATAGTAAATGGAGGTTTTATCCATTCACCATTTACCATTGACTATTTACTCATTTACTATTTACCAGTCATGGCCGTGCTGAAGAAAATCCGCTCGCGGCTCTTCCCCGCGAGCGCGGGCGAAGGCGAGGAGGCCGGCGCCGTGGGCACCGAGAGGGCCGCGCGCGTGCAGTCGCGCTACGACGTGCGGCCGCTCACCGTCGCGCAGCTCGACGAGTGCTGGCGCCTCGACCTGCGCTGCTTCGTGGACGGCGAGGCCTACAGCCGCGAGACCTTCGAGTACCTCCTGACCTCGCCCGACTCCGTCTCCTACCGCGCCGTGACCCCGGACGGCACGATGGTCGGCTTCATCGTCGGCATCGTCGAGCCCGACCGCACCGGCCACATCACCACGCTCGGCGTCGCGCCCGAGCACCGGCGGCGCGGCATCGCGCAGCGCATGCTGCTCAAGGTCGAGGAGGGCTTCCGGCGGCGCGGCGTGCGCATCACCCGCCTCGAAGTCCGCTCGGTCAACACCGGCGCGCAAGACCTCTATCAGAAGCTCGGCTTCGCCGTCACGCAGCGCCTCCCGCGCTACTACTCCAACGGCGGCGACGGCCTCCTCATGATCAAGTCGCTCGTCTAGACGGCGAATCGTCGGCGCGAGCATTATATTTCCTTCCATTCACAGCCCAACCCGCGCCGGGGCAACAGACGGTAGTTTCGCCAATAGCAAAGGGCGCTGCGATTACCTCGGCAGCGCCCTCCCTGCAACTTTAGAGATATTTACATAAGCGAGAACAGCCCTTGATCCTTAAATTCATGGCTACCCTTAGCCAGCAATTCTCGAACAATCTCGACCGACCACACTTCGGACACCTTGTTGGCGTCGATATCCGTGGCTAAAGTGCTAAGATCTACAAACTTGCCGCTGAGTGACGTTCCGCGCCGCTCGAAGAATTCGGAGGCGCTTAACGCAACAGCTACGTCGTCCGTCTCGGCCCGCCACTCGTACACGATGGCAGCGTGCTTCCCTATGCTGCCTTCGGCATCAGCATAAACTGCTCCAAGCAGTTTAAGGTCATCGGCCTCAAGACTGAGCCTCAACTCTTCTTGAAGCTCGCGCAGGGCGCTGTGAACGAGCGAATCACCGTTCTTGGCGTCCTCTTTTCTCACATGCCCTCCAGCCCAGATGACTAGCTTTTCATGCAGGGATTTCTCGGCCGACCTCTCACGCCTGCGGAGCCGTAAAATTTCGCCGCTCTTGTTCCTAACCACGACTACTGGTAATGCTTGTACTAATTGTAAGTTTGCCTCCACCTCCTCCCGCGGGCGATAATTGCCGGACTTCCGGAACATTTTCGACAACTCCGACGCATCCTCGGCTTGAACAGTTGTCCTCCCCTTGAACCACTTAACAACTTTATTCTTTGAGAGGCACAGGATGTCTTCCTGGAGCTGCTCTTCAATCAGGCTCAAGACGATGTCAGCTACTCGCTCCGCAGTTTTACGCGGGCTGTTCTTCGTTTCGCCAGATGAAGTGTCGATCATGTAGACGTTAAAGTCCTCCTTTAGCTCGTTAGCAGTTTCCCTGGTGACATCTAACACGCGTCCGAGCACTTCCTCATTCATGATCGAGCCGGCCGTGCTTTCGACAGGCAGGAGTCCCTTCTCACGCTTCATCGCATCCTTTGGCGAAGCAACCATCACAATTACCCCTGTTATTCTCTCTCTCCAATCTGCAATGCGTAAAAAAGCCTCAATTGCCTTCCGGTCGTTCGTCCGAACGCGTTCAAGCTTATCCATCATCTTGAACCAGGAAATCGCATCAAAAAGCCCCCGGTCGAGAATCAAGACGTGCGGGTCATCTATTCGGGGAGGGTCTTGAGTCTTTTCGAGTATCTGCGCCAAAGTAGTGCACGCCGTCCAGACATTGAAGTTGGCGTGCTTTTTATCTTTGATGGGGCAGACTGACGCCCTTTCTACGACCACCTCGACCCGGAACCCACACCTCTTCAGGAAAGACTGAACTTGGTTTAAGGTCGTAGTCTTGCCTGCTTTCGGGACTCCAGCGAATTCGATTACTACTGGTTTGCGCGCAGTTAAGATAAAGCGTTCCGCTGCACGTTCGGCTCTTTTTTGCAAATCAGACTTCGACACTTCGTGCCCCCTGAGCCCGCAAGTAGAAAGGTCGCATGGGCATAAACTCTCACACTGGGACTCCCGCCGCAGTTGCTCGTGGCGCAGACTTCTAAAGCACAGTGCTGGTCGCCACCTGAATTTTAATGAATACTTGCCCTACCGTCTTGGGTCTGCGTAGTCGGACGTTGCGCCCAGAAAATAGCACAAAATTATTCACCTGCAACCTTTTTGTTAAGCTGACCGACAAGTCTTTCTACGACGGTACTGTCTCGTAAAGAACACTTGGTCAACTTCTATCAACCGTCTCGCCGTAAGCTAACATAGATTAGTGAGCGTTCATGAGAACGGCAAAGCGCGAACGCGGGTGCTCTTAGAGAGTGTTGTCTCCTGACGTTCAATCACCCGCTTGTCGCCCCCAGCACGTCCCTTCTGTCGGGCTAAGCCGCCTTCAGGCGCTGTTCGATGAGCTGGCTCATCTCGCGGGTGAGGGCGTCGCGGTCGGCGAAGAGTTCCCAGACGGTGCCGTCGGCCTCCGGCTCGCCCTTCGAGCGGACGCGCTGCGCGAGGCGGAAGCGCTCGGACGGCGCGGGGTGCGTGTCGTCTTCGGAGGTCTTGCGTTCGAGCGACTCGCGGAAGGCCGTCTCCACGTCGCCCTCCGCCGCGCTGCCCCTGGCCTCGGGCAGCTCGTAGAGATTCTGCAACGCGCGCCGCCCGTCCGTCGCCGCGTTGATCTCGCGCGTGGCGAGGTGCTGGAACTCCGTGCCGCGGTAGATGACGTGCGTCAGCCCCTCCTCGAAGGCGCGCGCGCCGTAGAGGTAGACGGCGACGCGGTCGGCCAGAATCTCCTGCAGGCGCGTCGCGCCGTGGCTGAGGCGGCGGAAGATGAAGTGGTACGCGCGCAGGAACTGGAAGGCGAGGTTGTACCAGACGGCCTGCCCCGCGGCCGCCATCGCGTAGGCGAAGACGATCATGTCCTTGTTGACGCGCAAGGCCACCTCGCCGCCCGCCGTGTCGCGGTGGCTGAAGTGCCCGTACTCGTGCGCGAGCACGGCGCGGAAGGCGTTCCGCGTGAACCCGTTCAGGACGCCCACGCCGAGGATGAGGATGCGCGTCGCCTTGTCCTGCCGCTTCTATGCGGAGCT
>Ga0213876_10000096_pt1 | contig 99736 bp, 75 predicted proteins | sample BarmaccomBMRX_R9_FD_160113 | JGI IMG/M metagenome (GOLD analysis project Ga0213876, IMG submission 160113) | Root-associated microbial communities from Barbacenia macrantha in rupestrian grasslands, the National Park of Serra do Cipo, Brazil - RX_R9 | ecosystem: Host-associated > Plants > Roots... | reverse complement strand
GAGGGCGAGCTGACGGTTGCAGTGTCGGACGCCATGCGGCGACTCGGCGCCGAACCCAATTTCGATCAGAGCTGGAGCGTCTGGCTGCCCGAAGGCGGCCACGCTGAGCTCCTCGTCCGCTACCTGCGGATCGAAGTCGGCGACGAAGCGCGCGTCCTCATCGGCTGCTCGCAATTCACCAAAACGCGCGACTTCCTGCTCATCCGCCACAGCCTTACACCCGGCGCGGATTACAGCGAACTGCACGACGCCATCGCCCGCCTCGGCGTCGTCGTCGATCTGCCGTTCGAGTCGACGTTCGTCGTGCAGTCCGACGACCGCACCGACGTCAACACGCTCGGCATGGCCCTCGGCGAGCTCTGTCCCGACGACGCCCTCTTCGTCACCGGCATCAGCCACGACTGGGCCTACTGCGATGGGACGACCAGCAAGATGTACGTGGCGGAGCAGGAGCCGAAGTCGATTCAGTTCCGGACGTTTTGAGCCTCAACGTCAAAGGCCAATGTTGAATGTTCAATGTTCAATGTTGAATGTTCAATGAAACTGCGAGTTCGCGTGAGTGGTCGCCTTTCCATTCAACATTCAACATTCAACATTGAACATTGAACATTCAACATTGGCTCTTACGCACGAACCACGGGGACGGCGGCTAAAGGCTTTTCGGTAGAATGACGGTCCGTTCAACCGGACCAATCATGTCAGTCACCGAAGACCGTCCGCGGCCCGACCTGTCGGCGCTCCGCATTCACAGAGAGGATGACGACGCCCGTCGTGTCTCCTGGGGCAGGATCATCGGCTGGATCATCGCCCTCGGCATCGTCATCGGAGCCGCAATCGCAATCTACAAGGTGTGGATTGTGCCGCGCCGCGCGCCAATCGTCGACACGGTCGTGGTCAAACCGACCGTCAACGTTACGAATCCCGCGCTCCTGACCGCGACCGGCTATCTGGTCGCCGACCGCCAGTCGAAAATCACGCCGAAAATCTCCGGCAAAGTCGTTCGCCTGAACTTCACCGTCGGCGACAAAGTCTCCGCCGGCCAGGTGCTGGCCGTGCTCGAGAGCACGAACATGCAGGCCCAGCTCGACGAATCGAACGCCGCGTTGGAGCAGGCCGACCGCGAGTGGAAACGGCAGGCCTCGATGTGGAAGGACGGCGTGACTACGCGCGCCCAACTCGACACCGCCGAGTCGCAGCTCAAAGGTGCGAAAGCAAGAGTTGCTCAGATCAAAATCAACATGCAGGACATGGTCGTTCGCGCACCATTCGCGGGGACGATCGCCACGAAGAACACGGAAGTCGGCGAGGTGATCTCGTCGGTGATGATGGGGCAGGTCGGCGGCACGCTGCCGGCCGGCGCGATCTGCACGCTCGTCGATCTCAACACGCTCGAAGTCGTGGCCGACGTCAACGAGTCGAGCATCGCCCAGTTGCGCGAAGGGCAGGCCGCGGAAGTCAGCGTCGATGCCTTCCCCAATCAGAAGTGGAAGGGCGTTCTGCGCCAGATCATCCCCACTGCCGACCGCGCCAAAGCGACCGTGCAGGTCAAGGTCAAGATCGTCGATCCCGGCGACCGGCTGCTGCCGGAGATGAGCTCGAGCGTGTCGTTCCTGCAGAGCGAGCGCACCGACGCCGAGATGCACGAGCCGGCGAAGATCTGGCTGCAGGCATCGGCCGTCTCCGGAGGTCACGTCGCCGTCGTCGGCGCGGACAAACACGTCACGTTGCGCCGCGTCACCACTGGCGCCGTCGTCGAGAAACGGATTGAGATCACAAGCGGCGTCAATGCCGGAGACCGCGTCGTTACCAGCGGCGTCGATAGTTTGGAAAACGGACAACTCGTCCGGTTTGAATGATGGAGGCAGCGATGGGCACACTCGTCGATATCAACAACGTCAGGAAAGTCTACAAACGCGACGCGTTCGAAGTGCCGGTGCTCAACGGCGTCACGCTGGCCGTGCCGCAGGGCGACTTCCTCGCGCTCATGGGGCCGTCGGGCTCCGGAAAGACCACGCTGCTCAACCTCATGGCTGGCATCGACCGCCCCACCGGCGGCAGCATCTTCGTCGACGGCAAGGAGATTTCGCGCTTCTCCGAGACGCAACTGGCCAGCTGGCGGTCGCGTCACGTCGGCTTCATTTTCCAGATGTACAACCTCATCCCGGTGCTCAACGCGTTCGAGAATGTCGAGCTGCCGCTGCTTCTGACCAAGCTCTCGAAAAAAGAGCGCCGCGAGCACGTCCAGGCCGCCCTCGACATCGTCGGACTCGGCGACCGAGCCTTCCACTATCCGCGTCAACTCTCCGGCGGTCAGGAACAGCGCGTCGCCATCGCCCGCGCCATCGTCACCGACCCCACACTCCTCGTCGCCGACGAACCGACCGGCGACCTCGATGCGAAAAATGCCGAGGAGACGTTGGATTTGCTGCAGAAATTGAATGCCGATTTCGCCAAGACCATCGTCATGGTCACGCACGATCCGAAGGCGGCGCAGCGCGCCAAACACACCCTGCATCTCGAGAAGGGGCTGCTCGTCGAAGGCGCGTACGGCATGGAAACGGCGGCCCACGCATGAAGTTCGCGAAACTGATCCGCCGCAATCTCTTCCGCAACAAACTGCGCACCATCCTGACGATGATGCTGCTCGCGGTCATCTTCTTCTTCGTCGCCACGCTGCTGGCCATCCTCGACAACTTCGAGAACTTCTCCAACGCCGGCGAAGGCGCCAACCGCCTCGTGGTGCAGTCGGCAATTTCGCTCGCGAACCTGCTGCCGTACGCGCACGAGCAGAAAATCCGCGCGATCCCCGGCGTCGTCGACACCGCCAAGCTGCAGTGGATCGGCGCCTACTACAAGGAGAAGTCGAACTTCTTCGCCAACTTCGCCGTCGACGTCGACAAGTTCCCCACGGTCTTCGACGACTACAAAGTCTCGCCGCAGGATCTGGCCGCGTTTCAGGCCGACCGCCGCGGCGCGCTGGTCGGCGTCGACCTGATGAAGCGCTTCAACTGGAAGGTCGGCGACCGGATCACTCTCAAACGCCAGATCTTTCCATTCGATCCCGAACTGACCATCCGCGGGACCTACGTGCATCCGGTGCAGACCACGTCGGTCTTCTTCCCGATGGAGTATTTCCAGCAATCGATCGGCAACCAGGGGCAGGTGGGCACGTTCTGGGTCAAGGTGGCCGATCCGAAACAGATGGCCGCCATCAGCCAGCAGATCGACGCCATGTTCAAGAACAGCGACTTCCCGACCGAGACCTTCACCGAGAAGGAGTTCCAGCAGAACTTCATGTCGATGATGGGCAACGTTAAGCTGCTCTTCACCGCCGTCTCCACCTGCGCGATCTTCATGGTGGTCCTGCTGGCCGCGATCACGATGTCGATGTCAGCCCGCGAGCGCGTCACGGAAATCGCGGTGCTCAAGGCGATCGGTTTCGAGCAACGTCTCGTCCTGGCCATCATGCTCTCGGAGTTCGTCCTGCTGACGGTGATCGGCGGCGCGATCGGCAGCTACGGCGCGCACTTCCTCTTCATCGCCGTCGACGCCGGAAAGATGACGCAGGGCTTCCTCCAGAACCTCGGCGTGCATGCGAAGACGCTGACGATCTGCATGGCCACAGCCGTTGGGATCGGCCTGGTCGCGGGCGGCTTCCCCGCGGTGCGGGCCTCCAATCTGCGCGTCGTGGACGGTCTGAGGAGGGTGGTCTGATGATTCCGCTCAAGTACAACGTCGGCAACCTGAAAGCGCGCCGCGTCTCCACGCTCATGACCATCCTCGGCATCGGCGTGGTGATCGCGGTGATGATCTCGATGATGGCGCTGCAGAACGGCGTCAACACCGCCGTCGTCTCCTCCGGTTCAAAAGACAACCTGATGGTGATGCGCGAAGGCGCCGCGGCCGAGCTTTCGAGCTGGGTCACCAAAGACGCGTTCCGCATCATCCGCGCCCTGCCCGGCATCGCCAAGGAAGGCGGCACGCCGGAGATCTCGCCCGAGCTGGTCATCGTGTTCAAGATCCCGAAGAAGGACGATCCGAAAGGCTCGAACGTCCTGGTGCGCGGCGTGACGCCGATGGCGTTCACGATGCGTCCCTACGTGAAGATCATCGACGGGCGCATGTTCCGCCCCGGCGTCAACGAGGTCATCGTGGCCCGCCGCATCCGCGACCGTTTCGTCAACACCGCCATCGGCGACAGCTTCAAGTTCGGCGCGCAGAGCTACAACGTAGTCGGCGTCTTCGACGCCCAGGGCACGGCCTTCGACTCCGAGATGTGGTGCGACGCCGATTTCCTCGGCCAAGCCCGCAAACGCGACGGCTATTCGTCCCTCATCCTCCGCCCTACCGACCGCGATGCCTACGAGTCGATCAAAGCCGCGATCAAAGGCGATAACCGGCTGAAGCTCGAAGTGACCAGCGAGTACCAGTATTACGCGGACCAGACCAACGGTCTTGCCGGCATCGTCATCCTCGTAGCGATCGTGACGTTCTTCATGACCATCGGCGCGATCCTCGGCACGATGAACACGATGTTCTCTGCGATCGCTTCAAGAGGACGCGAGCTGGCCACCCTGCGCGCCCTCGGCTTCAAACGCCGGTCGATCCTTCTGTCGGTCATCATCGAAAGCGCCTTTGTGGCGCTCCTCGGCGGCGTCGCTGGGTTGCTCCTCGCGTTGCCGATCAACGCGATCTCGACAGGAACGACGAATTTCCAAACCTTCTCGGAAGTCGCATTCAACTTCCGCGTCGACGGTCACGTGGCGCTGACTGGGATCCTGATCGCCCTCATCGCCGGCATCATCGGCGGCATGCTCCCTGCGCTCCGCGCGGCCCGGATGCCGATAACCACGGCCCTGCGAGAAATCTAAAGGGAACGGTTCACGCGGGGAACGCGGAGGAGCGGAGCGGTTTTCTCCGCCTCTCCGCGGACTCCGCGTGAACCGTTCCCTCGGTCATTCGTATACGCTCAGCGAACCTCACGTATGTTGCCCGTTCAACAGAAACCCGAGTCTCCGCGAAAGCGCCGCGGCGCGCGGCTTTTCGCGATCTGGGCCATCGCGCTGGCTGTCATCATTCTCGATGAGGTGATCACGCGGCTTCTCCGGCCGCTGCATATCCCCGGTCTCGGCATCTTCAGCTTCATCACCTTCCTGGCGTCGCTGCTCCTGATCGCGCTGACGCTGTACGGGTTCGCCGTCTTCGTCCGCTGGACGTTGCGCAAACTGTTCTGGCGCGTCGGACGCCGCCTCTTTCTCAGCTACGTCCTGATCGGCATGCTGCCGTTTTTCCTCTTCGCGATTCTGCTGCTGACCGTCGGCTACCTGATCTGCGGCGTCATGACCCACGCTGCGCTGCGCGGCGAGCGGCTGGCCGGACTCGGTCAGCTCGAGACCGCCGCCTTCGAATATTCGCTCACCGGCAAGCGCCCCGACGGCGTCACCAAAAGCACGGAGATTTACGACACGAACAATGCCTCCGGCGCGAAGCTGCCGCCCTGGTTGAAATCGACGACGTTCAGCGGGATGGTCTGGCGCGACAGTCGCGGTCTGCTCGTCGCCTCACGCCAGTCCGCACGCGACGGCGCCGAGCCGCGCACGATTGTCTTCGTCGAACCGCTCGACTCCGAATGGACCGAGCAGTTGCAGGACAAATCGGGCATGACGGTGCGCATGACCGTCGAAGGCGCGAACAAATCGCGTAAGAACGGGCTGCGCGTAAACAGCGGCGAACACTCCTTCGATATCGATGACGACGACAACGGCGGTTTGAAGGATCTGCTCTTCAACTCGATCGGCCGCAAAGTGATCTGGGCCGACGTGACCTCGCTGACCGACTGGAACAGCGGCGCCACGATCGACGGGCACCACGAACTGTTCACGCTCATCGTCAACCCGTTCCCGAACCTCTTCCACTTCTACTTCGGCGCGCAGGCAGACGACTACGTTCGCGGCCTGCTGCAGTTCATGGCCGTGGTGATCTGCCTGCTGCTCGTCTTCTATGCGCTGGCCGTGCTCTTCGCCGCCGTGCTGATCTTCTCGATCACGCGCGCCGTGAACCGCATCGAGAAAGGAACCAAGGCCGTCGAGCGCGGCGACTTCACCTACCGCATCGCCATGAAGCCGCACAACCAGCTCGGCGAGATGGCCAACTCCTTCGACCGCATGACCGAGTCGATCGCCACACTCCTCGTGAACGTGGCCGAAAACGAGCGTCTGCAGAGCGAAATCGAGATCGCCGCATCGATCCAGCGCAACCTCCTCCCGAAGGAAGGCCCGCAATTCCGCGGCGTCTCGTTCTCCGCCCATTTCGAACCGACCGCATCGATCGGCGGCGACTACTACGACGTTTTCAACATCGACAAGACCCGCCTCGCGGTTGCCATCGGCGACGTCTCCGGCCACGGCCTCTCAACCGGCCTGGTGATGGCCATGGTCAAAGCCGCCATCACCACGCTCGTCGAGGAAGGCGCGGAAGAAACGGCGCTTTTCCATCGCCTGAACGACCTCGTTTTCCGCTCTACCGAACGCCGCGCCTTCATGACTCTGGCCTTCACGATCTTCGACCTGGAAAAGGGCACGATCCGCCACACCAACGCCGGCCATCTCTATCCGTACCTGCTTCGCGAAGGCCAGAAGCCGCGTGGCATCGAAGTCCCGTCCCTCCCCCTCGGCGTGCGCAGCACGATCAGCACGCACACTGCCGAGGTCGATCTCCAGGAAGGGGACGCAATCGTGTATCTCTCCGACGGCATCGTCGAAGCACAGGACGAACAAGGCGAGCCCTTCGGATTCGACCACCTCGAAGCGCTGCTGTCTCAATCCGCCGATCGTTCCCCGAGCACGATCCGCGACCAAATCCTCGAAGCCGTCGCCCGCCACTGCGGCACCCGCCCCGCCGACGACGACCGCACCGTCATGATTCTCCGCTTCGACAACTTCCACCACGGCTACGCCCAGAAAGCGGTGGCGGTCCCGGTTCTCGAAGAAGTGACAGCGTAGAGCCTCGGAGCGCTGGCGTCTCGCCGGCTGGCCCGGCGCGCGTCCCGCCGCCGAATGGGAGGCTTGCGCAGGTCTCGGTTACCAGCAAATTTTGAGGGTTTGGCGGTTCGGCAGCGAGGACGCAGCCGGGCCAGCCGGCGAGGACGCCAGCGCTCCGCCTACCTGCTGACGGTCGCGACTTTCGTGGTCGCCGGCGCCGTGGCGGGCATCATCGCGTTGCGGATATGTTTGGCGATGCGGTTGATGTAGGTGATCGTCTCGCGGAAGGGGGGCACGCCGTTGTACTTCCAGACGTTGCCTTCGCCGGCGTTGTAGGCGGCCACGGCTAAGTCGGCGTTGCCGTGAAAGGTCTGCAGGAGCCAGCGCAGGTAGCGCACGCCGGCGTAGATGTTCGCGGCAGGATCGTACGAATCGGTGACGCCGAAGCGCTCTGCCGTCGACGGCATGAGCTGCATCAGGCCGCGCGCGCCCTTGTTTGAAACCTCGCGGGAGTTGAAGTCGGATTCGGCTTTGATGACCGCTGAGACGAGCGCGGCGTCGACGTCGAACTTCTTCGCAGCCTCGATGATCAACTTGTCGAACTTCGATTTGAAGATCGGTCCGCGCGCCTCGTCATAGCGCCATGACCGGTTCGGAAAGACGCCGCCATCCAGTTCGACAGCCTTCTTCACCTCTTCGACGATCGCTGCCGGAACGACCTCGTCATCGACGATGCGGTCGACGCGCGTGAGCGGCACCGTGATCGCGCCGCCGCTCTTCAGCGTCAACTGGACGTTGCTGTCACCGACGACTTTGTACTCGCTGATCTTCATCGACCGTCCGTCGACAAAGAGGGCGATGCTGGCGCCGGCCGGGGTGGCGAGCGCAGCAAGAGCGATGAATGGTAGAAGCCGCTTGATCATCGGGAGCATGGTTGTCAACTGAGACGCCGCAGATGTTATTGCAGTTTCGCCGGCTCACGCCCGCGGGTGAAACTGCTCGTACATCTTCTGCAGCCTGGCCCGCGACACATGCGTATAGATCTGCGTAGTCGAGATGTCGGAGTGGCCGAGCATCATCTGCACGCTGCGGAGGTCGGCGCCGTTTTCGAGCAGGTGCGTGGCGAACGAGTGCCGCAGCGAGTGCGGCGAGATGTGCCCAGTGATGCCTGCCAGCCGCGCGTACTTTGTGATCTTCATCCAGAACGATTGCCGCGTCATCGGCCGGCCGCGGTTGGAGAGAAAGAGATGCGGATCGGCGTGTTTGTCGAACTCGCCGCGCCCCCGTTCCATGTAGACCACGATCGCGTCTCGCGCGCTGTCGCCAAACGGAACGATCCGTTCCTTCGATCCTTTGCCGATCGTGCGCAGAAAGCCCGCATCCATCACAAGATCCTCGATCTTCACGTGGATCAGCTCTGAGACGCGTAGCCCCGTCGCATACAACAACTCGAGCATCGCCGCATCGCGCAGCCCCTCGGCGGTACTCCGGTCGGGCGCCCGCAGCAACGCTTCGACCTCCTGCGGCTGCATCGACTTCGGCAGCGAGGTCCACAACTTCGGATTCTCGAGGTTCTCGGTGGGGTCATGCTTCAGATGCCGTTCCGCGACCAGAAATCGGAACAGCCCGCGAATCGCCGCCAGCGCACGGGCCACCGAGCGCGCCGAAATACCGGCGGAGCGAAGTGCCTGAAAGTAGCGGACGATGTGAATGCGCTGCACGGCTTCCAACTCGTGCTTTTGCTCGCCGAGCCAGTGACCGAAGTGCCGGAGGTCGGTTCGATAGGCGGCCAGGGAGTTTTTTGCCAGCCCTTTCTCGACGGTCAGGTAGTCGAGAAAAATCGGCAGCCAGGTGAGGAAAAACGGTCCCGACTCTTTCTTCTCCGGATCGTTGGCGCGCGGACTCTTCTTACGCATGGGCCGCTTCGTGCGCCACGGCATCGGCCATGTACGAGCTGCGGACGAATGGGCCGGCGAAGACGGCGCGGAATCCGATCTCCTCGCCGATGACGCGGTACTCGTCGAACACACTCGGCGCGACGTACTCGACGACGTCGAGCTTCTCCCGCTTCGGCTGGAGGTACTGGCCGATCGTGACGATCTCGACGCGCGATTCGTACAGCCGCCGCAGCACATCGATCACTTCCTCGCGCCGTTCGCCCAAGCCGAGCATCAGGCCGGACTTCGTCGTGATCGTCGGATCGATCCTCTTCGCCTCGCGCAGAACGGCTAACGATCGCTCAAATCGCGAACCGGGACGAACGAAGTCGTAGAGCCGCGGCACCGTCTCCACGTTGTGATTGAAGTAGTCCGGCCGCGCTTCGACGACGGTCCGCACTGATTCGAAGTTGCCGCGAAAGTCGGACGTCAGCACCTCGACCGCGGCCTCGGGCAAAGCCTCTCGCAACGCGTCGATGGTGAGCGCGAACTGTCGCGCGCCGCCGTCATCGAGGTCGTCGCGCGTCACGCAGGTCACCACCACGTGCCGCAACCCCATCCGCTTCGCGGCTTCGGCCACCGATCGCGGCTCATCGGGCGACGGCGGCGCGTAGGGACGGCCCGTGGTCACGTTGCAGAAACCGCAGGAGCGCGTGCAAACGTCGCCGAGGATCATGAACGTGGCCGTGCCGCGCGAGAAGCACTCGCTGCGATTCGGACAGGCCAGCGACTCGCACACCGAGTGCAGCGACTTCTCGCGGAGCAGCGACTTGATCTCGTGCAGATCGCGAAGATTGACCTTCTTCTCGCGAATCCAATCGGGTAGGCGTCCGGACATCGTGGTCATCGTAAAACAAAACCGCCGCCCGTTTCGGGGCGGCGGTGAGTTGAATCTCGAATGCGTGCCCGTTAGTGGCCGCCGAACGACTTCTCAAGCGAGCGGGCGATCAACTTCTCCGCCTCGGCCTCCGGGATGTTCTTGACGATGGCCACTTCGGAAACGAGCAGGTACTTGGCGCGGTCGTACATCTTCTTCTCGCGGAACGAGAGGCTCTTCTTCTTCTGCACTTCGCTGAGGTTTTTGAGGACATCGGCTACGTCTTCGAGACGGCCAGTCTTCATCTTCTCGAGGTTCTCGCGGTAGCGGCCCTTCCAGTCGGTGTGTGCTTTCTGGGTGGTCTCTTCGAGAAGGCTCAGAAGGCCTTTGATCTGCGTCTGTTTGTACAGCGGGCGAAGGCCGACGCGATCCGTGTTCTTGATCGGCACCATCAGACGCGAATTATTCGCGAGCAGTCTGAGGTGGTAGTACGTGTCATCCGCACCCATGATCGGCGACTCGCCGATCTGTTCGACAACGGTCACACCGTGGTTCGGATAAACGAGCTTTTCCCCGACCTTGAATCCTAATTTCATTGACGACAAGTGGAACTCCTTTCGGAAGACTGGCGAAGCTGAGGGATCGGCATTCTACGTCAGCCGGCCAGAATCGTCAATCAGCCGTGAGCCGGAATGTGAGCGCAAGAAGCTCAACAATTAGCTTCAGCGAGCTGCATTTCGAAGCCGCCGGAGGAGCTGATGAAGACGGTCAACTCCTTGACGCCGTTCAGCTTCCGTCCCGGTGAGGAGGTCTTCGATGGCCTGCAGTTCGCTCAACGTCTCGGGATCTTCGCGACCGGCCGTTACGTTCACCTGAGACGCCGCCGGAGTCGCGGCAATTGTTGCCGGAGGCGCACCGACCGGATCCGAAATCGCCGCCGGCGCAGCCGGAAACGCGATCGAAATCCGCTGCGCCATGGCCCGGATCGACGACTTGTCGCTGTGGTCGATCGCCTTCAGGATCGCCTTCGCGCTCTCGACCGCGTCGGCGTAGGGACTGGACGGCTCGTCGAAAATCCGCGCCTCGATGAACGTCAGCGTCACGTTCGCATAGCCGCCCGCTTCCGCATGGGCGTAGACCCGAGCCGTGGCCTGCTTGCCGATGTCGCCCAAGTCGATCGTCTTCGCATTGCCCGGCTCCAGCCAGGCGTCGACCTTCACGGTCTGGAACTTCTTCTCCGAGGACGTCTGCGGCAGCGTCTCGATCTCAACGCGGTCGATGTAGATGTGATGGTTTTTCGCCACCATCATCCGGCGCGACGGGACGTTCACGATCAAGCGGTACGGGAAGACGTCGCGCAACTCCAGCACCGACTCTTTGTGCTCGGGATCGACGGAGAAGCTGTCGGACTTGCGGCCCGCCTCCATGCGGTCGTACGCGGCGTACTGGTAGGTGCCGTCGGCGCGTTTGCCGCGCAGCAGGTCGATGTCCTCATTGACGATGCGCTTCAACAAGTCCTTCGGCAGGTCGTTCGTACTGGCCTCGGCCACGCGATCGATGACCTTTGCATCCGCCGCAATGCGCGCGGCCGGAATCTGCGCGGTCAGATGTGTCGTGGCCAGGAGAGCGATACCGATCGCGATCTTTCTCATCGCACCACCTGCTGCAGGACGCTCGTTCCTGGAAGTCCGTCGCGGGCGATGCCGAGATGCTCGCAGATCGTCGCGCCGAGGTCTGCGAAGGTCGAGCGCGTGCCGAGCGATTGCGCGATGACGCGCGGACCGGCCACGACCAGCGGCACGTACTCACGCGTGTGGTCGGTGGAGATGTCAGTCGGATCGCAACCGTGATCGGCGGTGATGAAGAGCAGGTCGTCGTTGCGCAGGTCGCCGAGGAGCGCGGCCAGTTCGCCGTCGAACACTTCGAGCGCCTTCGCGTAGCCGGGCGCGTCGTTGCGATGGCCGTACTTCGAATCGAAGTCGACGAGATTCGTGAAGATGAAATCAGCGTTCGACTGGCGGATCAGATCGACGGTTTTTCGCATCCCGTCCGAATTGTTCTCCGTGCGGATCTCCTGCGAGATGCCGACGCGGTCGAAGATGTCGGCGATCTTGCCCAGACCGATGACCTGTTTGCCGGAGTTGAAGGCGCGCTCGACGACGGTGAGTCCGGTCGGCTTCACGGAAAAGTCTTTGCGATTCGCGGTGCGCTTGAAGTGTCCCTTGCCGGTTCCGAGAAACGGCCGCGCGATGATGCGTCCGATGTTGTGCTCACCGCGCATCAGCTCGCGCGCGATCACGCAGATGCGCCACAGCTCTTCGACCGGGATGATCTCTTCGTGCGCCGCGACCTGGAAGACGGAGTCGGCCGAGGTGTAGACGATCGGCGAGCCGGTGCGCATGTGCTCTTCGCCGAGCTCGTCGAGGATGACCGTCCCGGAGGCCGCCTTGTTGCCAAGCGTTTTGCGTCCGATACGCCGCTCGTATTCAGCGATGACGTCCGCCGGAAATCCGTTCGGGTAAGTTCGGAACGGATCCTCTACGATGAGTCCCATCATTTCCCAATGGCCCGTCGTTGTGTCCTTCCCAGCGCTGACCTCACTCATCCGTCCGAACGCGCCGCGCGGCGTCTCAGTCGACGCGGGCTGCGGAAGGGTGTGCAGCAACCCGAGCCGCGCCAGCGTCGGCAGCGACGGATGCTGCGAGTCGAGGACGTGTCCAAGCGTGTTCGATCCCTCGTCCCCGAACTCTTTCGCATCCGGCAGCTCGCCCACTCCGAGGGAATCGCAAACGATGACGATGGCGCGATTAGTCATGCTTTCTTCTTTTCGATGCAGCCGGTCGAAGCGCTGCGGTCGTAAGGCGTTTCACCACAGAGACACAGAGATCACAGAGGGGTTCTCCGTGACCTCTGTGCCTCTGTGGTTCAAAGTTTTGCTCAATCGATCGATTTGGGGTTGCGCGTCTTTTTCATAAGCTCTGCGACTGATCGCAATGCGTCGTTCATGGATCTGTTATCGCCAAACATAACCGCCAGTCCTTCTCGATGACACGAACATAGTCAGCTCCGTGCACCTTGACAAACCACGAGTTCGGGATCGCTCGGCTGAAATCGAACTCCGCCAGCATCTCGTCATTATCGCGAAGACTCTTCATACGGTACGAGTAATCCTTCACACCAGATGCTCGTGAATCAGCGGCCGCTCCTCCGGTTTCTCGTCGCCGAACGTCACGAATGCGAGGTAGCGCTTCGTCAGTTCGTCCGCGTCGCGATGTCCGCTGCCGAGTTGGATGCGCGCGATCGTGTCGCCGGCGCGGACTTCATCGCCGGTCTTGCGGTCGAACATCACGCCGGCGGCGTAGTCGATCACGTCGTCCGCTTTCTTGCGGCCGGCGCCGAGGTCGACGGTGAACATGCCGGCCTGGTAGGTGTCGATGAAGGTGATAAAGCCGGACTGCGGCGCCTTCACCTCGATCGTCGTGCGCGGCTCCGGCAGCAGCGAGTAGTCGTCGACGATCGCCGGATCGCCGCCTTGCGCCGCGATCCATTTCCGCGCCTGTTCCAAGGCACGGCCGGAGTCGAGAGCATCGTCGAGTGCGGCGGCGGCCGAGGCGTCATCGAATTTGCCGGACATCACCAGCGTGCGAACGGCCTGGGCCCGCGTGACTTCCTCCACGTCGGCAGGGCCGTTGCCCTTCAGCACTTCGATCGTTTCGATGATCTCGTTCGCATTGCCGGCGGCGACACCGAGCGGGCGGTCCATGTCGGTGATCAACGCTTCGACGCGCGTGCCCGACCCGGCCGCGGCGGCGATGAGGCTCTGCGCCAGCGCCTTCGAATCCTGGTAGTGGCGCATGAACGCCCCGCTGCCGGTTTTCACGTCGAGGATCAGCGCCGAGGCGCCCATGGCCAGCTTCTTCGACATGATCGAGGCGGTGATCAGCGGCAGCGACTCGACGGTGCCCGTCACGTCGCGCAATGCGTAGATTTTCTTATCGGCCGGCGCGATGCCTTCCGTCGAGGTCGAGATGACGCAGCCGGAGTCGGCGATGCTCTGATCGAACTCCTCGCGCGAAAGGCGCGCGTTGAAGCCGGGAATCGCTTCGAGCTTGTCGAGCGTGCCGCCGGTGTGGCCGAGGCCGCGGCCGGAGAGCATGCCGATCGGAATTCCGCACGCGGCCACCCAGGGTGAGAGCACCAGCGAAACTTTGTCGCCGACGCCGCCGGTCGAGTGCTTGTCGGCGATGAAATCGTATTCGCTGCGGAGGTGCCACTGGTCGCCGCTGCGCAGCATCGATTGCGTCAGCGTGGCCATCTCCTCGGCGGTCATGCCGTTGATGGCGATCGCCATCAGCAGCGCCGACATCTGATAGTCAGGGATCTCGCCGCGCGTGTAACGCTCGATGAACTGCTCGATCTCGCGCGTGTCGAGGGGCGCGCCGCGGCGCTTGCGGTTGAGAACTTCATACACGTTCAGTTCGGACATGCGCGCGATTGTAGTATTCGGCGCGATGAAAGCTGTCGTGCTGCTCAGTGGAGGACTCGACTCCGCAACGGTGCTCGCCATCGCGAAACGCGAAGGACGGTCGTGCTGCGCGCTCTCGTTCGCGTACGGGCAGCGGCACGGGATCGAGCTCGCGGCCGCGCAACGCGTCGCGCAGTCGATCGGCGTCGACGAGCATGTCGTCTTTCCGATGGACCTGCGCCTCTTCGGCGGAAGCGCATTGACCGCCGAGATCGATGTCCCGAAGGACGTTGCCGGCGCCGCGGGAATCCCGGTGACGTACGTCCCCGCCCGCAACACGATCTTCCTCTCGCTCGCCCTCGGCTATGCGGAAACGCGCGAGGCGCAGGAGATCTGGATCGGCGTGAACGCAGTCGACTTCAGCGGCTATCCCGATTGCCGTCCCGAGTTCCTCGACGCATTCCAACGCGTGATCGTGACCGGTACCCGCAGCGGCGTCGAGCACGGCGAGCCGCGAATCATCGCGCCGCTCGTGACGATGTCGAAGGCGGACATCATCCGCCGCGGTACATCCCTCGGCGTCGACTACTCGCTGACGCACTCGTGCTACGACCCCGACGTTCGCGGCCTCGCTTGCGGCCATTGCGACTCATGCATCCTCCGCAAACGCGGATTCGAGGAAGCGGGAGTCGCCGACCCGACGCGTTACCTGTCATCCTGATTCGCCCGGCGAGAAACCTTTCCCGCCGCCGAGGTACTCACCATCAGCGATGACCGATCCGTGGCGCGTCGAACGGTTCCGGCTCCTGTTCGAAAACGAGCAGGCCGTGGTGTACCGCTTTCTGCATGCCATGACCGGGAGCGCCGAGACGGCGAAAGAGCTGGCGCAGGAGACGTTTTATCGCGCGTTCAAAGCCTTCGGCGCGTTTGAAGAACGAAGCACCGCGTCGACCTGGCTTTGCGGCATCGCCCGAAACGTGGCGTTGAATCACTTCCGCTCCGGGCGGCAGTTCGGCCGGGTGTTCGATGTGGACGCGGCGCCCGAGCCGGCGAGTGGACACGGACCCGAAACGCTTCTCCTCTCCCGCGAGTTGCGCGACGCCATCCGCATCTCGCTGCTGGCCCTCGACGAAGAGAAGCGCATCGCTTTCACGCTGAAGGTCCTCGAGCAGAAGAGTTACGAAGAGATCGCGGCAATCACCGGCTCAGCGATCGCCAAGTTGAAGACCGACGTACACCGTGCGCGGCTGCAACTGCGCGCAGCGCTGGCAAAGTACCGGGAGGATTCATGACCTGCATCGAATGCGGCCAGGCGTCGCCAACGGAAACATGCGCCGCGTGCGCAGCCGAAGAAACGATGTATGCGGCGTACCGGGAGTCGATCGACGTACCGCCGCTCTGGAGCGGAATCGAGCAACGCATCCGCCCGCGTTGGCGATTCAATCTCGCAGCCGCCGCGGCCATCGCAGTGTTGATGATTTCAACGGCGTTCATTCTGCTGCGCTCCCAACGAAACGTACCGTCACCGGCGACGAACGACGCCGCTGCCCACTACCGCGCCGCCATCGCGAAGACGCAGGCGGATCGCGCAACGCCGCTGCTTCCGCAACTCAATCGCGCGATCGCCACCGCGGAACGTGCCGCTGCGCGCGCGCCGAACGATCCCATCGAAGTGACGCGCCTCGTGGCCGCGTATGACGCCAAGCTGCAACTCATGAGGGCAACTGCCAATGACTAAGCTGCTCGTCCCATTTCTGATCCTTCTTCCGGCCGCGCCGCTCCTCGGAGCAGTAACGCACGTCCGCATTCGTTGCGACAACGGCCACGTCATCATCGCCGGCTCCGCGCGCGACACCGTGGCCGCGCGGACCATGCGTGCCAGAGCCGCGGGCATCGAAGTCACGGCAAACGACGGCGAAACGATCTCCGTTCCGCGCACCGCCGGCATCGAGTGGTTGTCATCCGGTCGCGCGACCGCCACCGTTCACGATGTTGCCTCGGTGCGCATTGACGCGGCCGGAGGTGAGATTCGAGTGGAACGCATCGCCGGGAACATCGACGGAAAGACGGCCAACGCGAACGTCATCGCGCGCGACGTCGGCGGCAGCGTCGTCCTCGCAACCGGCAACGGCAACATCGAACTGCGAGGCGTTCGCGGTCTGGTGGAGGTCACAACCGGCAACGGCAACACGACCATCGCCAACGCGGCCAGCGGCGTGCGCGTGACCTCGATCAACGGAGCGACGAACATCTCGTGCGTTGCGGGAGGCGTCAGCGTGCAGGACACGAGCGGCCGCACCGCGGTCTCCTCCGTTGCAGGCGACGTTGATCTCTTCACCGCACTCGGCGCGATCCGTTACGACGGCGTGCTGCAACCGAATCGCGCTTATCGCATTCGCACACTCGATGGCGCCATCACGCTGGCCTACGCAGCGGGGAGCAGCGGCTTCTCTGCGCAACTCGCCTCGGACGCCGCGCTGATCACGATCGACAGAACGCCTGCCGCGAAACAGCGCCGCGTGCTGGTCCGCGCCGGCGACGAGCGAGCGCGCGTCGTGCTCGATGCCGTCGGCGGACGCGTCGAACTGCTGACGCGTTCGCCGATGCCGGCGTGCCGCTGAAACCTTTTCGCCGGCCGCGGTACTCACCGGCATGACTCCAATCATCCTTCTCCTGGCCACGCTCCTGACCCCGCATGCATCCAACGACTACGAGGTGGCGCTCCGCCGCGGCGAATCTGCCGAGGTGGTCGTCCACCAGCACGGTATCGACGTCGTCCTGGAGTTGCACTCACCTCGCGGAACGCTGCTCGATGCGGTCGATGGACCGACCGGGCGCGAAGGCGACGAGCGCGTTGAGATCATCGCCACGGAGAGTGGCCGGTATCGTCTTCACGTTCGCCCCTTCGACGCGAAGGAGACCTCGGGAACATACACGGTGGAAGTGGAGAAGCGCACTGCCGCTGCCACGCGTGCGGTTCTGCAGGCTCGCCGCAACGCGCGCGACCTTGCCTCGGCATGGCTGCGCGAACGCACCGGGCCGCTGGCCGGCGCGAATCTCGTTGTCTTCGACGACCTCGCCCGGCGATCGCGCGTGGTCGGCCTCGGCGAGGCCACGCACGGCAGCCGCGAGTTCGGCGACGCCCGCCTCGCGCTCACGCTTCGCCTCATCGAGCAACACGGCTATCGACTCGTCGCGGTCGAAGCAAGCGCGAGTCGTATGGCTGCGTTGGCTTCGTATGTCAGCGGCGATGCGGCCACCGCGGACATGACGGAGACCACGTGGATCGGCATTCGCACGCGGCGGGAGCTCATCGAACGCCTGCGCGCCTGGAATCTCGCGCATCCAAGCGACCGCGTGATGCTCATCGGCGTCGACCCGCAGGACAACGTTCTCGCGCAGCGGACGCTCGGCGCATTTCTCACGCAGGCCTATGGCGCTGACCTGCTTCTCCGCTGGCGTGTTGCCGAAAAAGAGCTGGCCGCCGCGGACGAGCAGACCGCCGTATTTGGAGATTCGAGTGTGAAAGCCGTGGTCCGGCAGTTCCTCATCGAGTTGCAGACGATGATTGAGCGCGACGCGCCGCTGCTTCGTCCTCGCTTCGGCGCGGCTGTGGACAGCGCGCTGGAAGCGTCGCGGACGCTTACCGCGTTCGCCGATTTCAACTCCGACGCGCCGAACACGCGCTCCCGCGATTGGCACATGGCGTCCGCGATCGTGCGCGCGCTCAACAACCAACGCGCTGTTTACTGGGCCCACAACGGGCACGTAGCCGTCCGCGGCCAGACTGCGGGCGCGCTTCTTCGCGCCGCCCTCGGCTGCGATTACGCGGCGATGGCGATGACGTTCGGCGCGGGGTCGTTCGTGGCCCAGATCCCGAACGACGCCGACGATCGTCTTGCTGTCTCCACGCTTCCGCAGGCACCGGATGAGAGTATCGAGAGCGTTCTCGCGCTGATCGGCGGCAATGCATCGATCGCGGTTTGGCCGTGCGGCGTCGACTCTTCGTCCGCGCCCGAGTGGCTGCGCGTACCGCACGCGATGCATTGGATTGGCGCGCTTTGGGCGCCCGACAGCCTGCCGTCAGCCGCGCTCCATCCGTCCGATCTGCTGCACGATTTCGATGGCATCGTCTACTTCGCGAACGTTGCGGCGGAGGAAGTGCCGGCCAATCGTCCGCACATCGGTGCGCGGGTTCATTGAAGTGGTTCAGGCGAGCGCGCTTTCGACAGCATCCATCGTGGCGTCGATTTCGATCATCCGCTCCGGCGGTACGTTGCGCATGATCGCGTCGGTGTCTTTCAGCAGATGGCCGGTGAGGACGCAGACGATTCGTTCGCCTTCGCGCATCACGCCGGACGCGCGCAGTTTCTTCACGCCTGCCAGCGTCGTTGCGGATGCCGGCTCGCAACCGATGCCCATCTCGTCGATCTCTCGTTTGGCCAGCATTAACTCGTCGTCGGTGACCTGCTCGACGATCCCGTTCGTTTGCTGGATCGCGGCGACCGCCTTGTGATGGCTGACCGGATCGCCGATGCGGATGGCGCTGGCGATCGTCTCCGCGGCGATGCGATGGCGTTGCGCGAATGCGTCGGCATAGCTGCGATAAAACGGATTCGCGCCGGTGGCCTGGATGGACGCGAGGCGCGGCATCTTCGCGATCCAGCCGGCGTCGAACGCTTCGCGCAGTGCTTTGCCGAACGCGCTCGTGTTGCCGAGGTTGCCGGCGGGGACGACGATCCAGTCGGGCGCGTTCCACTCCAGGTCCTGCAGCAATTCCCAGACGATCGTCTTCTGGCCTTCGATGCGGAACGGATTGATCGAGTTGACGAGGTAGATGCCGAGGCGGTCGCTTGCCTCGCGGACGAGTTTCATCGCTGCGTCGAAATCGCCGCGGATGTGGAGCGCAGTCGCGCCGTACGCAAGCGTCTGCGCGAGTTTGCCGGTGGCGACTTTTCCAGCCGGGATGAACACGATGGCGCGCAGCCCAGCTTGCGCGGCGTACGCGGCCAGCGACGCGCTGGTGTTGCCGGTGGACGCGCAGGCCACCGCGCGCGCGCCGAGTCGTTTGGCTTGCGTCATGGCCACGGTCATGCCGCGGTCTTTGAACGAGCCGGTCGGATTTTCGCCTTCGTGTTTGAAGAAGATGGGGAATCGGGTGTCGGGCGTCGGGGGTCGGGCGTCGGAGGAAGACGCATGCGTTAGCTCCGACTCCCGACTCCCGACCCCCGACTCCCGCAAATACAGCCGCGTCGATCCCTCGGGATGCGTGACGATCTCGCTCTCATCGACATTCAACACCGCCTCGCGAAATCGCCAGACGCCACTTTTGTCGATCGTCTTGCGGCTGGCGAGACGCGCATCGAAGAGATTGCGATCCGGCATCGAATCGCGCTCGACGCTCAACAACTCGCCGCATTCGCAGGTGTAGCGAATCTCCGACGCGTCAAAGCGGCGTTCGCATCCGATGCACTGCAGCCATTCGCTCATATGGCGCGCACTCCCTGTCTTGCGATCGGCGAGACGCGGGCTGTCGAAGGCACTTGTTCGAAGGCCGCGCGCATCGCGGCCGCAGCGTCATGCGCGACCGCATCATCGATACAGATCGCGACGAGCGTCGGACCGGAGCCGCTGATCGTGCAGGCGAACGCGCCTGCGTCGGTCGCGGCACGCTTCACCGCGTTGAAGTGGGGGATGAGCGCGGCGCGGCGCGGCTCCGCATAGCGATCGTCGAGCGCGCGGCGCAGCAGTTCGCCGTCGCCGGTCGCGAAGGCGTGCACGACACCGGCGGTGTTGGCCATCTGCTGCACCCACACGGCGCGGCCGGACGTCGACGGCAACACTTCGCGGGCCGCCTTCGTCTGGATGCGAACGTCGGGCGTAACGAGGGCGAGGCGCCAATCGCCGCTGACGGTCAGCGCCACGATGTCGATCGGGCGGACCGATCGCGAGAGTGCGAGTCCGCCGAGGATCGATGGCGCGATGTTGTCGAGATGTTCGCCGGCGACGGTCATTTCGCCTTGCAACGCGGCCGCAGCGAGCTCGATCGGCGTCGTTTCCGAGGACATCGCCAGCGCAGCGGCGAACGCGCCGGCCACGCTGCTTGCTGCGCTGCCGCCGAGGCCGCCGGACAGTGGAAGGCCTTTGTCGATTGTGACGATCGGATTGCGTGCGTCGCCGTGCGCGCGAAGCCATGCGATCGCTGCGATCGCAGCGGCGTTGCGTTGCGGATCGAGCGGAACGAGCGCGGCGTCAACGCCCGTGATCGCATCGATGCGAGCGTCGTCTTCCGTAAGCTCCACGCTGACGCGATCGCCGAGTCCTTCGATCGCGAGGCCGAGGACATCGAAGCCGGGACCGACGTTGCCGATCGAGCCCGGCGCAAACGCGGTTGCCTTCATCGCGGACTTCTCCGCCGTTCCTCCATGGCGATGGCCACGATGTCGTTGAGCACTCCGGCCGCGGTCACCTTCGCACCCGCGCCCGGGCCGGTCACGACGAGCGGATTGGTTTTGTAGCGCTTCGAGTAAATCGCCACCTGATTGTCGGTGCCGCGCAGATGTGCGAGCGGCGAGGTCGCGGGAACAGCTTCGATGCCGACAGAGATCGCGCGGCTACGGATCTTCGCGACGTAGCGCAGCACCTTGCCGCTTTGCCGTGCGCGTTCGATGCGCTCGCGATACGCGCCGTCGAGCGCGCCGAGACTGGCTACGAACGCCCGGGCATCGGCGTGCGCTCCGTCATCGTGAAAGAGCGGTTCGAGTTCGATCTCGTCCGGCTCCGCGCGATATTCGAGCGTGCGCGCCAGGATCAGCGCTTTGCGAGCGACATCTTTTCCCGACAGATCGTCGCGCGGATCGGGCTCCGTGTACCCAAGTTCCCACGCTTTTCGCACGGCCTCGGAAAACGCGACACCATCTTCGAGCGCCGTCATCAGATAGCCGAGCGTTCCCGAAAAACAGCCGAGGATCATTTCGATTTTGTCGCCGGCCGATTGCAGTTTCCCGATCGTGTCGAGCACCGGCAGGCCCGCGCCGGCAGTGGCTTCGTAGCGAACCGAGAGTCCGCGCTCTTTCGCGGTGTCCATCAGCCGATCGAACTCGATCTGCGATCCCGCCAGCGGTTTCTTGTTCGCACAGACGACGTGAAATCCATGATCCAGCGCTTCCTGCAGCAGCGGCGCGGTCTCCTCGGACGTCAGGTCGACAAGCACCGGCCGGTACGACGGCAGCATCCACAACTCGCTGCGCATCATTGCTTCGAGCTCGTGCAGTGTCAGCGGCGAGCCGCGTTCGAACAGCCGCGCGCCCGACGCTTTCTGCTTGGCGAATCGTTGCAGCGCCGCCGGTGCAAAGCCTTTGTCGTCGAGCCGGATGCCGGATCGATCTGCGACCGCGACAACTTTCAGATCGATGCCGAGGTCGCGGCGAAGATGCGGCTGCTGCGCGATGAGTTGGCGTGCGAGTTCGCGGCCGATTTGTCCGAGCCCGAGAAGTGTGAGCTTGGCTTCGCGTCCGGTCGTGTCGGCGAGCGGACGAATCTTGTGGAGCTGATACTCGGCATGCAGCGCCCGCAACGCGCGCGTCGCATCTGCCTCGGCCACCGCGACGGTGATATTCAACTCCGACGATCCCTGCGCGATGGCGACGATGTTCACGCCCGCCGCTGCGATCGCCGAAAACGTGCGCGCTGCAATGCCGGAAGTTCCGCGCATGCCGAGGCCGACGACGGCGATGAGCGCGACGCGCTTCTCGGCGTCGATGCGATCGATGAGATGCAACTTCCGCTCGGATTCAAACGCGACTTCCAGCGCCGCGATCGCATGATCCGCTTCCGCCTCGGGCACCACGAAGCAGATGCTCGATTCGCTCGACGCCTGGCTGATCATCGACACGGAATGTCCGGCCTGCGAGAGTGCCGTGAACGCGCGGCCCGCCACGCCGGGCACGCCGATCATCCCTTTTCCTTCGATCGACACGAGGGCTTGGCGATGAATCGCCGTCAGCGCTTTGACAGGATACGCGCCCGGTTTCACGTCGCCGGCGATGCGCGTTCCGGCGTTCGTCTCGCGAAAACTGTTGCGCACCAACAGCGGAATGCGCCGGTCGACCAGCGGGATCATCGTGCGCGGATGCAGCACTTTCGCGCCGTAGTACGCGAGCTCTGCGGCCTCTCGATAGTGAAGCTCGGCGATGACGCGCGCGTCGGGAACGCTCTTCGGATCGGCGGTCATCAGGCCATCGACTTCCTTGAACAACGTCAACGCACGGGCGCCAACGCTGCGCGCGATGATGGCCGCAGAGAAGTCGCTGCCGCCGCGGCCGAGCGTGACCAGCGCGCCATCGGGGCCGCTGGCGATGTAGCCGGGGATGACGACGACCTTGCCGTCCGCCAGCAACGGCAAGATGCCCTTCTTCGCCGCGCGCTCACACTTCGAAAGATTCGGCCAGATCGCGCCGAGGCGGCGTTCAGTGACGATGACGTCAGTCGCATCGACATAGACGGATGCGATACCCGCCTCTTCGGCTGCTGCGGCGAAGATCCTCGCAACGGCGCGCTCGCCGCGAGCGACAAGCGCATCCTGCGCACGCGGCGTCAACTCTTCGAAAACGGCCACGCTCTCCATCATCGATCGCAACTCGCGCGCGAATTCGCGAATGACGTCGTGCAGTTCGTCGGCGCGCCGCTTCGATGCAATCAAGTCATCAATCAGCGCCATGTGCCGCGACTCAAACTCCGCCGCAATCTCGTCGCACGAGGAACGGTCGCGCCGCAATGCCGCCTGGCCGGCCTCGAGCAGCAGGTCGGTCACGCCATTCATCGCCGACACGACTACCGCCACATTCGGCGCCGCCCGCCGCACATGCCCGAGCGCAATCCGAACCGCCGCGGCATTACCGACAGCCACGCCACCAAACTTGAATACCTCGGGACGAACGGGCTTCATGGACCGCCGGAGTATATGAGGAGGCACAACTCGGATAATCTACGTTCCATGACGACGACAGAAATTGCCGGGCCTATTGTCAATGACATGACCGCCGAAGAGATGATTGCGCTGACCAAGCGCCACACGATTTTTTCGTGGTCGGCGCAGGCCAGCGTGAATCCGATCGCCATGGTGCGCGGCGAAGGCATCTACTTCTGGGATGCGGACGGCAAACGCTACATCGACATGAACTCGCAGTTGATGTGCGTCAACATCGGGCATGGCGACAAGCGCGTCATCGATGCGATCAAGCGTCAGGCGGAGGAGCTGGTTTACGCCGGGCCGGGAATGGCGACAGCGGTTCGGGCCCGCGTCGGCAAGATGCTCGCTGACCTCACGCCCGGCGATCTCAATCGTTTCTTCTTCACCCTCGGCGGCGCGGAAGCGAACGAGAACGCCATCCGCATCGCGCGCATCGTCAGCGGTCGGCAGAAGATCATGGTCCGCTATCGCTCGTATCACGGCGCAACCGCCGGCGCGATCTCGCTTACCGGCGATCCGCGCCGCTGGGCCAACGAGCCCGGCATCCCCGGCGTCGTCCGCTTCTTCGATCCTTACAAATACCGCAGCCACCTCTATCGCGATGGCGACAGCGATGCCGAGTTCGTGCAGCGCTGCCTCGACGAGCTCGAAGAGACGATCGCGTACGAAGGCGGCCACACCATCGCTGCGATTTTCGTGGAGACGGTCACCGGCACGAACGGCATCATCGTTCCGCCGGACGGCTACCTGCAGGGCCTGCGCGCGATCTGCGACCGTCACGGCATCTTCCTCGTCTGCGACGAAGTGATGTGCGGCCTCGGCCGAACCGGACGCTGGTTCGCCGCCGATCATTGGAACGTCGTCCCCGACATGATCACGATGGCGAAGGGTTTGACGTCCGCTTACCTACCGCTCGGCGCCGTTGCGATCAGTGATCGCATCGCCAATTACTTCGACCGCAACACGTTCTTCGGTGGCCTGACGTACAACGCTCATCCGATGAGCCTTGCAGCAGCCGAGGCGTGTCTGCAGGTGATGATCGACGACGACACGATGGGTCACACGCAGACGATGGGACGCGTGCTCGCGGAACTTCACGCGCAGATGAAAGCAAAGCATCCCTCGGTCGGCGACGTCCGCTCGATCGGTCTCTTCGGCGTGCTGGAGCTCGTCCGCAACCGGCGCACGAAAGAACCGATGGCGCCCTTCAACGGCACCAGCCCCGAGATGCAGCGCCTCGGCGCGTTCTTGCGCGAACAGGGCATGTACGCGTTCATCAACTGGAACAACCTCTTCACGAATCCGCCGCTCTGCATCACCGAGGCGCAACTACGCGAGGCGTTCACGATCATCGACCGCGCTCTCGACATCACGGACGCGGCTGTCGTCGAATAAATCGCCGATGAAAGAGCGCGCGGCAGCAGTCGTCGTTGCGTTCACGACGGCCGGCGCGCTGGCTGTTCTGTGCGTGCGCGGCTTTTACGTCCGCTGGTTCTCGGACGACTTCGCGGTTCCGGCATCCGTCGCCGATTTCGGTTTCTGGCGGGGCCAGGCGGCGTGGTATCGCGTTTGGAGCGGCCGCTTCACATTCACGTTCGTCGACGCACTGCTGGCGGCGTTGGGACCATGGACGGCGACGATCGCCGTGCTGCTGACCACGGTCGCGATGGTGGTGGCGTTGCACGCCGGTCTGCGCCGCTGGCCTCTGGCGCTGGCGATGACGACCGCGATTCTCCTCGGCACCAGCGATGTGCCGCAATCGATCCTGTGGGTTACCGGTCTGCTCTCCTACGCGGCTCCGCTGGCGGCGTTCGCGTGGTGGACCGGCAACGCAGCCAGGCGAAGCGAATGGCGATGGTTCGACGCCGGCCTTCCATTCATCGCGGGCGGCTGTTCGGAAACCGAAGTGCTCTCGCAGATCGTCATCTGCGCGATGGCATTCGCCGCATGGCGGCGCAAGCCGATGCTGGCTGGACTCATCGGATCGCTGATCAGCCTATTCGTCGTTGCATTGTCGCCAGGAAATGCGGTCCGCAAATCGCACTTTGCCGCGACACCGCCGATGCTTCATGTGATCGCGGCAACGGCTGCCGATGCGGCATCGTTTTTCGCCGATGCGGTGTCGCGCTCCGGTCTCCTGCTGATCCTCGTTTTTCTTGCGGCAGCGTTATGGGCGCCGCGCGTTTCGCGCCGCGCCGTCATCGTGGCGATCGTCTCCACGATCGGCTGCGCCGCCGTCAGCCTCGCGGCCGGAGAAGTCACGTTGGTCGTCCCATTGCCGGAACGCGCGCGGCTGATTCTCTTCGCGATGATCGTCGCCAGTGTCGCGGCCCTCGGCGCTGCGCTTCCGCGGCCGGAACGTTGGCGGTCTGCGTTCGCGATCGCCGTCACGATTGCCGCGATCGTTCCCGCAATCGTCGCCATTCAACTCGCGCGCGACATCCCGGAGGCACGCGCATTCGCGGGACAGTGGGACCGCTTCGAAGCGTTCCTCCGCCAGAACCGCGGACGCAAAGTCTTCGTCGACAACGCGCCGGGCACGGTCGGCACCCTCGTCTTCCTCGAACACGATCCCGCGCGCAACACGTTCATCAGGAGAACGTACCGGCTGCAGTCGCTGGCCGCGATGCCGCTTCGCCGCAACGGCCGGCTGATTACCGGGCCACTTCCGACCGACGCCGTTCGCTACCGGTTTGAATGAGTTTCGGAAGCGCCGCATCTTCGGCGCTCACTCCACGACCTCCCCCGACAAATCCACTTTCGGGTACTCCATCCCGAGCGACTCCAGCGTCTCCACGACGACGGCGCCGATGACCAGGTTGCGGTACCACTTCGCGTCGGACGGGATGGCGTACCAGGGGGCGTGCTTCGTCGACGTCTTCTCCAGCATGTCTTCGTAGGCCTTCATGTAGTCATCCCAGAGCTTGCGCTCCTCGATGTCGCCGTGCTCGAACTTCCAGTGTTTGGTGGGATCGTCGATGCGTGCCTGGAGGCGCTTGCGCTGCTCGTCTTTACTGATATTGAGGAAGAACTTGAGGATGATCGTTCCGCCGGCGGTCAGCGTCTTTTCAAAGGCGTTGATCTGCTCGTAGCGCTTGCGCCACACCTTCTCATCGACCAGGCCGTGAACGCGAACGACGAGAACGTCTTCGTAGTGGCTGCGATTGAAGACGGCGATCTCGCCGTTGCCGGGCGTCTTCGCATGGACGCGCCAGAGGAAATCGTGGTCGAGCTCCGAGGGTGTGGGCCGTTTGAACGAGACCACGCGCACGCCGGCCGGGCTGACGCCGCTCATCACATGCCGCACCGTGCCGTCCTTGCCCGAGGTGTCCATCCCCTGCAGGACAATCAGAATGTTGTGGCGATGCTCCGCGTAGAGAAGCTCCTGAAGCTCGCCGAGCCGTTCCGCGATCCTGGCGCTTCGTTCCTTTCCCTCGGATTTGTCATCGCATAACGGCGTCGCGTCGGGATCGAGATCCTCGATGCGGACCTTGCTGCCCGGTTCGATTCGATGCACATTCGTCTTCATCCGCTGATTCTCCCCCCAGGCGCAGTCCGCCTTCACCTGCATTTTGCATAGTCTTTCCAGCGGGGAAGACTCCGAGCGCAGATACTCCTCACCGGCATGGCAACGAAACCACGGCGGATCGCCGCAATCGACGTCGGAACGAATTCGATTCACATGATCGTGGCGGAGACGCGCGAGCATGGCTATCGCGTCGTCGACCGCGAGAAGGAGATGGTGCAGCTCGGGCTGGCCAGCCTGGACGGGCAGCCACTCACCGCCGAGGCGATGGACCGCGGCGTCGGCGCGATTAAGCGCATGGCGGAGATCGCGGCGAAGTGGAACGTCGACGAGACCTTCGCCGTGGCCACCAGCGCCGTGCGCGAGGCGCCGAATCGCCGCGATTTTCTGCGGCGCGTGAAGGAAGAGACCGGCGTGAAGGTGCGAGTCATCTCGGGCGAGGAGGAGGCGGACTACATCCTTCGCGCGGTTCGCTCCGCCGTCGAGGTGAACGGGCAGACGGCGCTTTGCATCGACATCGGCGGCGGCAGCGTGGAGTTGATCGTCGGCACCGCGGACGAGACGTATCTGACGCGCAGCGAGCCGCTCGGCGCGCTGCGGCTGGCGCAGCGTTACAGTCTCATCGAACGGCCCGCGCCGCGCGCGGTCGAGCAGTGCCGCCGGCATGTCGAAGACCGCATCGACAAACATCGCCGCCGCATTCTCCGGCTCGGCGTCGACCTCTGCGTCGGAACCTCGGGCACGATCCAGACGCTGGCAACGATGGCGGCGCAGAGCGAAACCGCGTCCACGCCGCATGGCTTGCGGCGTGTTTCCCGCGCTGCCGTGTCCGAACTGATTCCGATCCTGGCCTCGATGTCCGCCCCCGAGCGCGCGGAACGATTCGGAATCGACGGACCGCGCGCCACCAGCGTGCTTGCGGGCGCGATCGTGCTGGACACGCTTCTCGATGTGCTCAAGATCGACGAACTGCTGGCCTGCCCGGTGGCCATGCGCGAGGGAATGCTCGAAAGCCGCGTGGCCGCGCTCGAAGAGCCGGAGGAAAACGGCGGCTCGCTGCGCCAGGCATCGGTACTCTCCCTCGCGCAGCGCACCGACTGCGATCTCAAGCACGGTCTGCATGTGGCAAAGCTGGCCTCGCGCATCTTCGATCAGACCAAGCCGCTGCACGCGCTGGAGCATCAGATGACGGCGTTGCTCGAATCGGCGGCGGTACTGCACGAAGCGGGGCTGCACGTGAGCGATCGCGCGCATCACAAACACAGCTACTACCTCATCCGCCACGCCGATCTGCGCGGTTTCACGGACGAGGAGATCCTCATCATCGCCAACGCGGCGCGGTATTACCGGAAATCGACGCCCGAGGCGGAGCATGAGAATTTTGCGGAACTGACGCCGACACAGCAGCAGGACGTGGAGAAACTCGCGGCGATCCTGCGCATCGCCGAGGCGCTGGACCGCGGGCATCGCGGATCGGTGCGCGATGTGGCGGTGCGCGTGCGTCGCGACGAGGCGCTCTTCACGGTGCGCACGCGCTCGGATGCATCGGTCGAAATTGCCAGCGCGATGAAACGCGCCAAATACTTCGCGCATCTCTTCGATGTCGAAGTGCGCTTCGAGGCCAGATGAAAGACAACGAGAAATTCGTAGTTTTGCTGCGGCACGGAATTGCCGAACTGCATGGTGCGCGCGCCGATGACGACGCGCGCATCCTTACTGAGACCGGCAACCGCCGCATGAAGCAGATCGGCCGCGGGCTGAAGAAGCGCTTTCCGAAGGCGGAGGTGATCTATTCGAGTCCGCTCATTCGCTGCGTGGAGACGGCGGAGTGGGTGGAGAAAGCGTACGGTTCGCAAATCGTCGTGAAGACGTTTGACGCCCTCGCGCCCGATGCCGGCGCCGGCGACTTTCGCGCTCTCATCGACGGCAGCGATGCGCGCAGGATCATCTGCGTCGGGCATGAGCCGAACCTGTCGAAGACAATGCTGGCCGTGACGAAGATGAGCTCCGACGGCGTGATCGAGCTGAAGAAAGGCGGCTGCTACGGCATCCGCATGTTCGGCGACGGCGCGGCGCAGTTGGAGTGGATGCTTCCGCCGCGGGTGCTACGGCGGAAGTGAGATTGTCATCCTGAGCCGCCGCAGCTGCGTAGGCGAAGCCGTAGCAGCGGAGGACGGTCGAAGGACCCCCTTCCTGATAACCAGGCAAGGGTGGGCGGCACTTGAACATGGCAAGCACGCTGGGGGTCCTTCGACCGTCCTCCGGCGTTCCGCGCTTCGCGCTCCAACGCCTCCGGCGGCTCAGGATGACAGTCACTTCTTCTTTTTCTTTTTCCCGTCGTCCTTCTTCGGCGGCTTCGGCGGCTTCGCCGCCTTCCGCACCTTCTTGACCTGCTTGCGGATCACCTTCTTCGCCACCTTCACGGTCTTCTTGCCGGCCTTCAGGCCCAAGGGGAGCGTCGCGGCGGCGACGATGACTTCCATCACCGAGGCGGAGACGCGCTCCACGAACGCCTCCTTGTCTTCGGGGGCCATGTCTTTCCAGTGCTGGACCAGTGTCTGAATGGCGTCGGCAGGAAGCGGCGCGGTTGCGTTTTCGCCCTCGGGGGTCGCGGGAGGAGTGGGAACTTCGAAGTGTTCGGCGAGATGATCGAGGGAGCGGACTCCGATGTCGTGAATGTAATTGGCGACTCGTTTCGGCAGAAGATCGTGCGGTTCCATGCTCTTCCTTCCTTCAATGCTTTTTCTTTTTCTTGGCTTTGCGGCGGATCGATGCAGGATGCCGGATGCTCTCTTCGTACGGGCCTACGCTCACGGAATCGGCGCGTGCGATGCTGATGAACATTTCCTGGCTGCGGATCGGACGCTGGTCGCCCGGCGTGCGGCGGCGATAACCGCCGTCGGGCTCGAGCGTCCACGCCTTTACGTTGTCGGCCAGCGCGATGTGGAGAATCTGTTCGCTGATCCGGCCGGCTACCGCTTCGTCGCGCACCGGGAAAGTGGTCTCGATGCGGCGTAGGAAGTTTCGCGGCATCCAGTCGCCGCTGGACATCCACACCTCGGGAGCGCCGCCGTTGGCGAAGCGGAAAATACGCGCGTGCTCGAGAAAGCGGTCGATGATCGAGATCACGCGGATGTTTTCGCTGACGCCGGCGATTCCCGGCACCAGGCAGCAGATACCTCGAACGAGCAGGTCGATCTGAACGCCGGCCCGGCTGGCGTGGTAGAGCGCCTCGATGACGCTCGGATCGGCAAGCGCGTTCATCCTGGCGACGATGAAGGCCGGCTTTCCCTCGGCCGCGTTCTGCGCCTCGCGATCGATCATGCGGATGGTCCAGCGGAGATACTCGATCGGTGAGACGACGAACTCGCGCCAGCGGAGCGCGTTGCCTTTCGTCTCGACGAGCTCCTGCACGCCGGCCACGCTGAAGCCGGTGAGCAGATTCATGAGCTGCGCGGCGTCGGCGCCAAAATCGCGATCGCAGGTGAAGAGATCGACGTCCGTGTAAAGACGCCCCGTCACGGCGTTGTAGTTACCGGTCGAGAGATGAACGTAGCGCCGCAGCTCGCCCGCTTCCCGGCGGACGATGAGGCATACCTTGCAGTGAGTCTTGTAGCCGACGATTCCGTAGACGACCTGCACGCCGGCTTCTTCAAGCGTCCGCGCCCAGGTGATGTTCTTCCGTTCGTCGAACCGCGCCTGCAGCTCCACGACCGCCGTGACCTGCTTTCCCGCGCGTGCCGCGGCCGAGAGCGCGGCGATGATCGGCGATCCCGGATCGGTGCGATACAACGTCTGCTTGATCGCCACGACATCCGGGTCTTCGGTGGCCGCCTGCACGAATTCGATCACGGCGGTGAACGAATCGTATGGCCTGTGCAGCAACAGGTCGCCTCGGCGAATGATGGCGAAGATGTCGTCGGTCGTGGCCAGCTCCGCCGGCATGCGCGGATTGAACGGCGTCTCTTTGAGCGCGGGCTTATCGGTCTGCGCGTAGAGCTGCTGGAAATCGCCGAGCTTCAAGGGACCTGGGGCGAAGAAGATGTCGTCGGGCGACGATTCGGTCGCACCGGCCAGTAGCGCCAGCAGCGGATCATCCACACCCTTCTCGATCTCCAGCCACACCACCTCCCGCCGCTCGCGGCGCCGCAGCTCGATCTCGATGCTCTTGAGGAGGTCCTGCATGTCCTCTTCTTTGATGTCGAGATCGGAGTTGCGGATGACGCGGAAGGCCGAGGAGCGGAGCACCTTGAGGCCGGGAAAGAAGCGATGGACGTGCGAGGAGATCACGTCTTCGAGCAGTACGAAACGGGTCTTCTCCGGCATCGGTACGAGGCGCGGAACGGACTCGGGAATCTTGATGATGGCCACATGCCGCTCGCCGCGCTCGGACTCGAGCTGCAGCGCGAGATTGAGCGACAGGTTGGCGATGAACGGAAAGGGATGCGCGGGATCGATGGCCAGCGGCGTGAGGATCGGCTCGAGGTCGCGGCAGAAGTACTCCTCGACGAAGTTGCGCTCCTTCTTGCCGAGGTCGGCGACCAATTCGACTCGGATGCCTTCTTTGGCCATCGCTGGAATCAGCTCGTCTCCGAGGCAGCGATAGATCTCGCGCAGGAGCGAGCGGGCTCCGTCACGCACGGCCTGCAGCCGTTTCAGTCCGGTACCGCGCGAGTCCGCGGCGACGTTCGCGGCGATGAGGTCGCGGATCTCGCCGACGCGGATCATGAAGAACTCGTCGAGGTTATGGGCGCAGATGCTGAGGAACTTCACCCGCTCGAGAAGCGGAACCGAGGGATTTCGGGCCTCCGCAAGCACGCGCTCGTTGAAGGCGAGCGCGCTGAGCTCGCGATCGAAAAGCGGGACGGGATGGAGCGCGGCCAGCGGAACGACTGCCGGCGGCGCGGCCTCGATCAAAGCCGGCGAGGGAGCTGTTTCGGCTGCGGATGACATCGGGGCGGCAATGGTATGCACCCGCGGTGCGCAAAAGCATCGGGGTCCGTGTAAATTTTGTATGCAGCCGCTGATTCGCTCCGGCGTTGCCTACTTGGCATCATCCCTGAAGGACACAGCAGTATCCCGACGAGGTGGCAGTCATGTTTGATGATGTCCTGATCGAATCTGCTGGCAAGGACAAGAAAAAAGGTGGCTGGGTGACGGTACTCATCTCCGGCATCCTGCACCTTTTGATCATCGGCGCGGTCGTAGCCGCGGGGCTTTACGTCAAGAAGAATCCGGAGATCATCACCAAGCCCATTCAGGCCTTCGTCGTCTCCGCGCCGCCGCCACCTCCACCTCCCCCACCGCCCGCGGCATCGCATGCATCATCGACTCCGCATGTGCAGCACATCACACCGCAGACGCCTCAAACGTTCCATCAACCGACCCAGACTCCACGCGAAGTGCCGCAGGTCGACAACGTTCCAACCGACACCACCGGCGGCCAGGAAGGCGGCGTCGTAGGCGGACAGGTTGGCGGGGTGGTCGGCGGCGTTGTGGGAGGCGTGGTCGGCGGAACGCTGGGCGGCACGCTCGGTGGACAACTGGGCGGACAGGTCGGCGGCACCGGCGACAAACCGATGCGCGTCGGCGGTGACGTGAACCCGCCCATTGCCGTCAAACGGGTCGACCCGATCTACCCCGACGTAGCCCGCAAAGCGCGCATCGAAGGGATGGTCATCCTGGAAACGATCATCGACCGCGACGGCAACGTCACCGACGTACGCGTGCTAAAAGGTCTCCCCCTCGGACTCGATCAATCGGCCATCGACGCCGTCAAACGCTGGAAGTTCAAACCCGGAACGCTCAACGGACAGGCCGTTCCGGTCATTTTTACGCTCACGGTGAATTTCACGCTGCATTGAAAGGAGTGGTCAGTGGTTTAGTGGCCCCCTGATCACTTGAAAAAGGAGAGAAGTAATGGACGGGATGAACAGTAATTTCAGCCTCCTCGGAATGTGGTCGACCATGAACTGGGTCGCGAAAGGCGTCGTGGTCGTTCTGGCGCTGATGTCGATCTGGTCGCTGACCATCGCCATCGAACGGCTGATCCGCTTTCAAAAGGCCAAACGCGAATCGCTCGGCATCGCTCTCGGCGTCACGCCGCTGCTCAAGCAGCACAAGCTCGAGGAAGCGATCACGCTCGCAAGCGATAAGCGCTACCGCCACTCGCACCTCGCGCGCGTGCTGCGCGCCGGACTGACCGAGTTTCAGTACGAGTCGACGCAGACGCTGCCCGACGACTTCGACATCGTGGCCTCCGGTCAACGCGCCATCGAACGCGAGTCGCTCATGACCACGGCGGAGATGAAAAAGGGCCTCGGCAATCTGGCAACGATCTCCACGACCGCGCCGTTCGTCGGCCTGTTCGGCACGGTGGCCGGCATCATTCACGCCTTCCAGGGCATGGCCATCAGCGGATCGGGCGGACTCGGCGCTGTTTCGGCCGGTATCGCCGAAGCGCTGGTCACAACCGCCTTCGGACTCTTCGTGGCCATCCCCGCGGTGTGGCTCTACAACTACTTCCTCAACAAGGTGGAGCGCTTTCAGGTGGAGATGTCGAACTCGTCATCCCAGCTCATCGACTACTTCATCAAGAACGAGGCGCGCGTCCGCGCCGGAACGGCAGCGGTTCGCTAGGAGTCGAGGATGGCATTCGGCGCTGGGGGCGGAAGCCCCGACGAAGTCAAAGGAGACATCAACGTCACGCCGCTGGTCGACGTCTGTCTCGTGCTCCTGATCATCTTCATGGTGGTCACGCCGATGCTGCAGTCGGGTGTCGACGTGGCGCTGCCGCAAGGCGCGCATTCGGAGAAGAAGCCTGGCAAGGAGTCCGACCTGATCGTGTCGATCAAAGTGGATGGCACGGTCTTCATCGGACAGGATTGGATCCCCGACCGCGACCTTCCGCGCTACATGAAAGCGGAGCACGACAAAAACGCCGGCCGCAACGTGATGGTGAAAGCCGACAAGCGCATCAACTTCGGCAAGGTGCGCATGGTGATGAAAGCCGCGAACGATGCCGATTTCACGGCCGTGTCGTTCCTGACCGAGAACCAGATGGCCGGGAAACAGATCGCGCAGCAAACGAAGTGAACTGAGGTAACGCAATGTCAATGGCCGCTGGCTCCAGCCACGGAGTCCGATCCGAAATCAACATCACGCCGCTGGTGGACGTGGTGCTGGTGCTGCTCATCATTTTCATGGTGGCCACGCCGATCCTGCAGATGGGACTCGACGTCGAGGTACCGCCCAAAGTCGAGGTGACCGGCGCGCCGCCCCCCTCGGAACAGAACCAGCTCGTGGTCACCGTCCGCACCGACGGGATCTATCTCAACACGCAGAAACTGAGTGACGCCAAAGCGCTCCGCGACGCCCTCGCGCCGCAGATGCTGTCGCGCCCCGTAAACGACCGCGTCGTCTTCATCAACGCCGACGACACGGTCCCGTTCGATCGCGCCGTCGAAGCGATGGACGCGGCACACGAGGCCGGCGCGAAGAAGGTTGGCTTCCTGACGGATCCACCGGCGAAATGATTTGAACCACAAAGACACAAAGGTTGTGCTCTCTTTGTGTCCTTTGTGTCTTTGCGGTGAAACGGTTTCCTACTCCACTTTTTTCGCGAACTGCACGCTTGGATCCTGCGTGGTGTTGTCGGTCGTCGAGCCGTAGACGAACGCGCTTCCGGAGGTGATCTGGATGGTGATCGTCTCGCCGCCGGCCAGGACGTAGCCGTCGAGAATTTCGGTTGATCCGATCTGGCGGAAGAACGTCGGTCCGAAACTCTTCGACGTCGTCTTCACGACGACGCCGTCTTTGTTGCGCACGGTCACGTCGAAGCCCACACCCTGCTCGAGCGTGCGTACGCCGATGTTGAGACGGAAGTGCGTATCGGCGGGAGCGATTAGTACTCCGCTGTCGCCGTTCTGCAGAGCGTCGGATGCCGCCATCGGCTCGAGCGCGAGGCCGGTCGTTCCGGCCGCGCCTGCGTCGTTGAAGACGCGCGCGAGCAGCACCGGGAACGGCGAGCCGGCGTCGGCGACGATGTCCGCGCTTCCGAGTCCGCTGGCGATCCCCATCGCGGGGAGGAGGTCGGCGTACGAGAGACTCTTGCCGGCGGGAATCGAGTACGCGAGCGACGGATCGCTCGCCGATCCCGACACCGCCTGCGTATGGAAGACGATCTTGCCGGAGACCGCAGTGCTCTTCGGGTTGTAGAGCTGGACGGAGGTCTTGAAGTACGCGCCGAAATTGCCGGGCACCGAGCCGACGACCGGGAGAACGCGCGTTTGCGCCACCGGCGCGACGATGACCAGCACCGAGACGGCGTTCGAATTTAGCGATGCGGTGTTGCAGCCGGTGCTCTGATTGCGAGCACGAACGCGGTAGTAGTAGCGGTTGGCCGCCGCGTGCGTGAACGACGTGGAAGTCGCGTTCACGTTCGTCGAGGTGACCGTGAGGAAGTTTGCATCCGTCGATTCGTCGATGACGTAGTCGGTCGCGCTGCTCACCGCAGCCCAACTGACGCTGTACGGTGTCCCGGTGTTGGCGGTTGCGGGCGCGCTGATCTGCGGCGCTGTCGGAATCGTGCAGGGAGTTGTGGCGGGATTAACCGTCAGCTCCGCGGTTGCGTTCGCGCCGCCCGCGCCGGCCGGTAGCGTGGCCGTGATCGTGGCGGCGCCGACGGCGGAACCGAAGACGTTGAAGTTAGCGGAATGCGACCCTGCGGCAATGTCTACCGACGCCGGCATCGAGGCGATCCCAGGATTCGAAGACGTCAGTGTCACGGTGGTATTCGACCCGACGTTGGAGCTGGTCTGCACCGTGTACGTCGTCGATCCGTTAACCTCGATCACCCGGCTATTCGGAACGATCGCCAGCGTCAGGTTGGGGATGTTGATCGCGCCGTTCACGAGGGTGAGCGAGCCTGGAGACGTTTCTCCGATCGTCCCCGCTTGATTCGAAAGTACCGTCCCCGAACCGAGCGCCAGCGTGATCGTAGAGCCGGGTGCCGCCGATGGTGAGAGGGTGAAGACGAGATGCGCGATCTGATCGCCCGGAGGAGGCGCGTTGAGCGTGAAGGGAACGAGATTCGTCGATTCGTCGAAACTTGCAAACCACGTGATGGTGCCGGACGTGCCTGGCGAACCCTCGGAAGGCGTCGACAACGCGGCAGTGATGCCGGCTCTCGTGAACGTAACCGACTGGACAGCCGCAGCCGGCGAGTAATCGACAGTGATGCTGAACGACTGGATCTTCGAACCCGCTGCCTGATCGCGGCCAAGCGGAGTACCGGAGACGTCGCGCACATAGACCGGAACATCGACGGTATTGCCGGTCGCGGTCACCGTGCCGACCGTGACGGCGTCCTGTGCGAATACCGGAGCGGCTGCGACGAGTGCGAAAAGAATCAGAAAGAAAACGAATGCTTGCGACGCCAGGCGGGAGTGCTTCGGGTTCATTCCGTGTCCTCGGGGGTTGGTTGGGGGGATTCGCGATCAATGCGCGCAAGGCGAGACAACTAGAAGCCGTTTGCACGCATTCCGAGGATGCCGGACTCAAACGAAGAGCCGGCCCGGAGAACCGGGCCGGCTCATCAAAATCAGAAGCGTGAGCGAATGGCGATGAAGGCCAGAGAGATGGCCAGCACCAGGAGTGCGATGTGTCCAAGCGCGGGCACCGAGGGAAGGACGGTGATCGACCCATTGACGAGCGTCAGAGCACCGTTGCTGACCGTCTCCCCCACTGTTCCCGAGTCGTTCGACAGCTGCGTGAGCGAGCTCGGGTCGAGCGTGAGCGTGATGATCGTCCCCGGTGTCGCCGTGTTCGCAAGCGTAACGTGCAATGTGGCCACCTGATTACCCGGCAATGCGCCGTTGAGCGTGAGAGGAATCGGATTCGTCGCTTCACTGAATGAATCAATCAACGAGATCGATCCAGCGCTCGATGGACTGCTTTCCGACGCCGGCGTCAGAGATGTGGTGACCCCGCCACGCGTGAACGTGATCGACTGCACTGCGGCCGCCGGCGAGTAATCCACCTTGATGGCGTATGCCTGAATGTGGAGTCCGGCCGGCTGATCAAGGCCGAGCGGCGTGCCGGACGAATCGCGGATGAACACCGGCACGTCAACCGTCGAGAATTGCGGTCCGGTGACCGTTGCCACCGTTACAGCGTCGGGGGTCACGACGGCAGCCCGCGCCACTGACGTGGTCAGCAGCGTTGTGCCGATGCCGATCAGCAGCGTGGCGGCAAGAGTCTTTAAATGATTCGGTTTCATTTCGTTGTTCCTTCTCGCGCCTTAATTCAGTTTGAGTTCGGGTGTGCGGGGCTGCGGCGTTGACGCGTTGCCGATCTTCGTGCCGGTCACTTTGAGTTTGCCGTTCGCAACGCTGGCGGTCATCGTTCCGGCTTGATTGCCGAGCATCGTCAGTTGTGGATCGATGCTGAGCGTGGCGTTGCCGGCTTCGATCTCGATCTCAGCAACGACAGCCGAATGAGAGGCGCCGAGGACGAGATTTCCGTACGAGACGAGATACGACAGATCGTTGCCGGCAAGGCGATCGGTCTCGAATGCGACCGCCAGATCCTTCGCGGCTCCTGCTTTCCGGATCGTGGCGTTGCTGACTTCGCCGTCGAAATGAACGCGCAGAGACATTGCCTGCGGGGCGACCGATCCCTGTCCCGCCGTCATGATGACCGGCACGACGTAATGTCCGTTGCGGAGAACGGCTTTGCCGAGTGCGATGGAGCCGGAGAGTTGCGGCGCTTCCGTTCCGACTGCCAACGCGGTCACCTGCGGTGCGTTCGGAATCGAGTTCGGACGCGGTCCGCCGAGGAAGAGGTAGTTGACGAGATAGAAGATGTCGAGCGGGTTGACTACTCCGTCGCCATTCGCGTCACCCGACAACATACCGGCGGCTCCCATCGGCGCCGGCCCACCCATGTACAGGTAGTTGACGAGGTAGAAGATGTCCATCGGAGAGATGGTGCCGTCGTTGTTCGGATCGAACTGCTGCGGCTTGTAGAGATAGCCGTTCGTCAAGGTGCCGGTGGAGGTATTGGTATTCGTCACGGTCACGTTGACGGAGCCTGCCGTATGAGCCGGCGTCCGCGCGGTGATCTTGGTCGAGCTCACGACCACGACGTTGGTGGCCGCCGATCCGCCGAAGGTAACGGTCGCGCCGGCGTTGAAGCCTGTTCCGTTGATCGTCACGGCCGAGCCTCCGGCGATGGTGCCGCCGACCGGTGAGACCGAGGTGACGGTCACCGGGCTGACAGGCGTGACGGTCACATTCGCGGACTTCGCGTCGCTGCAACCTGCACCCGTCGTCACGGTGACGTTGAGAGTCAGTGTTCCGGCCGCACCAGCAGTGAAGGTGATGCTGTTGGTACCGGTTCCGCCGGTGATCGTGCCACCACCGATGGTCCAGGCGTACGTTGCTCCGCCGCCGGCGTTCGTTACCGACGCAACATTGCCGGTCGAGCCGGACGGCACGCTGGCGGGCGCAGTGATGGTGGCATCAGGTTTGGGATTGACAGTGACTGTCGTGGCGGCTGAGGCGGCACTGCTGCAGCCGGACGACGTCACGATGACCGTGTAGTTGCCGCCCGCCGTGGCGGGGTACGTCTGCGCGGTGGCTCCGCCGATCGGATTGCCGTTGAGGTACCACTGATTACCCGACGCGCTGCTCGAGGTCAGCGTGACGCTGCCGCCGGTGCAGAACGTGGTCGGGCCGCCCGGCGTAATCGTCGGCGTGGAGGGAGTGGCATTGACGGTGACGGAGGTCGTACCGCCGGCCGAGGTGCAACCGCTGACCGTGATCGTCACCGAGTAAGTGCCCGTATCCGCGGTCGTGGCGTTGGCGCGCGTCGGGTTCTGGAGCGCGGAGGTAAAGCCGTTCGGACCTGTCCACGCGTACGTTGCACCGGCGGCCGTTGGAGTTGAAAGCTGGATGGTGCCGCCTTGGCAGTACGGTCCGCCGTTCGACGCCGTTGGCATCGCGGGCGCCGGATTCACGACGACGGATGTCGTTCCGGCAGCCGAGGTGCAGCCGTTGACCGTGATCGTCACCGAGTAAGTACCGGCATCCGCAATCGTGGAGTTGGAGCGCGTCGGATTCTGAAGTGCGGAGGTAAAGCCGTTCGGGCCGGTCCACGCGTACGTCGCACCGGCGACCGTTGGCGTGGAGAGCTGGATCGTTGCACCTTCGCAGTAAGGCCCGCCGTTCGATGCGGTCGGCGTCGCAGGAATCGGATTAACCACGACGGATGTCGTTCCGGCAGCCGAGGTGCAGCCGCTGACCGTGATCGTTACCGAGTAGGTGCCCGCATCCGCGGTCGTGGCGTTAGAACGCGTCGGGTTCTGAAGGGCAGAGGTAAAGCCGTTCGGGCCGGTCCACGCGTAGGTGGCGCCGGCAACGGTCGGAGTCGAGAGCGCGATCGTTGCGCCTTGGCAGTACGGTCCACCGTTCGACGCCGTTGGTGTCGTAGGCGTTGCGTTCACGACGACGTTTGTGGTTCCGGCAGCCGAGGTGCAGCCGCTGACCGTGATCGTCACCGAGTAGATGCCCGCATCCGCGGTCGTGGCGTTGGCGCGCGTTGGATTCTGTAGAGCCGACGTAAAGCCGTTCGGGCCGGTCCACGCGTACGTTGCACCGGCGGCCGTTGGCGTGGAGAGCGCGATCGTTGCGCCTTGGCAGTACGGTCCGCCGTTCGATGCGGAGGGCGTCGCGGGCGCCGGATTCACGACGACCGACGTCGTGCCGGCGGCCGAGGTGCAACCGTTTACCGTGATCGTCACCGAGTAAGTACCGGCATCCGCAATCGTGGAGTTGGAGCGCGTCGGATTCTGAAGTGCGGAGGTAAAGCCGTTCGGGCCGGTCCACGCGTACGTCGCACCGGCGGCCGTTGGCGTGGAGAGCTGGATCGTTGCACCTTCGCAGTAAGGCCCGCCGTTCGATGCGGTCGGCGTCGAAGGAATCGGATTAACCCCGACGGATGTCGTTCCGGCAGCCGAGGTGCAGCCGCTGACCGTGATCGTTACCGAGTAGGTGCCCGCATCCGCGGTCGTGGCATTGGCGCGCGTCGGGTTCTGAAGCGCAGAGGTAAAGGCGTTCGGGCCGGTCCACGCGTACGTCGCACCGGCGACCGTCGGCGTGGAGAGCGCGATCGTTGCGCCTTGGCAGTAAGGTCCACCGTTCGACGCCGTTGGTGTCGTAGGCGTTGCGTTCACGACGACGCTTGTCGTTCCCGAAGCCGAGGTGCAGCCGCTGACCGTGATGGTGACCGAGTACGTGCCGGCATCCGCGGTCGTGGCGTTGGCGCGCGTCGGGTTCTGAAGCGCGGAGGAAAAGCCGTTCGGGCCGGTCCACGCGTACGTCGCACCGGCGACCGTTGGCGTGGAGAGCGCGATCGTTGCGCCTTGGCAGTACGGTCCGCCGTTCGACGCGGAGGGCGTGGCGGGTGCCGGATTGATCACGACTGAAGTCGTACCAGCAGCCGAGGTGCAACCAGACACCGTGATGGTCACCGAGTACGTTCCGGCATCGGCGACCGTGGCGTTCGCGCGCGTCGGATTCTGAAGTGCGGAGGTAAAGCCGTTCGGGCCGGTCCACGCGTAGGTCGCACCGGCGACCGTCGGCGTGGAGAGCTGGATCGTTGCGCCTTGGCAGTACGGTCCGCCGTTCGATGCGGTAGGTGTCGCAGGAATCGGATTAACCACGACGGATGTCGTTCCGGCAGCCGAGGTGCAGCCGCTGACCGTGATCGTTACCGAGTAGATGCCCGCATCCGCAGTGGTGGCGTTGGCGCGCGTCGGGTTCTGAAGCGCGGAGGTAAAGCCGTTCGGGCCGGTCCACGCGTACGTTGCACCGGCGGCCGTTGGAGTGGAAAGCTGGATGGTGGCGCCTTGGCAGTAAGGTCCACCGTTCGACGCCGTTGGCGTCGCGGGCGACGGATTCACGACGACCGACGTCGTTCCGGCAGCCGAGGTGCAGCCGTTGACCGTAATCGTAACCGAGTACGTGCCGGCATCGGCGACGGTGGCGTTCGCGCGCGTTGGATTCTGCAGAGCCGACGTAAAGCCGTTCGGGCCGGTCCAGGCGTAAGTCGCACCGGCGACTGTCGGCGTGGAGAGCTGAATCGTTGCGCCTTCGCAGTACGGTCCGCCGTTGGATGCGGTCGGCGTCGCAGGAATCGGATTAACCACGACAGACGTCGTGCCGGCTGCGGAGGTACAGCCGGATACAGTGATGGTCACCGAGTACGTGCCGGCATCCGCAATCGTGGCGTTGGAGCGCGTCGGGTTCTGAAGGGCAGAGGTAAAGCCGTTCGGACCGGTCCACGCGTAGGTGGCGCCGGCAACGGTCGGAGTCGAGAGCGCGATCGTGGCGCCTTCGCAGTACGGTCCACCGTTCGATGCGGTCGGCGTCGCAGGAATCGGATTGACCACGACGGATGTCGTCCCGGCCGCCGAGGTGCAGCCGCTGACCGTGATCGTCACCGAGTAGGTGCCCGCATCCGCGGTCGTGGCATTGGCGCGCGTCGGGTTCTGAAGCGCAGAGGTAAAGGCGTTCGGGCCGGTCCAGGCGTAGGTCGCACCGGCGACCGTCGGCGTGGAGAGCGCGATCGTTGCGCCTTGGCAGTACGGTCCACCGTTCGACGCCGTTGGCGTCGCGGGCGCCGGATTCACGACGACGGACGTCGTGCCGGCGGCGGAGGTGCAACCGGATACAGTGATGGTCACCGAGTACGTGCCGGCATCGGCGGTCGTGGCGTTCGCGCGCGTCGGGTTCTGAAGCGCGGAGGTAAAGCCGTTCGGGCCGGTCCACGCGTACGTCGCACCCGCGACCGTCGGCGTGGAGAGCTGGATCGTTGCGCCTTCGCAATACGGTCCGCCGTTCGATGCGGACGGTGTCGCAGGAATCGGATTAACCACGACGGACGTCGTGCCGGCCGCCGAGGTGCAGCCGGCGACGGTCACGGTGACCGAGTAGGTGCCGGCGTCGGCGGTGGTGGCGTTGGCGCGCGTCGGGTTCTGTAGCGCGGATGTGAAGCCGTTCGGACCGGTCCACGCGTAGGTGGCGCCGGCAACGGTCGGAGTCGAGAGCGCGATCGTTGCGCCTTCGCAGTACGGGCCGCCATTGGATGCTGTCGGTGTGGCCGGAGGGACGCAGGCCGGGCAGGCGCCCGGTCCATTGGTGAGGTCGTAGAACCCGGATACGGTGCCTGAGAACGTTCCGCACGTAGTACCGCCTGTAGCGGTATTGACGACGACGACGAATGTCGAGTTTGCCGGGACGGTGAACGAGTACGACGAGGAAGGAACCGTCGTGCCGAGGCCGCTGATACCGCTGTCGCCAAGATAGCCGAGGCAGAGATTCCCGAGGGCGTCGCCCTGTGTGACCGGCGGCGTGTAGGTGTTCAGGTAGGCGGCGCTTTGAACGTCGGCGGCTCCGCAAGAGGCGTTGATCTGTACGGTCATGCAGGCCGCCACACCTGCCGGATTAGTGAAGGTGAACGTCCTGTAATTCCGTGTGCCGGCGCTGTTGATTGCGCCGGGGCAGGCTTTGCCGCTGCAGGTGCCTGGGGTACCGTCGCGGCCCAGACGATCGGGCTGACCCGGATCGGTCAGGGCGATCGAGCTCGTGGGGATGGATTGGTTCGCTCCGCCGCCGCACGTGGGGACGCTGATGCCGACCGACTTCGAACCGCTCGCGTACGTGAGGTTGAGCGTGAAGTTGATGGTCGTACCGCAGACGAAGGAGCTCGACGTCTGGATCTTGAACGCGGTGGCGTTGTTGCTGCTCGCATCGATGGCGAGGTCGGAGTAGGAGGAACTCCCCTGCGTGATGGTGACGCCGGCGGTGGCCGTGGTGAGCGTCGAAGAGATGGCCGACTCGTTGGCGCAGCCGTTGTTCTTGAGCGCGATGTTTAGATTGACGCACTCGTTCTTGTTGATGATGCCGTTGTTGTTGCCGTTCGTGGCGTCGTCGATGGTGATGGCGTTGAATTGGATGTTCGATGCGCCGTTCATGCAGAAGTTCTGCGATGTGGTGCCGTTTGCCGGAACCGTGACGCTCACGGTGGCGGGCGAGCCGTCGGAACAGGCACGGGCGGTGGCCGACGCAATGGCCGTGTACGTGCCGTTGGGAACGCTGATCGAGTAGTGGCCGGCGGCATCCGTCGTGCCGGCAAAACCGTTGCTGAGGTTGACGATTACGCCGCTGAGCGGCACGCCGGTAGCGCACGAGGTGATCGTTCCGGTGACCGTTCCCCACGACGTGTCGGGGGTGCACGACGGAAACTTATACGACGCGATGCGCGTGGACCAGTTGAAGGCGCCATTGGTCTTGAGGTACTCGTTGGTGTACCAGAAGGTGCACTGGTCGACCGGGTCGAGGGTCATCGACGAGTAGTCGCCCCAACGGTTCCCCGCGCCCGCCGTCTGAACGCCAAGACCGGCCTGCACCGTCGTCTCGGCCCCCATCGTTCCGGCGGTGTCGGTGACAAGACGGCCGGTCATGTAGATGCCGGGGATGACCGACGGACTCGACTTGCTGTAGCCGATAGCGATGTTCCCCGCCTTGTCCATCGCGATCGAGGGCATCCAGCGGTACTCGGATGTGGTGGGGGTGGGGTCGTAGGTCCCGGACTGGAACAGGGTTGGGGCGCCGGATCCAGCCGCGCCGCGCCATTCCATCCACTTGATCGCGCCGTGAGCCGGCGTGGTGGCCGCGCCATTCGTGACGCCGGTGGCGACGATCGACTCTGTGCCTGCATTGTTCCGGTACGCCAGGCGATGAAGGTAGTGACGGCCGAGATTGTCGAGATCGTCGGTTGCGACGGCGGGCGACGGCTGCGGAACACAGTCGCGGTTCTGTTGCGCAGCGGTGTTGCTGACGCACGGCGCGTTGCCGACGCCGATCGTCGTGTTGACCGTGGACGTCAGCGTGATGCTTGGAGTCGCGCCCCAGACTACGGCAACGCGACTGATGTCCGTCCGGTTCGTGAACTGGGCGTTCGGGCCGATCACGTACTCCTGAGCACCGGCCGGAGGAGGCGTCAAGCTGTCGAGATCGGCCGGGAGGAAACCGAATTGAAAACCGGAGCCGTCCTTCGGCAGGTCCTTGCTCTGCATGCGCGCGGACAGGCCCTGGATCATCTGCTGGCGCTCGAAGACGTAAATTCGAGCGGCTACGTTGGCCGTACCGGCCGCGTTGAAGACGTGCGCACTCATGTAATACCCGTCGGGCCACACACCCATGTGGGGGTAGTCGACGAAATTCGTAGGGTCGGTGAGGAAGTCGTACAGGTAGTACGCGCCGGTGGCGTCGCCAGTGACGGAGACCGCGATGCACTGGTGGGAGAAACTACCAGCCGTCCCTCCCACGACGAATTGCGACAGCACCCAGCGCCCGGCCAGGATGTCGTAACTCACCACGGGGTCGCCGTCATTGTGCGAAGCACAAAGGCCACCGAGCGGCTGAAAGAGCGTTTTGCCGGCAGCCGGCCCATAAAGCAGCGCGCCGGTACTCTTGTCGAAGACCGCGAAGCTGGTGTTGTTCCACTGCACGTACTGTGTCGCACCGACGCGGCCGTTGACGTCAGGAGGATTGCTGCTCGGCGAGAATCCGGCGAGGCCGACGCCGATGCCGTCAAAAGCAAGACCGGTGGCGGTCGGAGCGGAGAAGGTCGCTCCGAACTCCACTTGGGGCCTCGACATATCGGGGCCACCGTCCGGCAACGGCGTGATCGGGTGAATTGGCTCGGGATGCCCTTGGTCTTCGTCCTCCCCCCGTTTCGGCGGCGGGATCGGAGCCACGTTCCGCAACGGAGGCGTGCGGATGGGAACTACGGGGCGCAAGTCGACCGGCGGACCGGTATAGGGCTGAACGGTGGCCGACTCTTCTGCCCGTATCCGGCCGCTTCCCAGAGGACCGGAGAGGGCTCTCTGTCCGTCCGGCGAAGTGCGGCTGGACCGCTTCGTGGCTACCTTGGTGTTTCCGTGCAGCGCCTGCCAAAGCTTGCTCTCACAAACGATGGAAGCAGGCATCGCGGCTTTGGCGTGCTTCTTCGCGAAGGAAACTGCCGGGTCGATCTTTGCGGTTTTCGCGCTCTTGATCTGTTCCGGCGAAGAGACTCCTCGGCAGTCGGGTAGCTCCGGCTTCGCGGTACGTTGTGGATGCTTCGAATCCGCATTTGCGGTTCCGATCAGACCAATGATGATGACCGCTGCGGTGACGATGCGTTTCATAGGACCTCTCACTTGAATTGCGAAGTGGAATGCGGTGGCGCGAGGACGACATCGACGGTGAAAACCCTGCGTGAACAGAGAGCGGCCAAGCGAGCCGGCGATGATGTCATCGTCGTCGATCAGCAGAACGCGTGTCTGCGCGCGGGGAAGTACTCGTTGTCATCGGGGAGGGAACCGGGGAGATGATCCTCTTCTCTCACGCCCCGCGACATCAGGAAACTGACGGTTGATTTGTAGGGATATTACCTACGGCCGATCAACGCTGATTCTCAATCGCGATCCAGGGAAGAGCCGGCCCGGCGGAAACCGGGCCGGCTCAATCAAAATCAGAAGCGTGAGCGAATGGCGATGAAGACCAGCGAGATGGCCAGCACCAGGAGTGCGATGTGTCCGAGCGCGGGCACCGAGGGAAGGACGGTGATCGAGCCATTGACCAGCGTTAGTGCGCCGTTGCTGACCATCTCTCCCACGGTTCCCGTGTCATTCGAAAGCTGCGTGAGCGAGCTCGGATCGAGTGTGAGCGTGATGATCGTCCCAGGCGTCGCCGTGTTGGCAAGGGTCACGTGCAATGTCGCGACCTGATTACCCGGTAATGCGCCGTTGAGCGTGAAAGGAATCGGATTCGTGGCCTCGCTGAATGAATCGATCAGCGAGATCGATCCGGCACTTGATGGACTGCTTTCCGACGCCGGCGTCAGCGACGTGGTGATTCCGCCGCGTGTGAACGTGATCGATTGCACTGCTGCCGCGGGCGCGTAGTTCACCTTGATGGCGTATGCCTGAATGTGGAATCCGGCCGGCTGATCGAGGCCGAGCGGCGTGCCGGACGAATCACGGATGAAGACCGGCACATCAACCGTCGAGAACTGCGGTCCGGTGACCGTTGCCACCGTGACCACGTCGGGTGTGGAGATCGATCCCGCCCAGACGGCAGTTGTTGATACCACGCTGGCGATCACACCGATCAGCAGCGCGGCACGAACGGTCTTCCAATGATTTGCTTTCGATTTCATAACGTTCCTTCTCGCGCCTTAGTTCACTTTCAGTTCCGGGGTGCGGGGCTGCGGCGCTGACCCGTTGCCGATCTTTGTGCCAGTCACCTGGAGTTTACCGTTGGAAACAGACGCGGTCATCGTTCCGGCCTGATTGCTGAGCATCGTCAGTTGCGGATCGACGCTGAGCGTGACGTTGCCAGCTTCGATCTCGATCTCGGCGACGACTGCGGAAGCCGACGATCCGAGGAAGAGATTTCCGTAGGAGACGAGGTACGACAGGTCGTTGCCGGCAAGGCGGTCGGTTTCGAACGCGACCGCCAGATCCTTCGCTGCTCCTGCTTTCCGGATCGTTGCGTTGCCGACTTCGCCGTCGAAATGAACGCGCAGAGACATTGCCTGCGGCGCAACCGATCCCTGTCCCGCCGTCATGATGACCGGCACGACGTAATGTCCGTTGCGGAGAACGGCTTTGCCGAGTGCAATGGAGCCGGAGAGTTGCGGCGCGTCCGTTCCGACCGATGTCGCGGTCACGTGAGGCGCATCGATGATCGAGTTCGGACGCGGCCCGCCGAGGAAGAGGTAGTTGACGAGATAGAAGATGTCGAGCGGATTGACTACTCCGTCGCCATTCGCGTCACCCGACAACATACCGGCGGCTCCCATTGGCGGCGGGCCACCGAGGTACAGGTAATTGACCAGGTAGAAGATGTCCATCGGAGAGATGGTGCCGTCGTTGTTCGGATCGAACTGCTGCGGCTTGTAGAGATAGCCGTTGGTCAACGTGCCGGTGGAGGTATCGGTGTTGGTCACGGTCACGTTGACGGAACCTGCCGCATGAGCCGGCGTCCGCGCAGTGATCTTGGTCGAGCTGACGACCACGACGTTGGTGGCTGCCGATCCGCCGAAGGTAACGGTCGCGCCGGCGTTGAAGCCGGTTCCGTTGATCGTCACCGCCGAGCCGCCGGCGGTGGTGCCGCCGACCGGTGAGACCGAGGTGACGGTCACCGAGCTGACAGGCGTGACGGTCACGTTCGCGGACTTCGCATCGCTGCAACCTGCACCCGTCGTCACGGTGACGTTGAGAGTCAGTGTTCCGGCCGCACCAGCAGTGAAGGTGATGCTGTTGGTACCGGTTCCGCCGGTGATCGTGCCACCACTGATGGACCAGGCGTACGTTGCTCCGCCGCCTGCGTTTGCTACCGAAGCAATGTTACCGGTCGAGCCGGACGGCACGCTGACGGGTGCGGTGATGGTGGCATTCGGATTCGGATTGATCGTGACGTTCGCAGTATTCGTCGCCGAGCAACCCGAGGCGTTGGTCACGACGAGCGTCAGACCAACCGTGCCGGAAGCGCCGGCCGTATAGGTGATGGTCTGGATGTTCGCAGCCGAGGTGATCGTGCCGTTGGTGATCGACCACGCGTAACTGGTCGCGCCAGCCGGGCCGGAAGCAGAGTTACCGGTTGAACTGGCGCAGACCGCTGCCGGAGTCGGCGTGATGGCCGGCGCGGCGGGGTTGGCGTTGATAGTCACGTTCGACGTGTTCGTGGCCGAGCAGCCGCTGGCGTTCGTCACGACCAGTGTCAGACCGACCGTGCCGGATGCGCCGGCGGTGTAGGTGATGGTCTGGATGTTCGTAGCCGATGTGATGGTGCCGTTGGTGATCGACCACGCGTAGCTGGTCGCGCCAGCCGGACCGGCCGCGGAGTTGCCGGTGGAGTTCGCGCAGACGCTTGCCGGAGTCGGCGTGATCGTCGGCGAGGCCGGGTTGGCGTTGATGGTCACGTTCGACGTGTTCGTCGCCGAGCAACCGCTGGCGTTGGTCACGACGAGGGTCAGACCGACCGTGCCGGACGCGCCGGCGGTGTAGGTGATGGTCTGGATGTTCGTGGCCGAGGTGATGGTGCCGTTCGTGATTGACCAGGCGTAGCTCGTTGCGCCAGCCGGACCAGCGGCGGAGTTGCCGGTGGAGTTCGCGCAGACGCTCGCCGGAGTCGGTGTGATTGTCGGCGTGGCCGGGTTGGCGTTGATGGTCACGTTGGCCGTGTTGGACGCGGAACAGCCGCTCGCGTTCGTCACGACCAGCGTCAGACCGACCGTGCCGGATGCGCCGGCGGTGTAGGTGATGGTCTGGATGTTCGTGGCCGAGGTGATGGTGCCGTTGGTGATCGACCAGGCGTAGCTGGTTGCGCCCGCAGGACCAGCGGCGGAGTTGCCGGTCGAGTTCGCGCAGACGCTGGCCGGAGTCGGCGTGATGGTCGGCGTGGCCGGTGCGGCGTTGATGGTGACGTTCGACGTGTTGGATGCGGAACAGCCGCTCGCGTTGGTCACGACCAGGGTCAGACCGACCGTGCCGGAAGCGCCGGCGGTATAGGTGATGGTCTGGATGTTCGTAGCCGAGGTGATCGTGCCGTTCGTGATCGACCACGCGTAGCTCGTTGCGCCGGCCGGACCAGCGGCGGAGTTGCCGGTGGAGTTCGCGCAGACGCTGGCCGGAGTCGGCGTGATCGTCGGCGTGACCGGGTTGGCGTTGATGGTCACGTTTGACGTGTTCGACGCCGAGCAGCCGCTGGCGTTGGTCACGACGAGAGTCAGACCGACCGTGCCGGATGCGCCGGCGGTGTAGGTGATGGTTTGGATGGTCGTAGCCGAGGTGATCGTGCCGTTGGTGATCGACCAGGCGTAGCTGGTCGCGCCAGCCGGACCGGCGGCCGAGTTGCCGGTGGAGTTCGCGCAGACGGAGGCCGGAGTCGGCGTGATCGTCGGTGTGGTCGGTGCGGCGTTGATGGTCACGTTGGCCGTGTTGGACGCGGAGCAGCCGCCGGCGTTCGTCACGACGAGGGTCAGACCGACCGTGCCGGAAGCGCCGGCGGTGTAGGTGATGGTCTGGATGTTCGTGGCCGAGGTGATGGTGCCGTTGGTGATCGACCAGGCATAGCTGGTTGCGCCAGCCGGACCCGCGGCGGAGTTACCGGTGGAGTTCGCGCAGACGCTGGCCGGAGTGGGCGTGATCGTCGGCGAGGCGGGGTTGGCGTTGATGGTTACGTTCGCCGTGTTCGTGGCCGAGCAGCCGCCGGCGTTCGTCACGACGAGGGTGAGGCCGACCGTGCCGGACGCGCCGGCGGTGTAGGTGATGGTCTGGATGTTCGTGGCCGAGGTGATGGTGCCGTTGGTGATCGACCACGCGTAGCTGGTTGCGCCGGCCGGACCGGCTGCGGAGTTGCCGGTGGCGTTCGCGCAGACGGCCGCCGGAGTGGGCGTGATCGTCGGCGTGGCCGGGACGGCGTTGATGGTGACGCTGGTCGTGTTCGACTTCAGGCAGCCGGTGCCGTCGGTGACAGTCAGCATCAGGCCGACCGTACCGGACGCGCCGGCGGTGTAGGTCACCGTCTGCGCGTTGAGGCCTCCGGTGATCGTTCCGTTGGTGATGGCCCAGGAGTAGTTGACCATGCCGGCCGGGCCGGCCGCGGTATTGCCCACCGAGCCGGGGCAGACGGACGCTGGCGTCGGAGTGATGCCGGGCGCCCCCGAGCCGCAGGCGACGTCGGCGAAGCAGACCGTTACGTCACTCAGCGTAGGCGTGACGGCGCTGTTCGACGAATTGAGAATGGCCTTGTACTCGAGATAGCGGAAGCCGTTGAACTGCGACAGCGACGCGCCGCTGGTGGTGAAGAACGTAGCGGCGGTTCCGTCCGGTCCGACAAAGTTGAACGGTCCGTTCGCACTGTTGGAGGCGGCGACCTGGAACTGGAGGGACGTCGCCGGCGGCGTCGTAGCCGTCCATGAGAGCGTCGTCCAGGTCGGCGCGTTGCCGATGGCGGGGTTGGCGTCCTTCATGGAGGAAATCAGGTTGCCGGTCGGCGCGAAGCCGTTGTTTACGTACGTGTGAAAGCCGCCTGAGAAGGCCGAGATCGTCCAGGTGCTGCCGCCGTTCGTGGAACGGACCGCGGTACCGAACGGATAGTCGGTCGCGGTGGGGCTGACCGTGAAGAAGTAGCCAGGGGAAGCCGCCGGACTCGACGGGTTGGCGACCGGCCGGATGATGAAGGCGTAGGTCGTCCCGGCGGTGATGGCCAGCGGGCTGCCGAAGACGGCGGTGTGGTAACCGCCGAAGCCGCCGTCATCGAAGCCGGCCATCGTGGTGGACACGAGATCGGCGCCGGTCGGAACACCGGCGGCTGTGGCGCGGATGGACACCGTGAAGTTCGGCGTGGTGCTGCCGGCGTTCAACAGGGCGAACAGATTGACGTCAATCGCCACGAGTTGTCCGCTGCTGCCGGCTTTGAAGAGCTGACCTCTCCAGCTTGCCGTGCTGAGGCTGTTCCCGCTGTTGCTCAGCGATTCGTTCTGCTGATCGATGAAGTTTGCATTGGTCAGCTTGACGTCGCCGGGGCTGGTGGTCACATCGACGTTCGTCAATGTGCCGCCCTGGAAGTCGGCCTGGGTGGTATCGGTGAAACACGAACCGCTGCTCGCCGAAGCGAGCGAGAAGTTTTGTGTGGTGGTGCCGCCGTCGGTGACGACGATCGAGTTCACGGTTGAGGGGATGAAGCCGGGAGCGCTGGCGGTGATGTACGGGTACGTTCCCGCCGGAATCCCGGTGAAGGTGTAGACGCCGGATGAATTCGTGGTCGTGGTGCGCGAGCCGAGGTTCACCGTCGCGCCGCTGATCGGCAGGCCACCGACGGTGGCGGTGACGGTTCCTGTGACGGTGCCGCCCGCTCCGACCGGCGTGCATCCCGGAAACACGAAGGAGCCGATGCGGGTCTGGTGATTGAGGCCGGTAGTGAGGTAGTACTCGTTCGTATACCAGAACTTGCAACCGTCGGGATCGAGCGTCATGGCGCTGTAATCGCCCCAACGTTCGCAGGTGCCGCCGCACGAGCCGCTCTGCGAGCCGCTGCCGGCAAACATTAATTGCTCGGTGAGTGTGATGCTGTTGACAGGATCGCCAGCCAGACGGCCGGCGTAGCTCAGGGTCGGATTGGTGGTGGCGTTCGAGGTCGTGTAGCCGATGGCGAGGTCGCCATTGCGGTTGACGGCCGCGCTGGGCATGTAACGGAAGACGGTGGCGTCGGGGCTGTAGGTGAAGCTCTGGACCGTGTTCGCGGCGACGTTGCCGCCCGTGACGTTGACCTGGTAGTAGCGGACGGCCGACTGGGCCGAGGTGACGTTCGACACCGGGTTGCCGGCACCGACCGTATGTGAATCCCACAGCGACTCCACGCCGCCGATATTCGAGTACTGGTTCTGCACCATGAGGCGCGGATAGAGCGTGTCGAGACTGTTGGCGGGACTCGGCGCGGTTTCAACACCGCCGCCGCGGTCGTACTGTTCCCACCAGAACGTCATCGTCGAATCGAACGTGCCGGTGATGGTCGAGAGCCCGGGATTGGCCCAATCGACATGGAACTTCCAGATCTGGATCGCGTCGAGAAAGTTCCAGACCGAGGCGAAGAGGTTCGGTCTTCCCGGAGGCGGCGTGCCGGTTTGCAGCCGCGCATTCGCGGGGATGACGGTAAATTGATCGCTCGGAAGATTGAAGGAGACCACCTTCACGGTCGGGCTGCCGGCGTACATCTGCGCTTTGTTGAACGCGTAGAGCCTTGTGTTCTGGAACGATCCGGCGTAGGCGAACATGTTGACGGACATGTAGAGGCCGTCCGGCCAGATGCCCATCTTCGGATAGTCGCCGAGTCCGCCGGTGGTGTTGATCGAGTAGTAGTTCCAGCCGCCACTGACAGGATCGCCGTTCATCGACACGGCGAAGCACTGGAAGCTGCCCGGCGGATTGATGACGTTGCCGCTGCCGTCGAGCTGGAACGCGAAGTCGGAAATGATCCAGCGGTCTTCGAAGCTGTCGTAGAGGACGACCGGATCACCGAAGTTGTCCGTGTCGCAAAGATTTCCGAAGTTGCCCTGCGACATGAATGTGTCGAAAGTGAATGCTGCCACCCGAACGCCATCGGACTTGCGGTAGACACCGATCGAGGTGTTGATGGTCTGAATGTAGTAGACCGGTCCGGCGTCGCCGTTCGTATCGGGAGGATGACCGGCGCCCCAGTTGGCGTCGTCAAGGCCGGCGAAAGTGGTAAGCGGCGCCGGGGCCGGCGCGCTTCGGACCGGCGGAAGGGGAGCTGCCCCAACGGGCGGGAGATTGCCAAGCTTGGTCACTGAGCCGCGAGTGACCCGCGGCGCTTCGCGTTCCGGCCGTTCCCGCTTCACAGAGGGAACGAAGGGAAGATTGCGGAGGTCGAACTTCTTGCCTGTCGCTTTGGTGAGCCGCTGCTCGACGGGCCCTCCAACCGCTACCGGACCGGCGTTCTTCGTGGCGCCAGGATCCTCGCCGCCCAACTGCTTGCGGCCTTTGACGAGCGGCGAAGTGACCGCGGCGTGCTCTGTTTTCTTAGTGGCAACGATCTCGCCTTTGCTCGTTGCTTTCGCGCTGTGTTTCTTCGGCGCAGCAAACGAGGGAAAGACCATCAGAACAACGGACAGCGTGAGGAGTGCTCTTTTCATCGGTTTATCCTTTGGTTGACGATGACGGCAAGAGGAAGACGGACCAGCTCATGTTCAGCCGAAGACCGGACATGACGAAAAGCCGGCCCGGAAAACCGGGCCGGCTCAATCAAAATCAGAAGCGTGATCGAATGGCGATGAAGACCAGCGAGATGGCCAGCACCAGGAGTGCGATGTGGCCGAGCGCGGGCACCGAGGGGAGGACGGTGATCGAACCGTTGACCAGCGTCAGTGCGCCGTTGCTGACCATCTCCCCCACTGTTCCCGTGTCATTCGAAAGCTGCGTGAGCGAGCTCGGATCGAGCGTGAGCGTGATGATCGTCCCAGGCGTCGCCGTGTTCGCAAGCGTCACGTGCAGTGTGGCCACCTGATTACCAGGCAACGTGCCGTTGAGCGTGAAAGGAATCGGATTCGTCGCCTCGCTGAATGAATCGATCAGAGAGATCGATCCGGCACTTGATGGACTGCTTTCAGAGGCCGGCGTCAGCGATGTGGTGATTCCGCCGCGTGTGAACGTGATCGACTGCACGGCCGCCGCGGGCGCGTAGTTCACCTTGATGGCGTATGCCTGAATGTGAAATCCGGCCGGCTGATCGAGGCCGAGCGGCGTGCCGGAGGAATCACGGATGAAGACCGGCACATCAACCGTCGAGAACTGCGGTCCGGTGACCGTTGCCACCGTGACCACGTCGGGTGTGGAGATCGATCCCGCCCAGACGGCAGTTGTTGATACCACGCTGGCGATCACACCGATCAGCAGCGCGGCACGAACGGTCTTCCAATGATTTGCTTTCGATTTCATAACGTTCCTTCTCGCGCCTTAGTTCACTTTCAGTTCCGGGGTGCGGGGCTGCTGCGCTGACCCGTTGCCGATCTTCGTACCAGCCACCTGGAGTTTACCGTTGGAGACAGACGCGGTCATCGTTCCGGCCTGATTGCTGAGCATCGTCAGCTGCGGATCGATGCTGAGCGTGGCGTTACTGGCTTCGATCTCGATCTCAGCAACGACGGCCGAATGAGAGGCGCCGAGGAAGAGATTTCCGTACGAGATGAGATACGACAGGTCGTTGCCGGCAAGGCGGTCGGTTTCGAACGCGACCGCCAGATCCTTCGCGGCTCCTGCTTTCCGGATCGTGGCGTTGCCGACTTCACCGTCGAAATGAACGCGCAGCGACATTGCCTGCGGGGCGATCGATCCATTGCCCGCCGTCATGATGACCGGCACGACGTAATGGCCGTTGCGCAGAACGGCTTTGCCGAGTGCGATGGAGCCGGCGAGTTGCGGAGCTTCCGTTCCGACCGATGTCGCGGTCACGTGAGGCGCGTCGATGATCGAGTTCGGACGCGGCCCGCCGAGGAAGAGGTAGTTGACGAGATAGAAAATGTCGAGCGGATTGACGACTCCGTCGCCATTCGCGTCACCCGACAACAGACCAGATGCTCCCGCAGGCGCCGGCCCACCCATGTACAGGTAGTTGACGAGGTAGAAGATATCCATCGGAGAGATGGTGCCGTCGTTGTTCGGATCGAACTGCTGGGCTTTGAAGAGGTAGCCGTTGGTCAGCGTGCCATTAGAGGTATCGGTATTCGTCACGGTCACATTGACGGAGCCCGCCGCATGAGCCGGCGTCCTCACGGTGATCTTGATCGAACTGACGACAACGACGTTCGTCGCCGCTGAGCCGCCGAAGGTGACGGTCGCGCCTGCGGCGAAACCGGTGCCGTTGATCGTGACTGCCGAGCCGCCCGCGACGGTGCCGGCGACCGGCGATACCGAAGTGACCGTAACCGGCGGAGGATTGACGGTGACGTTCGCGGACTTCGCGTCGCTGCAGCCCGAGCCGTTGGTTACGGTGACGTTGATGGTGAGAGTTCCCACGGCGCCGGCGGTGTAGGTGATGCTCGGCGTGTTGTTGCCGCCGGTGAGGGTGCCGCCGGTGACTGTCCAGGCGTAGGTCGCGCCGCCGCCGGCGTTGGCGACTGAGGCGATGTTGCCGGTAGAGCCGGAAGTCGTGCTCGCCGCGGCGGTGATGGTGGCATTCGGTTTCGAATTGATGGTGACGTTCGAGGTGTTCGTCGCCGAGCAGCCGCTGGCGTTGGTCACGACCAGCGTCAGACCGACGGTGCCGGAAGCGCCGGCGGTGTAGGTGATGGTCTGAATGTTCGTAGCCGAGGTGATGGTGCCGTTGCTGATCGACCAGGCGTAGCTCGTTGCGCCCGCCGGACCGGCGGCCGAGTTGCCGGTGGAGCTGGCGCAGACCGCTGCCGGAGTTGGCGTGATCGCCGGTGCGGCCGGGTTCGCGTTGATGGTGACGTTGGCCGTGTTGGAGGCGGAACAACCGCTCGCGTTGGTCACGACCAGCGTCAGACCGACCGTGCCGGAAGCGCCGGCGGTGTATGTGATCGTCTGGATGTTCGTGGCCGAGGTGATCGTGCCGTTGCTGATCGACCAGGCGTAGCTCGTTGCACCTGCGGGGCCGGCGGCGGAATTGCCGGTGGAGCTGGCGCAGACCGACGCCGGAGTGGGCGTGATCGTCGGGGTCGCAGGAGAGGCGTCCGTAACGACATACGGCGCGGACTGCGCGGAAGTGCCGCAGTTGTTCGTGGCCGTAACGGTGTAGCTGCCGGCGGCCGTAACGACGAGCGTCGAGGCGGTTTGACCAGCAATCGGATTGCCCGGGCCGTTCAGATACCACTGATAGCTGACGGCGCCGGTGGAATTGGCAGTGAGCGTGGCCGGCGACGCGGGGCACGCGCTGGTGGGACCGCTGATCGTCGGCGTCGTCGGAGCCGGTGTCGGCGTTACGGTGACGACGAGCGTTGCGTTCGACGTGGCGCCTTCACTGTCGATGACCTGGAGGATGACGTTGTTGGCGCCGCCCGCGGCCGCGCAGGAGGCGGAGACCATCGCGGTGATCGTGCCGCTGGTGTTGGTGATGCCGGTAACGGAGATGCCCGCCGGCACGCTGATGGCCGTGACGGTGAGGGAACCGGCGGCGTCCTGCGCGTCACTGACGGTGGCGATGGTGGAGCTGCTCGCTCCCGCGCCGCCGGTGCGCGAGATCGGCGACGGCGTGATCGACGGAGCGGTGTTTTCGGTCGTGCCGGCGAAGCAGAGCGTCGACGAGGTCGTGGCCGGAACTCCCTCGGGCACGAGACAGAAGTTGTAGTTTCCGGTTACCTGCACGCCGACGGTGAACTGCAAGTTCGTCGTCGCGCCGCCAGCGAGAGGAGTCGCAAGGGTTACAGCCGGGACCGTGATCGAGCCGTTGAGGCCGCCCCCAGCGCTCTGCGTCGGGGGGGTCTCGAGCGTCGTTGCACCGACGTTCGCCGTGCCGCCGCCGCTAACCGAAACAACAGTCGAGCCGGCGCTGAGGACGCGAAGGTCGGCGTTTGCGCCAGCCGCGGGGCTGGTGGTCATGTCGATGACGCGGAAGCGAAGGCGCGGAAGCGAGGCGCCGGTATTGTTCGTAAACGTGCGGCGGAAGCTCAACGTACCGAAGGCGCCGTTCGTCACGACGGTGGCATCGCGGAGCAGGTTCGGTGCGGTTCCCTTTCCGACGCCAAGGTCGAGCAGCGTCGCGGGCAGCGTGGAGGCGCCGTTACCGTAAATCGGGCTGCTGAGATTCTCAGGACCGGCGGCGCCTAGACGCGGCGCGCTGCCGAGCGTCTCGCCGACCACGCTGTTCGCGAAGATGAAGTCGCTCTCATTCGCGCCGGTGTCCTTCGGCGTGCCGCTGGAGAGGTCGCGGTAGAACGTCATCTGGCCCGTTGGCGTGGCGGTGGTGATGGCGGGAATGCCGTTGCCTTCCTTGAAGAGACCGGCGGCGATCGAAGAGAAACCGGCGGAGTCGAGGCGTGTGCCGGCAGCGAAGTTGGCGGTCGTGGAGGTATTGAACAGAGCGATGCCGCCGTTGTCGGCGAGGTCGAGCGACCATCCCGTGTCGCTGTCCGCGCCGCGGGCCTCGGTGCAGGCCGCGCCGCTGAGGCCGTAGACGACGGTCGGGCCGTTGGCACCGTCCGGGTTATCGGCGACGAGGAAGTGCCCGTGAGCCGGGATCACCGTTCCATTCGGTACGACAGCGAAGACGTTCGCGACCGTTGTGCCGTTCGTGCTGTTCGCCAGCGCCCATCCTTCGGATCCATCAGTCGTGCTGACGATCAGCGGCTGGCTGCCCGGGTTGTACAGCTCGACGAATTCGTCGCGTGCACCCTGGGGTCCACGGAGGCGGAACTCGCTGATGATCAGGGATCCGGAGGCTGTCGGCGCGGTGGCAGCAGGGCTTACCTGCGTCCACCACGTCTCCCAGTTGCCGGCCAGACCGATGCCGAAGTCACGGACGGTGCCGGCGTACTCCTGCACAGTCCAGAAGTCGGAATCGTTCAGGGGGTCCGTCTGGGCTGAGCTGTAATCGCCCCAACGGTTCTGACGCGCTGTGCCGGAGCCGCCGCCGATGTTGTAGTTAGCCTGACCAGGCCGGAAGACGACCGGATCGCGCGTCGTGTTCACAGCGTCGCCAGAGCGGCGGATGACGTAGCCGGAGTTCGGATAGGTGATCGGCGAAAACCGCGTGAAGCCGATGAAGACGTCGTTGTTTTGATTGACGCTGATGTTCGGGTAGGCGAAGAACTCGCCGAACTGCGCTGTGGTCGTGCCGTTGCACGGCGCGACGGCGCTGGTGCCGCCGGTTCCGTTATGACAATTGTTGGCCGTCGGGTCGTGGATGCGTCCGCGCTGCAACGGGGCGAGCGCTCCCCCGGTTTCGTTGGTCGGGTCGATGGCCCACCACTGAATGCCGGAGTGCGTGTCGATAGGGTTCCCGGTTGAGCCGATCTGTGTGCCGGCGGGCTGAGACGCGGCCGCGAGCATGACCGTGTGCGCACACCAGAGGGTGCCGCCGCGCAAGACGGCGTTTTGCACGCGTGAATCGTTGGTCATGACGCGCTGGCTGGAGGGAAGGTTCGCTGACTGCTGACGCTGCGGGGCATAGCCGCCGCTGCACGTTCCGCCGCAGTTGTTGGTGGTACCGAGACGAGCCGCGTCGAAACGCCACGACTCGGTCGATTGTGGGAACTGGGTGCCGACAGTGAGGAGCGGAGCTGATGGCGTGCCCGTGATCTTGCTCAGACGAAGCTGACCGGCTTGCGAGTCCCAATCCTCGACCATGTACTCGGTGTCGGTCGTGTTGTCTTCTGTGATGGCCGGGGCCATCGTGAATCCGCAGCCCAGCTCCGTTTCCGGTGTGGCACTGGTCGTACACGTAGGGCCGTTGAACGCGGCCGCGAACAGATTGATGGAACCAAGAGTGTTGCTGTACGCGGCTTGTTTGTCGAGGACGTAGATCTGTTGTCCCCAGAAGCCGTTGCTCGCGCACGAGGATGCGTTGCACGAATACGTGAAGACGTTCTCGTTGACGACGATCCAGTTCTTGTTGTGGCCGACGGTGGGATAGTCGATCCAGTTGCCGGAACCGCCGGGAACGCCTGTCGAGGTCGGATCGGCAGCCACGGACCAGCGATACCAGACGCCGGTCGGATCGGCGGTCGCGCTCACGGCGAACATCGCGCCGGAGTTGATGCCCGCGCCGTTACCCGACGAGATCAGGATGAAGCGGTTGTTGAAGCGGTCGAAGTAGACTTTGGGATCGAAGGCCGAGATGGCGGCGCCCTTGATCGTCACACCAGCCCAGAAGCTGGTGAGCGTCATGCGCGAGATCTCGATACCGTCGCGCGTCTGAATGCGCATCCGGTCATTCGTGACCGTAACGACGTGGGTCGTGCCGACGGCGCCCATCGTGTCAGGCGGAATCGAAGTCGAGCTGAGGAACTCCGCCTTGAACGTTTTGACCGGCGGCGGCGAAATACCCGTGCCGAATGAGGGCGTCGACAATGCCTTCACTTTGCCGGCCGCGCTGGTGTGAATGGGAACGCCTTTTCTCATCGGCGGCGGCAACTGCGGCGCGTCGATCTCTTCGATTTCGGTCGCCTGCGGACGCATCACTTCATGTGCCGCGACGTCCTTGAAGTTGATCGATGGGAAGCGCGTGACCGGTCGCGTACTCGGCAGAACCGGCACACGGCCGGGCGGCGTCGTCGACTGGCCACTGACGATCTGTGTTGCAAAAACGAGCAGGAGAAAAATCACCGAAAGCTGCTGCGTCCGTTTCATGTGTTTATCCTTTTGACCGGTGGGACTGCATTGACAGTGGACGGCACGCTGTGAAGCGCTGCCGAGATCATTTCGCTGAGTGCGAGAACCGATTGAGGCTTCGGGACAAAGGACAATCGCGGATGGTCACCCAGCGGCAGTAGCGCCGGGGAGCCATAGCCGCTGACGACGAACACCGAAGCTGCCGGCTGCAGGACGGAAATCGTATCCATGAGCGCCGCATCGCGCCGGTGAATCTCTCCCGTGAGATACGGATCGACGACAATCACCTCGTACTTCGTCGACGTCATGAGCACTTCGGCCGAAGCAGCATCCTGCGCGAGGTCGCTTTCGCAGCCTTGCACCGAGAGGTACCGGCGCAGGGAATCGGCGATGAGTTCATCATCGTCGATGAGCAGAATCTTCTGCCGGCCACAAGACGGGGTGCTGGCGCTCATGAATTGGGGAAAGGGAACCGAGGGCACATCATCGTCGCGCGAGGCAGCGGCGTGAATCGGCAATGAGCCGATCTTGCTGCGCCGGTTCACCGACAGCGTGTAGGTGAATTACCTAGCCGGCAGCAGCTGATGATCGATCGCGTACCGCACCAGCTCCGCGTTGTTTCTCAATCCCATCTTCTGCAGCAGGCGCGCGCGATGCGTAGCCACCGTCTTCACGCTGACGTTCAACTCGGTGGCGATTTCGCGCGGCGGACGGCCCGCCGCGATCAGGCACAGCACCTGGAACTCGCGGTCGGACAGCGATTGATGTCCGGTCGATCGCGCTCCCATCATTCCGAAAGCGAGACTCTCGGCCAGCTCCGGCGTCAGAAAGCGCTCGCCATTCGCGAGCTTGCGAATGGCGATGACGAGGTGCTCGCGCGCGGTGCTCTTGCTCACGTATCCCGACGCGCCGGCCTTCAGCGCGCGTGCCGCGTACGACGCTTCGCCATGCATGCTCAGGATCAGAACCGGCACGTCGCTGTTCACCGCCCGCAACTGCGCGAGCACGTCGAGGCCTGGCCGGTCGGGAAGATTGAGATCGAGGATGACCACATCCCATCCGCCCTCCCGCGCGCGGTCGAGCGCCTCGGCACCGGTGCGGGCTTCGCCGCCGACGGTGATGTCGCTCGTCTCGGAGACGATCTGCTTCACACCTTCGCGGACGATGTCGTGATCGTCGGCAATGAGGACCCGGATCATGCCGGACTCGCTTGCGGGATTCGCACGGAAACGATCGTACCGCGGCCGGCAATGCCTTCGATGCGCACCGAACCGCCGGCGAGTCCGGCGCGTTCACGGATTCCGATCAAGCCGAGCGAAAACGGATCGTGAAGTTGAGCGGTGGTGATGCCGCGGCCATCGTCCCGAATCTCCAGCAGCAACTCCCCCGGACGCTGCCGGAGGCGCAGCTCGACGCGCGATGCGTTCGCATGGCGCGAAACATTGGTCAGCGCTTCCTGCACGATCCGGTAGATGGCCGTGGCGGCCGCACTTTCAACTTCCCGCGATGGATCGTCCGGCAGCGAGAGCTCGCACTCGATCCCGGTCCGCTGCTCGAACCGCGCGGCCTCGGCTTCGATGGCCGCGGCGAGGCCGAGGTCGTCGAGAGTGCTCGGGCGCAACTCGGAGGAAATCCGCTGCACCGCAGTCACCGTCTCATCGAGCGTATTCGTAATGCGCGTGCGCAGAGGCTCGTCAGACGCGGACGGCGTCGTCATCGCCAGCAGGCCGCCGACGTCCATCTTGAGCGCCGTCAGCGCCTGGCCGAGGTCGTCGTGAAGTTCGCGCGCGATCCGGGTGCGCTCCTCCTCCTGCACGAGCAGCATGCGTTCCGAAAGCGCCTTCAACTCCCGCTCGTCTTCGAGGAGCCTCCGTTCGGATTCGAGCCGCCGCCGCAGCATAGTGTTGAAGCTGTTCGCGAGTTGTGCGATCTCGCGCGGACCCTCCTCCGCCACCTGTGAATACGCGCCGGCCGCGGCACCTTCGGCCGCGCGCGAGAGTGCGGCCACGGGACGTTCGATCGCGCGCGAGAGGATCGTGGCAATGATGATGATCGCGATGAGAATGATGGCGCCACCCCCAACGCCGCGCACGAATGTCTGCCGCACTTCTTCCATGACGGACGAGGTCGGGATGCCGGCGTAGATGTACCAACCCAACTCCGGCAACATCGTGAAGCCATACTGCCGCGATACGCCATCGACTCCGACTGCCTCGGCAATTCCCTCGCGCCGCCGCTGCGAAATACCGAGCAGGTAGGTCCCGCGGATACTGCGGCCGGCCCACGAGCCGGCACTCGGCCAGCGCGAAACGATCGTGCCGTCGCGGGCGATGATCGTGACCATCGCATCCGGCGCAAGCGCACTCGCTGACGTGTCGGGGTGCTGCAAAAGGACGAGCGTGGCGCGGTTGACGGGCAGCGAAAGGATCGAAGCCCAGCGGCCATTGAGCATGCCCATCGCCGGCACTCGCGGGCGCAGCCGGTTCGCCTGGAGCTCGCGCGCGATCCAGCTCTCCGCAAGCGTGGTATCGAGCGTGACTTCCGACTCGCTGGCGCAAAGAAAATGTCCATCCGCGTCGAATAGAAAAAGGTTTTCGTCGCGGACGTCGAAATCGATGACCGCCATCAGCGACGCACACGAGGCCCCGTCGATCTGCCGCGCGGCGATCCGTTGCAGCAACGAGATTCCGTCCGCATGCATCTCCCGCAACCGTCCCGCCGTGGCGCGCGCGATCCGCAACGCCGTCGCCCGCGCTTCCTGCTCTTCGCGCTGGATCTGGGAAAAATAAAGCCAGGCGAGGAGACTGAGCAGCGGAATCGCCAGCGCCGCAGCGAGGATCGTGAGCCACCACCGGATCGACCACGAACGGCCAGCCATTCAGCGAAGTCTACGCTGGGAGCGCGGGCGTCTCGCCCCCTGGCGGAGGCGCGTCGGAATCGAACCAACCTTTCGACGCTTCCGCGCCGAAACAACGGTTTTGAAGACCGCGGGAGCCACCAGACCCCATTCGCCTCCTCGGGGAGAGAAGAGCGCGGACGATAACATCCAGGCGCGCGAAAATGCTTTCGCCCTAAGCATGCGCGGCGGAACCTCGTTACTGCTGGCGGCCGAGCCTTGGGCAACCACCGCTGCCGGCCGTGCCGGCTACCGCACGCGCGCGCCGACGAAAAATCCGTTGACGTTCAGTCCCGGGTTACGTCCGGTCAGCCCGCCGTTCGAGATGTGAAAGAAGCGGTAGCCGGCGTAGAGCGGCAGCCGCGCGTTCGGGAAAATCACCACGCCCAGCCCGAGCTGCGAATTGAAGTTCAGCTTCGACGTCGCCGCAGGAATGCGCCGGTTCGACCACATCGGACCGGTTCCGATATCGACGTACGGCCGCAGCGTGTTCGATGACGTCCGCCAGTAATTGCGAACGAAGAAATGCGCCCATTCCGCGCGCACGGAATCGTCGGGATCGCCGTACGTGTAGCCGAACCAGCTGCGCGGCTGGCGGACGTCGGCGTAGTCGATGTCCACGCCGGCGCGGGCATCGGGCAGGTAACGGTCGATGTAGTTCAGAAGCCGCGGCCTGCCCGTCAACTCGAAGCTGATCGTGCGAAAACGCGATTGACCATGGCGGTTTGTCTCGCTCTTCGCATTGCCGAGGTAGATGTTGAAATCGCCGGCGAACGCGGGTGAAGAAAGCAGTAGCAGGAGAACGGCGCGGACGATGGAACGGACCATGGCCGCGCATTCTAGTCGGGCTGGCACCCGGCGTGAACAAGCTCAACCGGGAGGGCGCGGGTCATGGAAGATCGACGACAGTCCGACAACAGCAACATCCTGTCGCGCTTCGCAAGCGCTGCCACCGCGTGGACCGGATCGACGTCCGCCTTCGTGATCGCGGTCCTGGTCATCGTCGTGTGGGGTGTGACCGGACCTCTCTTCCACTACTCCGACACGTGGCAACTGGTGATCAACACCGGCACGACCATCGTCACGTTCCTGATGGTCTTCCTGATCCAGCGATCGCAGAACAAAGACGCACTGGCGGTGCAACTGAAGCTCGACGAGATCGTGGCCGCGATGGACGGCGCAAGCAACCGCCTGATTTCGATCGAGGACCTTTCCGAGGAAGAGCTGAAGGTGTTGCGCATCCACTACAAGCGGCTGGCGGAGATGGCGAAGCGCGATACGAAAATCACCGAGTCGCACTCGATCGAGGAAGCCGAGGCGCGGCACAATTTCAAGAAAGACCGGCGGAAGGCGCGGGGGAAGTGAAGCGAATGAACCACAAAGACGCAAAGGTTTTCTTTGTGCCCTTTGTGCCTTTGTGGTGAGAAGCTTTTTTTAGATCACCAACTCCGCAAACTTCTTCAAATCAATGTTCCCGCCCGAGATCACCGCGACGATCGGTCCCTCCGCCTTCCCACTCAACGCCGCCGCGACCGACAACGCGCCCGCCCCTTCCGCGATGACGCGCACTTTCTCCGCGACCATGCGCATGGCGCGTTTCGTTTCGTCGAGCGTGACCACGATCGACCCGTCGACGATGCCCTGCATCCGCTCCCACATGCGCGGGAACACGCTCTTGCCGCCGGCGCCGTCGACGAACGACGGCTGAAACTCTTGGAACGCCTGCGCCGAACCTTTCTCGAACGAGCGCGCGCCCGGCGCGGCCGTCTCCGGCTCCGCGCCGAGGATCTTCACGTGCGGCGCGAGCTGACGGATGGAACTGCCGATGCCGGAAACGAGTCCGCCGCCTCCGATCGCCGCGATGACGGTTCGCACGGAAGGGAGGTCTTCGAGGATTTCCAATCCGAGCGAAGCGTTGCCGGCGATGAAATTGTGATCGTCGAACGGATGGATGAACGTCCCCTCGACACCTTCGACCGCGCGCTCATCCATCGCGCGCCAAGCGACGTCGAACGGCAGTTTCACGATGCGCGCGCCGAGGTTGCGCATGCGCTCGATCTTCGTTTCCGGCGCGGTTTCGATCGCTACGACGGTGCAAGGAATCCCGTACTCCCCTGCCGCAAACGCGACGCCTTGCCCGGCATTGCCGGCGCTGATGGTCCACACGCCCTTCGCGCGCTCCTCGGGCGTGAGCATGGCCACGGCATTCGCAGCGCCGCGGATTTTGAACGCGTTGATCGGCTGCAGATTGTCGAGCTTGAGCCAGATCTCCGGCGCCGGAGTTCCGTGCCGGAACTTGATGAGCGGCGTGCGCGTGATGACGCCGCGGATCCGTTCGCGTGCGGCGTAAATCTCATCAAGCGTGACGGGACGGACAGGCGGTGCGGCGGTCGGCATGGCGCGGCATTGTAAAGCGCCCGTTCGCGCCCGTTCGCACGATGGACAGGCATGTCTCGTGCTCTTTCGTTGCGCGTCATGCAAAGCGCAGAAATCCTTTCTCCCGAATCGCAAAACTCTCACTCATCGCAAAATGTGAACAGCCGCGAACGCTGGCTGTCCGTCGTGATCGGCAGCGCCGTGGCCGCGTATGGCCTGTCGCGCCGCTCCATCGCCGGGATCACCGCTGCCGGCATCGGCGCGGGGCTGGTGTGGCGCGGCGCGAGCGGCTATTGCGCCGTCTACGACGCCCTCGGCCTTACCAGCGTTCCCGAATCGAATCACGACACATCGAACGTCAGCGTTCCGTACGGACGCGGCGTACGCGTCGAACAGACGGTCACCATCGGACTGCCGCCGGAAGAGATCTACACGTTCTTCCGCAATTTCGAGAACCTGCCGCGCTTCATGTCGCACCTGCAGTCGGTGACGGTGCTCGACGCCAAGCGCTCGCACTGGGTTACGAAGGGCCCCGCCGGCAGCGACGCGGAATGGGACGCCGAGATCATCAATGAGATCCCGAATGAGCTGATCGGCTGGCGCTCGATCGACGATTCGCAGGTCGACAACGCCGGCTCGGTTCACTTCAAACAGAATCCGGCCGGCCGCGGTACCGATGTCAAAGTCATCCTCCGCTACGACCCGCCCGGCGGCGTCCTCGGCGCGATGACGGCGAAGCTCTTCGGCGAAGACCCCGCGCATCAGGTCAAAGAAGATCTGCGCGCGCTGAAGATGCTGCTCGAGACGGGCGAGATCGCGTCGACGAAAGGCCAGCCGAACGGCCTCCCGCATCGCGCGAAACTTCGCGAACGCCTCGCAGAGGTGGTGCGATGAAAGCGGTCTGCTGGTTTGGAAAGACCGACGTTCGCGTGGAGAACGTCCCCGATCCGACGATCATCAATCCGCACGACGCCATCGTGCGCGTGACGCTCACGGCGATCTGCGGCTCGGACCTTCACCTCTACGACGGCTACATCCCCACGATGATGAAAGGCGACATCCTCGGCCACGAGTTCATGGGCGAGATCGTCGAGGTTGGCGCCGAGGTCAAGAACCTGAAGGTTGGCGATCGGGTGATCGTGCCGTTTCCGATCTGCTGCGGACGCTGCTGGTTCTGCAAAAACGATCAATGGTCGCTGTGCGACAACACCAATCCGAACGCGTGGATGGTCGAGGCGATGTACGGCTTCGGCGGAGCGGCGCTTTACGGTTACTCGCACATGTACGGCGGCTACGCGGGCGGCCAGGCGGAGTACGTGCGCGTTCCGTTCGCGGACATCAATCCGGTGAAGATCCCCGACGGCCTGCCAGATGAGAAGGTGCTCTTCCTCACCGATATTTTCCCGACCGGCTACTTCGCCGCCGAGAACTGCGACATCAAACCCGGCGACGTTGTGGCGGTCTGGGGCTGCGGTCCGGTCGGTCTCTTCGCGATGAAGAGCGCGTGGATGCTCGGTGCGTCGCGCGTCATTGCCATCGACCGCGTCCCAGAACGCATGCGGCTCGCGCGCGAGGCGTGCAACGCGGAAGTCGTCGATTTCGAAGAGGTCGACGATGTCTACGACGTGCTGAAGGAGATGACCGGCGGCCGCGGCCCCGACTGCTGCATCGACGCCGTCGGCATGGAGGCGCACGGCCACACCGCCGACGCGCTCTACGACCGCGTGAAGCAGGTGATGCGCATCGAGTTCGACCGCGCCCACGCACTCCGCCAGGCGCTGCACTGCTGCCGCAAAGGCGGCACGGTCTCGATCCCCGGCGTCTACGGCGGCTTCATCGACAAGATCCCGTTTGGCGCCGCCTTCGGCAAAGGCCTGACCCTGAAAATGGGACAGGCCCATGTGCAAAAGTATGTGCGCGCGCTCCTCGCCCGCATCGAGCGCGACGAGATCGATCCGTCGTTCCTGATCACGCACCGCGTCCGCCTCGACGACGCGCCGGCGATGTATCGCACGTTCCGCGACAAAGAGGACGACTGCATCAAGGTGGTGATGCGGCCGTAGGTTTTGCGACGTAGCGCCGGCGGCCCGCCGGCTGGACCGCCGCCGGCTCGGCGGCAAGTCAACAGCGCCAGCGAGCCGCTGGCGGTCCAGCCGCCGAGCCGGCGGCGCTACGTCGCGGTGCTTCAAACAAAACTCGGAGGCAGCTCATGGCCAGCAAGAAAACAGCGGCGACGGTTGCGAAGCAGCGGAAGGTGCAGCGCGAGATCGACGCGGCGGATAAGAAAAAGTCGTCCTCGAAAAAGAAGTCCGACAAAGCCATCCAGGCCGGCGCGCGGACGCATCACGAGAATCCGATGCCGAAGCAGCATCAGGTCAAGCCCGGCATCGAGGCGAAGCTGAAGCCGCGGCCGCAGTTCAGGAATCCCGACTATCGCGGCAGCGGAAAGCTCGACGGCAAAGTCGCGCTGATCACCGGCGGCGATTCCGGCATCGGCCGTGCCGTGGCTGTGCTCTTCGCGCGCGAAGGAGCCGACGTCGCCATCGTTTATCTCGATGTCGAACAGGTCGATGCTGAGGAGACGAAGCGCGTCATCGAACGCGAGGAGAAACGCCGCTGCCTGTTGCTGCCGGGCGACGTGAAAGATGCGCAGTTCGCGATCGACGCGGTCGAGCGGACCGTGTCCGAATTCGGCGGGCTCGACATCCTCGTCAACAATGCCGCATTTCAGGAACACGCCGAATCGATCGATCAGATCACCGAGGAGCATCTTGATCTGACGTTCCGAACGAACATCTACGGTTACTTCCATTTCGTCAAGGCCGCGCTCCCCCACCTCGGCGAAGGCAGCGCGATCATCAACAGCGGCTCGGAGACAGGCATCTTCGGCCAGCCGATCCTGCTCGACTATTCGGCGACGAAAGGCGCGATCCACGCGTTCACGAAATCGCTGGCCACGAATCTCGCGCCGAAAGGGATTCGCGTGAACGCCGTCGCTCCCGGTCCGGTCTGGACGCCGCTGAATCCGGCCGACCAGCCGGCGACGAAGATCTCCGACTTCGGCCACGGCACGTCGATGAAGCGTCCGGCCCAACCGGAAGAGATCGCGCCGGCCTACGTCTTCCTCGCCTCCCCCGTTTGCGCGAGCTACATCACGGGAATCGTGCTTCCGGTAATGGGCGGCGTGATCGGCGCGACCGAAGCGTAAGAACAACGCAGCGTCACGATGCGAATGCCATTTACCATTCGCCATTCAACATTCAACCCGCAGCATTTCGAAGAGTGACAAACGAATCGCGGAGTGGCTCTCGCTGCTCACCTTCGCAGCGTACGCATACTTTTTCGCCGGCGGCGGATGGAATCAGAACGCGACTTTCGACCTGACGCGCGCGATCGTCGAGCGGCACACGTTTGCGATCGATGCGTACGCAGGCAACACCGGCGACGTTTCGTTCCACGGCGGCCACGTCTACGCGAACAAGGCGCCGGCGCTGGCGTGGCTGGCGGCGATTCCGTACGCGCCGCTGTACGCCTTAGAGCACGCCCGCGGCGCCGATCCAGGCAATGCGCAGCTTCTGACGATCAACGCGTATCTCTGCTCGCTGGTCTGTGTGGCGATTCCCGGCGCGCTGATCCCGGCGATGCTGTTTCTCTATGCGCGGCGGCGCGGTTTCGACGCGCGTTGGTCAGCCTTCGCGGCGTTGTCAGCGGCTCTTGCGACGCAGCTTTTGCCGTACGCGTCGATATTCATGGTGCATGTACCGAGCGCCGCGCTGTTGCTGTTCGCCTTTACGACGCCGCGACGCGCGTTGGCCGGGTTCGCGGCCGCGTTGGCGGTCGCGATGAACTATCTCTGCGCGCCGGCGCTGCTCCTGTTTCTCTTTCTCGACCCGAAGAGAACGTGGCTTCGCTACCTCCTCGGCGCGATCGCGCCGATCGCCGCGCTGATCGCGTATCAGCGCATCTGTTTTGGCGGCTTCTTCACCACGAGCGTGGCCGTCACCGATCCGCGCTTCCTCACGCACGGCGCGGCACTGGGCGTGATGCAGTGGCCGTCGCTGGCGGTGTTCTACGCAATCACGCTGTCGCCGTATCGCGGATTCTTTTTCTTCGCGCCGGTGATGTTCGTCGCGCTCTTCGGCTTCACTGCGTGGTGGCGCCGCGAGCGCGCCGCATGCGGGGTGGCGATGCTCGTGATCGGCGCGTTCTTCGCGTTCAACATCAGCTTCAACGGCTGGGAAGGCGGCTTCGGAATCGGTGGACGCTACCTCGTGCCGCTGATTCCGTTCTTCGCGATCGCGTTGCTGCACGTTCGGATGCGAACAATCGCCTGCCTCGCCGCGGCGATCTCGTTCGCGATCAACTTCGCCGCCGTCGCCGTCGATCCGCAGCCATCCGCGACGATCCCTCGCCCGTTGACGCAGTACATCGTCCCGCTGCTTTTGCACGGACACTTTTCGCCCTCCGTGCCGATCACGCCACCGTGGTCTGCCGTAACCTTCACCGGTCACACCTCGGTCAATCGCATGACGCTCGACGAAGCGATCGTCTTCGCCCGTCACACACCCGATGACGCCGCCTCCGAGTGGGCCAGCTTCAACATCGGCGAGCTGGCCACCGGTCCGGGCGACCCGCATTCGTTGATTCCGATCGCGATCGTTATCCTCGGCGCGGTGATTCTCGTTCTGCGTCACGCGCCGAAAACCTGATCACCACAAAGGCACAAAGGACACGAAGAAAACCTTTGTGCTCTTTGTGTCTTCGTGGTGAAAAGGCTTTCAGCCAATTCGCCGTTGCGCAATCGGCCAAGCGACCAGCAGCAGCGCCGTGACGATTGCACCCGCCAGTCCGCCGTAGAACGACGCCGGGAAGTAGTCGATGCGGACGTCCCAATCGCCGGGCGGAATCGTGAAGCCGAGGAACGCGCCGTTGACGAGTTGCGGCGTGATGCTCTGACCGTTCCGGAAAACGCGCCAGCCCGGCCACCACGGCTGGCTGCTGACGATCAGCGCGTGCCGCGGCGATCGGATGTGCAGACGGAAATTCGTGTCCGCGGCCTCGACGATCTGCACGGTCGGATCGCTCTTTGGCGAGAGGAGATCGTTGCGCATGCGATCGCTGTCGACCGGGAGGATGTTGACGACGGTCTGCTTCGAGAAATCGTGCTCCGTCAGCGTCTGCGCAAAGCGGTCGTGATGAAACTCGAGGACGATGTCGCGCGCGGCGAAGAAGCGTGGCTTCACGTCGCGGTTCTCGAAAATGCGTCCGTCGCGGCCGTCGTAGACGAGAAGGTAGCGGCCGGGATCGCCGGGATCGAGACCGCGGTCCCCGACGAGATAGCGCACATTGAGATAGTTCAGGAGCGGCGTCTTCGCGTTCGACCACTTCGCAAAGTACTCATGGGTCTCGTAGTTGGTGAGCAGCCGAAGCAGTCCGAGGTAGCGGCCGAAGGCCATCGGGTCGTGGGTGCGGATGTCGGCGAAGCTGTACATCGCCTGCGCATTCGGAAAGAGGGCCGCGCCGATTCCGACGATCCGAAACGGCGCGTTGCGCGGCGTCGCGTTCTGCAGTCGCTCCAGTTTTTCGATCAGCGGCGTCTTCGGATACATCGCTTCAACTGGAAGCACCGGATTCCAACCGTCGGTCGCCGTCCACAGTTCGGCGACGAGCGCACCGCCGACGAGCATCGCCGCGATGTGGCGTCCGCGCGCCTGCAGCACGAAGAGCGACGACAGAACGAGCACGAGCACGCTCGGCAGGATGGCGATCATGGTCATGTCTTTCGCCACCGGCGATGGGAAGGATCGCGTCAACATGAGCCAAAGCAGAATCGCGGCGGTGGTCAGGACGCCGCAGAAAAAATGGATCGAGCGCTCACGGCGCGCGGTGTCGATCGCGGCCGCGGTCAACGCCGCAGCGATCCAGCAGAGAAACAAGCGCAGCCGCGCGTTCGCCGCGAGGCGGAAGATGAAGTGAAAGACGGCGCTGATGACGGGCCAGTTGAAGACGATGCCGGCAGCGAACAGCGCGAGGAGAACCAGAAAAAATTCGCGCGTGCGGAAGCCGCGCTGCGCAATCGCGCGATAGAGCAGGGCGAACCAGGAGGCGATGCCGAGGATGCCGGCGAAGCCGGTGACCGACTCGGCGGTGGCCGGCCCCCACGGTTTTTCGCGCGGTGCGTGGCCGTAGAAATTCGGCTGGAACGTGGCGATGGCCGACGCGAAATCGGAGAACGGCGGCTCATCGTTCGCGTGAACCTGCAGCTCCTGAAACCGCTGCGACTTCTTCACGGTCTCCGCGAACGTGGCGATGAACGGCGACGCCAGCAGCGCGGCCACGAAAATCGCAAGCGCGGTCAGCGCGAGCGAGCGGATGGCATCGCGTCGCGTGGCCGCGCGTTCGACGAATGCGAGCCAGAGGGCGAACAATCCTCCGAAGAACGTCACGTGCGTGACGGTTTCCGGATGGCCGCCGTAGAGCATCACTGTCCAGACGATCACCGCGAAAAGAAATCGCCGGTACGTGCGCTGTTCGATCAACAGCTCGATCGCGAGAAACGCGAACGGCAGCCAGACCGCGACCGTCACGATCGGGAAGTGCAGCCACGTGATGCAGAAGCTGCAGAACGCAAACGCGATCGCGCCGATCGCCGACGGCAGTTCGTCGTAGCGCCGCCGGCAGAAGAGATACATCCCCGTCAGGGCGATCAGCAGTTTCATCGCCGCCTCGGCGGTCATCGCGTAGCCGAGCGGCAGCGGCAGCGCGAGGATGCGCAACGGCGACATCGCGGAACTTTGTCCGTTCGCGAGCAGCGGATAGCCGCAGCCGGCCAGCGCGTTCCAGAGCGGGAAGTGCAGCGAGCGCCACGCCTCGCGCGCCTGATGCGCCCACGGCACGATCTGCATGGCCAGATCGTTCATCTCCGGATTCGACAGGAGCCGCAGCCGGTTCCAGTTTCCCCACGGCGGCAGGATGTTGATGAAGTCGACCGGGACGTTGACGTAGCGCCCCGTCATCGGCCGGGAGAGGTAGATCAGGACGAGCGCGTAGAAGAACGCCGCCACGCGCCACGGCAACGCGTCACGGACCGCCGGGATCCACCGCCGGGCGCATGCGATCGCGATCGCGTAAAGCACGCCGGTGTAGATCCAGGTGGCGTTGAACACGGGCGCGGATCATAAAGCAGACGAGCGCGGCGGCAGTGAGCAGCGCGATGATCGACGCGAAGCGAAACGGGACGTCAACATAACGAACGCGAACGCGAGCGTGGCCGGCGGGAACTGCGAACGCGAGGAAGGGAGCAGGATTGTCATCCTGAGCGATAGCGAAGGATCTCAAGATGCGCGGCTTTCCAATGGGGCCAGGTCTGTTTCGCGCATCTTGAGATCCTTCGCTGCCGCTCAGGATGACAACGGGTCGCGGTCGCGATTCAACGTTCCAAGCTCGCGAGTATCCAACGCTGCTCAGGATCCTCGCCGGTTGCGGGGCATCGACCTCGATCGTGTACTCGTCGCCCCGCGCGCGAGTGATGACGACGCGCGCGCCGTCCGCGAAGAATCGCGGCTTCACGTGCAGGTTTTCGTAGAGCCGTCCATCGGGACCGGCGTACCGCAAAACGTAGCGCGCACTGTCCGCAATCTCGCGATTCGGCTCGGTCATCAGCCAGCGGACGTTCAGCCGGTCGAGCATCGGCGTCGCGTCGTTCCACTTCTTGTAGTAGTCGTGCGAGATCGAGTCGCCGATGAAGTGAACGTAAGCCGCAGGTTCCATCGGATCGTGGATGCGCGCGTCTTCGATGCCGAACATCGCGTTCGTGTTCGGAAAGAGAACCCCGCCAATGCCGGCCACGCGATCGAAACCAGGACGGTGGTAGCGAAGCACGGCGTCGATCAGCAGCGTGCGCGGGTAAAAGGTGTCGATCGGAAACGCGGAGTTCCAACCGATCGTCAACGGCCACATCTCGGCAATGACCGCGGCGACGAGCACTAGCGAAGCGCCCGTTCGCATCCTCGGCACGAGCGCGACCGCCGCAATCAAGAGCACGATCGCGCTCGGAATGATCGAGACGATTCCGTCGTGACGCACGACGGCGCTCGGAAACGGCGTCCGCATCACGATGATGACGACCAGCAATGCCGCCGACGCCAATCCGATCGCGAACGGAATCGTACGCAACCGATTCAACGCCGCGGCGATCAGTACGGCCAGGATCCACGCGAAGAGAAACCGGAGCCGCGCGTTGGCAGCCAGTCCGATGACCGCGTGCATCGCGGCCACCGCCGGCTTCACATTCGCGAGCAGTACGAAAATCGCAATTGCCGCGATGACGAAGAAGACTTCGCGGTCGCGAAAACGCCGCCGCGCAATCGCATCGATGGCAATGGCGATGATCGACGCGATGCCGAGAATGCCGGCGAAACCTGTCACGGCCTCGGCGCCGGCCGGACCCCACGGATTGCCGGGCCGCGTTCCGTACAACCGCGGCTGCACGAGCAGCGCGAGCGAGGTCGCATCGGAAAACGGCATCGCCGCGTCTGCCTTTTTCATGTCCTCGAATCGGGTGGACTGACGCACGTTCTCCGCGAACGGAATGATCATCGGCAGCGCGAGCAGAAAGGCCACCGCGCCGGCGCCTGCGAGCGCCGGGAGAAACGCGCGCTGCTTCTCGACGATCACGATCCACAGCACGTACGCGATCGCGAAGAAGAGGATGTGTACCGCCGTCTCCGGATGCCCGCAAAAGACGACCGTCGCGCCGATCACCGCCGTCATCGCGAAGCGCGCGTACGTTCGCCGTTCGACGAGCAGATCGATCTGATAAATCACCGCCGGCAGAAAACAGGCCGCGGTGCTCTGCGCGAAGTGCAGCCACGCCACGACGAACGGTCCGAATCCATACGCGATCGCAGCGACGCTGGCCGGAAGGACACCGTATCGCCGCCGGCAATAGAGAAACGTAAACGTCAGCGCGACGAGCATTTTCATCGCCGCCTCGGACGTCATGGCGTAGCCGAGCGGCAGCGGCAACGCGAGAATCCGCAGCGGCGAAAATGCCGCGCTTTGCGCGTTGGCGAGCAGCGGATAGCCACAACCCGCCAACGCGTTCCACAGCGGCGCGTGCCCGCTCAGCCACGCGTTACGCACCTGATGCGCCCACGGCACGAGCTGCATCACCACGTCCTGCGTCTCCCCGTTCATCACCGTGTACTTCGTCATCCCCGGCGCCGAGGCTGACCATGGTGCGATCAACTTCGGGATGTCGGTGGCGATGCAGACATATGGCCCCGTCATCGCCTTGAAAAAGAAAACGAGAACGAGCGCGTAGAACAGAACCGCGATCCGCTTCGGCAGCGGATTGCCGCCGCGCCGCGCGAGCGCAACCGCGATCGCGTAGATGACGCCGACGTAAATGAAAGTGGGATTCAACGAAGAGGATGTTAGCGCGCCACTGTCATCCTGAGCCGCCGAAGCGACGGAGGCGAAGCCGGAGTCGCGCAGGACGGTCGAAGGACCCCCATCGTGCTCGCCTCGTGAAAAACCGCCGCCCAGCCGGGTTAGCAGGTTGGGGGTCCTTCGACCGTCCTGCGCTGCTCCGGCTTCGCCGAAGCAAGCTCCGGCGGCTCAGGATGACAGTCGCGCTAATGCGCGGCGTCGTCGTCCATGCCGAGGAATGTGCGCAGCGGAACGCCGGCCACCTGCTCGAAGCGTTGTCCGTACGACTTGACCGCGCCCGACGGCTCGTCGAGGAAGATCCGCTCGACACGGAAGAGCGGGACGAACATCGTGATCAGGTCGAGGTCGGGCTCCTCGTTGCGCGCGATCTGGTGGATCCAGTCCTCGAACGAATCGAGGTTGATGCCGCGCATCGTCACGCCGGCCGGCGAGAGCGCCGTCAGAACGCCGAAGAACTTCTCTTTCGGATTGACGAGATTGAGGATGATCAGCGCGGACGGCGCGAAGCCTTCGATCATGATTTCTCGCTCAGCTCGATCAGCACGCCGTTGCCCGCGGCCGGATGGAGAAAGGCCACGCGGCAGCCGTGCGCGCCCGGCACCGGCGACTCGTTGATGAGGCGGTAGCCGAGTGATTTGAGGCGCGACAAATGCGATTCGATGTCGTCGACGCGAAAGCAGATGTGATGGATTCCTTCGCCGCGCTTCTCGATGAACTTTGCGACGGTCGAGTCAGCACCGGTCGGTTCGAGCAGTTCGAGATTCGCATCGCCCGCGGAGAGGAAGGCCGTACGCACACCCTGCGTCGTCACGGTCTCGACGTGATCGATCGTAAGACCGAGGGCTTCGTAAATCCTGGCGGAATCGAGCGACTTCACGGCGATGCCGATGTGGTCGAGCGTCGGTTTGTTCATCAGACTCCCTTCACGTCCGCGCCCCAGATGTGTTTGTGCAATTGCGTCTGCAGCCGCGCCGGTACCCGGTCGGCGAGCATCATCTCTGCCAGCGACTTCAGATCGATCTCGCCCCAGACCGGCGAGAAGAGGATCGTGCGGCCGGCCAGGTTGTGCTGCGCAATGACGCGGCGCGCCCATTCGTAGTCGGCGCGATCGGCGATGACGAACTTGATCTCATCGTGCGGTTTGAGGTTCTCGAGATTCGGCCAGTAGTTCTTTTCCGCCTCACCAGAGCCGGGACACTTCACGTCGAGGATGATCTTCGCGCGGCGGTCGACCGGCTCGATGTCGATCGATCCCGACGTCTCGATCAGCACCTCGAAACCATCATCGCAAAGGCGCGCGATCAGATCGAACGCTTCCTTCTGCGCCAGCGGCTCGCCACCGGTGACTTCGACGAGCTCGCAGCCGTAGCTCTTCACGCGTTCGATCACATCATCGATCGACAGTTTCTCGCCGCCGGTGAATGTGTATTCCGAATCGCACCAGCGGCAGCGAAGATTGCAGCCGGCCAGCCGCACGAAGACGCACGGCCGCCCGGCGTGTGTCGACTCACCCTGAATGCTGTGGAAGATCTCGGTGACGCGAAGCATCGGCGCGAATCATGCGCTGAAAGGCTTCTCACCACCAAGACACAAAGAGCACAAAGAGAGCCTTCTTTGTGTCCTTTGTGTCTTTGTGGTGGGAAGCCTTTTCACGGTGCTTACAATGCGTAAAAGTGCCCGACCCCGTCCCCATCGCTGACTACGCCGCCATCGGCTGCACTCGGTCGGTAGCGCTGGTTTCGCGTGGCGGTTCGATCGACTGGCTGTGCTGGCCGCGTTTCGATTCGCCATCGATCTTCGGACGCCTTCTCGATATCGACAAAGGCGGATTCTTCGCCATCCATCCCGCCGTCGAACACGAATCGAAACGCCGCTACCTCGACGGGACCAACGTCATCGAGACGACCTTCACGAGCGGCTCGGGCACCGCGCGCCTGATCGATCTAATGCCGGTCATGACGGAGGAGGAGAAGCGGACCACGCTGACGCCGTTCCGCCAACTGCTTCGCCGCATCGAAGTGATCGAGGGCGAGTTGCCCATCGAAATCATCTACGCGCCGCGCCCCGACTACGCGCGCATCACTCCTCGGCTTCAGCATCGCGGCGACTCGATCCACTGCGGCTGGGGAGCGTGCGTTCTCAACCTTCGAAGCGATGCGAAGTTCGAGATCGACGCCGGCACGGCAACATCGCGCATCACGTTGAAAGCCGGTGAATCGCGCACATTCGCCCTCGGCTTCGACGATCACACACCAGCGGTTTTTCCGTCGATCACCGATGACGCCATCGAACGCACCGTGAAGTTCTGGTGCGACTGGTCATCGCAACTCACCTACGACGGTCCGCATCGAGCGCTCGTCCTCCGGTCCGCGCTCGTTCTGAAACTGCTGACGTACGCCCCGACCGGCGCGATCGTCGCCGCGCCGACGACATCACTCCCCGAGTCGATCGGCAGCGTTCGCAACTGGGACTATCGCTACTGCTGGCTCCGCGATGCGTCGTGGACCGTGACCGCGCTTTATGACTGCGGTTTTTCCAATGAGGGCGCGGCGTTTCTCGATTGGCTGCTCTACTCCACGCGTCTCACGCACCCGAAGCTGCAGATGCTTTACGACGTCTTCGGCGAGTCACGCGTCCCGGAGAAAACGCTCGATCATCTGGCCGGATATCGCGGCTCGCGTCCCGTCCGCATCGGCAATGACGCGCACGGACAATTTCAACTCGACGTCTACGGCGAGCTCCTCGGCGCGGTCGAAGAAGCAACGCGCCGCGGCGAAGCGCTCGATCGCGACGTGCAACATCTCATCCGCCGCCTCACGGAAATCGTCTGCGAACGCTGGCAGGAGCCGGACGCCGGAATCTGGGAGAAACGCGGCGGTCCGCGTCAACACGTTCACGGCAAGGTCATGGCCTGGTCTGCGCTCGACAGCGCGCAACGCATCGCCAGGCGTTGCCACGTCAAGATCGACGATGCGCGGATCGCAAACGCAAAAGCCGCGATTAAAGAAGAGGTTCTGACTCACGGCTTCAGCACGCGCCGCAACAGTTTCACCGGCATCTTCGACGACGAGGAAGTCGACGCCAGCCTTCTCTTCATCGCCCGCGTCGGTTTCATCGATCCAGCCGACCCGCGCATGCTCGGCACCATCGACGCGATCCGCGCAGAACTCGGGCGCTCCGGCCTGATCTACCGCTACGACACCCGCGAAACCGACGATGGCCTACCGTCCGGCGAAGGCGCCTTCCTCGCCTGCAGCTTCTGGCTCGTCGAAGCGCTGGCCTTGGCCGGCCGCGTGGACGAAGCGCGCACGCTCTTCGCCGACATCGCCCGCCGCGGCAACGACGTCGGTCTGTTCTCCGAGGAGATCGATGTGCACAGCGGCGAGATGCTCGGCAACTTCCCGCAAGCGCTCACGCACATCGCGCTGATGACGGCGGCGCTTTGTCTGGCGCAAGCAGAGGAAAAGGGGAAGGCGGAGCCGCGCGCGACGTGACTAACGCCCACGCGTAGTGCGGGCGTCCCGCCTGCATCCGCCGGGCGTCCTCGCCCGGCGGGGGTTTCGGTGACCACGCGAAAGTTGTGAGCGTGGTGCGCGTCCTCTTCGGTAAGACTTGCAACACCAGCGCAAGCCTCGCAGAAACCACCGCCGGGCGAGGACGCCCGCCGGATGCAGCCGAGACGGCCGCACTACGCGTGCGACAACGCGTAAAACGCCCCGATCGTCGTGCCGTACAGCACGTGCACAATGATCAACACCAGCGGCGTTTTGGCGCCGTAGTTTGTGACGAAAAATCCGGGCGGTTCCAGCAGCCGCGTCGGCTCGGGGCCGCGAAAGTCCGACACCATTCGCGGGTGGATGCCCGGCAGAATCGGCAACAGCACGGCCACGATGAACATCCCCTGCAATGCGCCGAGGAGTGCGCCGAACCACCAGGTCGCGGCGCGCATGTGTTCGAAGAAGAGACCGTAGACAATCGCGAACAGCCAGCCGTTGATGAGGTGAAGCGCGAGCCCGATCACCTTGGCGCGGTCGCGGTCGGGCGTGAACATCGTCCCGATGATGAATGGGATATCGATCCGCGTGAGGCCGAGCGATTGTGCGGCGATGGTGAGGCTGGTGAGCAGCACCGTCGCCGCAAATCCCCAGAGCAGAACCGAGGAGATGTTCATGGCGGCAGATCCTGCGGGGAGCGTGCCGAGCGCCGTGGCGGACGTACTTCTGCGGGTCCTGAACCTCGATTTCGTTTACGTCACGCTATTTGACGATGAAAGGCCGATTGCCGCAGCGCGCGCTAAAGAAAAGAACATTGATCCCGGCGGTTTCGCTGCCGCGGCCAGGAGTCTTCTTGCTTCGGACGATGCGGCGGCGGAGAGGTCGACGATCCCCGACCCTTCCGATGCAACGCGCTCGCTACGGACCACCGTCAGCGTCGGCGGCGCTGCGTCGGAATTGACGGTCGTTGCAGCATCAGCCGATCGGCAGTTTCCAACGGAGATCGACCTCCTCCTTCTCGCCGTCACTCTCAATCAAGCCAACATCGTCATCGGGAGGAAGTACGCCGAGGACGTTGTCGAGGAGAACGTGCTCCTCAGAAACCAGATCGACGAGCGCCTGCTCATGGGCTCTGTGATCGGTGTTTCGCGATCGATGCGCTCCGTTCTGTCGAACGTCGACAAAGTCGCGCCGACCGACGCCACGGTTTTGATCACGGGCGAGACGGGAACCGGCAAGGAGCTGATCGCGCGGGAGATTCATCGCCGATCGCGGCGTGCCGGCGGACCGATGATCGCCGTTCATTCGGCGGCTTTGCCTTCCGGCTTGATCGCCAGCGAGCTGTTCGGGCACGAGCGCGGCTCGTTCACTGGCGCCATGCAGCGCCGCATCGGCCGTTTCGAGATTGCAACCCGAGGAACGATCTTCCTCGACGAAGTCGGCGAGCTGCCACTCGAGATTCAGGTGGCGCTTCTGCGCGTGCTCCAGGAGCGGACCTTCGAGCGGGTCGGCGGGAGCCAGACGCTGCGTACCGAGGCGCGCGTGATCGCAGCCACGAACCGCGACCTGCTGAAGATGGTTCAGGAAGGAACGTTCCGCGAGGACCTTTACTATCGGCTCAACGTCTTTCCCATTCACATTCCGCCGCTCCGCGAGCGCCGCGAAGACATCCCCGTATTGTTCGAGTCATCGGACTGCTGCTCACGATCGTTGCCATCGCCGGCAAACTCCTCGCCGGCTACGCCGCGTTCGGCCGTCCGCTCCGCAAGATCATCATCGGCGTGGGGATGATCCCCCGAGGCGAAGTCGGCCTCATCTTCGCGCAGGTCGGCCTCACGGCGGGAGTCCTCACCAGTGGTCTCTACAGCTCCGTCGCCCTGATGGTGATGGCCACAACGTTCGTCGCCCCACCGACGCTGCGCGCCCTCCTCGCCAAATTTCGACGCGAGCGCGACGAACACGAAAGCGCGATGTGCGACGTCGTGACGGAAGCCATGTCCGATCGTAACGAGCGACGGCAACGCGCCATCGATTGATCACTACTTGATAGGGATGCCCTTGCGGAGCGTGATCTTGCCCGGAAGATTGATCGGCTTGATGTCGTGCTTCCAGATGGAGCTCGCCGCCAGTCCAAGCTCGGCGCTCCCTTCGCAGGTGCCCGCTTCGATGCCGCGAATCTCCGCCGATTGCACGCGGACCGTGATCCCCTTGAGCTTCAACGACAGCGTCACTTCCAATTCGATGCGCTTGATGACGTCCGGCCCCAACTGAATTTCGACATACGGATGCAGCTTCGTTTTGAGCGGATGCTCGGCCAGCGGAACCAGCAGCGTTGCGCCCGACTTACTCTTCTCCGCCGCGTCCGAAAGCAGGTGGTACTTCTCCCAGGCGCCCGCGAACAACGTGACCGCGTCGATCCCGTCGAGGACCTCGGCCAGCTTGCTGCCGACCGCGCCCTCGAGCGCAGACCACTTCATCCCCGGAAGCGCGCCGTCGATCGTTTTCTTGAAGGACTCCACATCCTTCTCGCTCATCCCCGCGCTCAGACTCTCCGCCGGAACGCCGCTTTCCGGCAGCGCAAGCAAATCCTTCAGCGAAAGCATCTCGTCAGACATCGTCACCCTCCTCGGCGCGGACTCCCCCGCGCAACCCGACCTCCGGCCGCCGCCGAATCAATTCCGGATGCTCGATCTCATACTCCACAGCCCGCACGCCGCCGTTGAATGCCACCGGCGATTTCGCCTGCGCCTGCGTTTTGGGCGGCTTCCGATTGAGCGCGCGAAGAACCCGCGCAAGCAGAAAGGTGACGACCAGTAGAAGGATGACCGCAGCCGCACCGATCCACACAAGCAGGTTTGGCGGTCCAGGCGTTGGAACCGAGGTGGTGGTCGACGCCGTCGCCGTTGTCGGTTCCGTCGTCGTCGTCACAGTCGTAGTCGAGTTGTCGGAGGTTGTTGTCGTGACGGTTGTTTGTGAAGCCGCCGTATCAGTGGAGACGGTCGCGCTGGTATCCGAGGTCGCGACGGTCGCTGTCTGTGCCGTATCGGATGGTGGAGGCGGCACAGGGAGGATCTCCACAACAACTCCGGCGCTGCCGATCTTGACGCCATCGCTGAGAGTCCAAATCACGGAAACTGGACGCGCGCCCGCGTCAGCGAAACGATGCGTGACCACCGTGTTCCCGGTCGACTCGGTAGGACTGCCATCTCCCCACGTGAAGTGATAGATCGCTTTCGGCCCCGCCGGAAGCGGCGGAACAAACGCGACGCTGAACGTCAACTCCTTCCCCACATACGCCGGCGCAGCAGGACCCTTCAGTACGAGCTGCGGCATCATGCCGAGCGTCACCGCGACCGCACTGCCATACCGGACCCTCGTTCCGGCCGGAGGCTTCTGCTCCATCGCGGACCCGTTGTCCGGCCCCGAGAACTTTGGCTGAAGACCCAACGGCTCCAGCACCCGCGACACCTCCACGCGATTCATCCCGAACAACAAAGGAACGTATGAGGTGGCCGTATCCACCGGTGGCAGAGGAAGGATGTCGACCGCAACTCTGGCGCTGCCGATTTTGACGCGGTCGTTGAGGGTCCAGATGACGGAAACCACGCGCGCGCCCGCGTCGACGAAACGATGCGTCACCACCGCGTTCGCGGTCGACTCGGTAGGACTGCCATCGCCCCAAGTGAACTGATAGATCGCCTTCGGCCCCGCCGGAAGCGGCGGAACGAATGAGACGGTGAACGTCAACTCACTCCCCACATACGCCGGCGCCGGAGGACCCTTCAGCACAAGCTCCGGCATCCGACCGAGCGTCACCGCAACCCCGCTCCCGTACGGGACGCTCGTTCCCGCCGCCGGATCCTGCGCGAGCGCGATGCCGTCTTCAATCCCGAGAAACTTCGGTCGAAGATGCAACGGCTCGAGCGCCCGCACCACCTCGACACGCTTCATCCCGAACAACAACGGAACGATCGACGGGGGCAGCCGGATTGAGCCACCGCGCGTCTCGTTCACCGGCGGCTTCGTCTGCGTCCGGTTCGGCGGAACCTGCCCGAACACGAGCGCTGCGAACGAGACGCTGAGCACGACGACGCTCAGGCCACTGACCAACGCTCTCGATCCGGACACGGTGGAGCAATTATGCGCCGTAGATCAGCATTTCGGTCGTGCCGCCATGCCGGTCGAGGTCTTCCTGGGCGACGATTTTGACCGTGGGCGTCGCGGGATCAATTACCAGGCAGCGTGGATTCGATCCGCCGACCGCTGCCGCAGTCGGGAAACCGGGCACGTTCGTGGTTCCGTATGAGACGCCATCTGCCGAAAAACGAGATGGGACAGCGGGCATCTGTCGCATGGACAAGGCGAATCCTCCCCCCAAAGCTATACTCCTCGAAAAAGCATAAGGGAGCGGAATCCATGCTCGCACTCCGGCGCGTCGTACTCTTCACCATCTTCGTCGTGGCGTGCGCACCGCCGCTTCTTGCCCAGGCCTTGCCCCTCACGATGTCGAAGTCATTCAACCCTTCGACCGTACCGGTCGGCGGTACGTCAACGACGACGATGACCGTAACGATCACGAATCCGAATGCGTCTACGATCACCGGCATTGCCTTCAGCGACACGTACCCCGCAGGCCTGGTGCCGGACGTGGTTGGCGCTTACACGTGCAGCGCCGGCAACGCAACGTTCAACGGAAGCGGCTGGTCATTCGGCAACGTCACGCTCGGCGCGGGCGCATCGTGCAGCGTTCCCATCCTCATGCACGCCACCGTCACCGGCCCGATTGTGAATACAACCTCGCAGGTCACCGGAACCGGCGTTCCGCCGGGCGGCCCCGCCGCGGCCACCCTCAACGTCTCCGCTATCCCGGCGCTCTCGGGATGGATGTTGATCGCCCTCGCGATGACGATCGCCGCCGTAGCCGCGACGCGAATCAGGGGATGATCCGATTGGAGCGAGCGACGGGATTCGAACCCGCGACCAAGAGCTTGGGAAGCTCCTACTCTACCAACTGAGCTACGCTCGCTCGATCACAGCAAGTGTGCGTGCCGCGACATAGTACTCGAAACGGACGGCCGATCCTCATTCCCGATCCCTCCGCCGGAACTCCAGGATGCGGTAGCGCAGGAGGTTGCGCAGGAACTCGAAGACAGCCGCCAACGTGATGAAGGAACGGCGGCCGGTCAGACCAAGAAACTCTGTTTCCGTCTCGCCGACGGAAAGTCCCAGACCGCGGGCCTGGATCATGATCTCGGCGTCGATGAACCAGTCGGAGGATTGCAGCGTCATCCGCTCGAAGGCTGCGCGGGTCAGAATCTTCGGCTTGGCGTTGATGTCCCGCGCCAGAACCCCAGGGAAGAGAACATGAAAGAGCCCATTGAAGACAAGCGAAATGACCTTGCGCTTGAGACCATCGCCGCGCTCTTTTCGGTACGTCTTCGCCAGATCGAGGCCCTGTTCGCGCAGCAGCCGGTAGATCCGCACCAGATCCTCAACCAGCACCTGGCCGTCGCCATCGATGACCGCCAGATACCGACCGGTCGCCAGCGCCAGTCCGCTGCGCAAGTCCCAACCCATCATTCCCTGTTTCACCACTGCCGAACAGACGATGCGGGGATCACCGGAAGCCAGTTCCCGTACGACATCGGGGGTCGTGTCGTCGCTGCCGGCCACGTAGTTGCCAACCAGCACGAGTTGATAGTTGTCGACACCCGCATCGAGCAGCGCCTCACGAATGCGCGCCGCGAAAGCGCGCGCGGCGCCGCCGGAGCGGTAGCAAAGGATGACAACGGAGAGCTCCGGCGCCATTGAGCTATCCACCACGAGCTACTCGAGCAACAACGCGCGCTGCCGGAGCGTCAATGGACGTTCCACGATGCGGCCGGCCGGCCGGTAACCAGCGAGCGCCGCAGCGGATTCGCCTAATAAAGGATCACCCTGCGGGCGGGAAACCAACTGGAAGGTTCCTCTCTGATTGTCGAAATCCATGATCACCAGCGTGTCGTACGGAAAGCGATCCGCTGCACATGTGCCGGCGGCGACGCATTCGGCCTGTTGCTCGTGCCAGCACGCGAGCCCCTCGGGCGTTGCGCGGCAGCCCGTCCCTCGGTCAGGAGTCATGCGGAGAGCGTGAATGGCAGGCTCATCGTAGAGCAGGATGAGCCAGCTCTGCGCCAGATAGTCAGCCTCGGTCGCGAGATACCAATTGGGCGTTGGCGGGCTGCGAAGGATGACACCCGTTCCGGGTTTCAAAGCGGGGGCTGCGGTAACGATAGACAGGAGCTCTTTCTTGTGCAGCCTCCAGGTCGAGACCCACAGGTCCTGACGCTCCAGTCCTCCCCAGACTCCGAACCCTACAAAGACCGCCGGCACGAACAGGACAGCGTTCCGGAAGCGAGGCCACTGTTGCACCGCCCAGCCGGCTGAAACGGCGACCGCCAATGATGCCCACGTTCGCGACAGGATGTGCGTGCGATAGTGAAGCTCGGCCATCTGAAGTCCGGCGTAGGCGGCATTCGCAAGCAAAGCCATCGCAGCGAAGATCGCTGCCAGCACGAGCGTCCGCGCCGGGAGCTCCGGCAGATCCGGATTCTGTGTCCGGCGTGCCCGGAACGCGAACCACGCCGCCGCGAATCCGGCAGCGAGTCCCATGGCCCACCACGAAATCGCCGCCGGTGGCCGTGGATACCAGACCGGGCGTGCAAAGACCCAGCGCCACGGTGCGAAGTTCTCGCGCCAGAAGCCTAGCGTGCGAACGAAACGGTCCGCGAGACGCATCGGCACAAGCGCGACCGCCGCGTAACTGGCGGGATCGTGCAGAAACTGCCACTCGACCTGCGCAGCGTGAGCCAAGGTCAGACCGAGCGCCGACAGCAACAGGAGAACCCGGCGCCATGCCTCGGTACCCCCACACCAAAACAGGATCAACGGCACGAACGGCAGGGCCGGGATGGCGACGTCGATGGTCCAGATGCTGACCGAGGCAGCGGCGCACGTGAGAACGATCCAGCCAGCGCCACCGCCCTGCATGTAGCGCAGGCTGCAGCCGATGGCCAGCAGCAGCATGAAGGCGCTGATGTTGTAACCGATCGCGGTGAGGTTGTTAGTCAGGTAGTCGCTGGTCGCCGTGAGGGTCAGGCAGATCGCCAGGAACCGCGTAAGACGCTTACCCGGCATCAGCAGCCGGCAGATCCAGCCGGCGGCAAGGGCCTGCCCGAGCCAGACCGCGCCGAAGAGCAGATGCATCGTCCAGATGGGTTGAGGCGTAGCCAGCGCCAGGCGGCATGGCAGAGAGTAGAGACGCCGCGACGGAGTGACCACCGGCGTAAACGCGGCCAGAAAACCATGGCCCTGAAAGTCGCGTGCTCGCCGCAGCAGCAGAGTGTCGTCCTGCCACAGGCCGCGTTTTGGCACGGTCAGCCCCCAAACCAGAAGGAGCAGGACAACGTAGAACGTGCCGTCGCTGGCCAGCCCGGCGCCGAGCCGGCGGCCTCGTACTGCAGGAGTCTCCGTCAAACGCAGCCGCCGACATCCATTTTTTAACTCACTGCTCGCTGAGGTATTCGGTGAAGAGGCGAACGAAGGGGCCGTTCGGGCCGGTCATGTAGGCAGCGGCGCGGAGAGTTACAGATTCGTGGGCGGAGAGATTGCCGCCTTGGGCGTTGGCCCAGAGCGAGAGCGGGATGGTCTTCTCCTGGCCGGGTGCGAGGTCGACGTTGATCGGCGTCGAGGTCGGGCGGATCGTGTACGCGCCCGAGCTGACCGTGCGGATCTCGATGCGCGTCAATGTCACCGGATCCTTGGTCCGGTTCGTGACGGAGAGCACGTAACGCACATTTACCAAGCCGCCGTAGAGGTAGGCATTCGGTGCGGAGTCTTCTTGCGCGATGTGAAGCGAGACGTTCGGAGCGTTCGCGTCATCCGGCGTCGCCGAGGCGCAGCCGGCGAGCAGGAACAGGAGAAGCAGGGGGGTGAGGCAGGGACGAGGGAGGTGAACCAGGGACGAGGGACGAGGTGACGCCAGGGATGAGACCCTAAATCCCTCGTCTCTCATCCCTGCCTCATCTCCCTGCTCCATCTCCCTGCCTCACGAAGCGATCGCGGGTAGTCCCGTCACCTGCTCAAGGTCCGCTTCCTCGGCGATCCATTCGCTCGTGCGGAAGGCGCCTTCCCATCGCGCGACAACGACTGTGGCCAGGCAGTTGCCGATGACGTTGACGCAGGTGCGGGCCATGTCCATCAACTCGTCCACACCGAGAATCACGATGACGCCCTCGGCGGGAAGATTGAACGAGGCGAGCGTGCCGAGAAGGATCACCAGCGATGCGCGCGGAACGCCGGCCACACCTTTGGACGTCAGCATGAGCGTCAGCATCATGACGATCTGTTGCGTCCAGCTCAGGTGCACACCCGCGGCCTGCGCGACGAAGATCGAGGCCAGCGCGAGGTAGAGCGTCGTGCCGTCGAGGTTGAAGCTGTAGCCGGTTGGGAGGACAAAGCCGACGATGCGGCGCGGAACGCCGAGGCGTTCCATGTTCTCCATCGCCTTCGGGAGCGCGGACTCCGACGAGGTCGTGGCAAACGCGATCGTCGCGGGCACTTTCACAGCGCGGAAAAAGTCGCGCAAGGGGACGCGGAAGAGCAGCGCCACCGGCAGCAGAACGAAAAGCAGGAAGACCACGAGCGCGCCGTAGAGCGTCAGCACGAGCATGCCGAGGTTGCGGAGCACGCCGAGGCCGGAGTGGCCGATGGTGTTGGCCATGGCCGCGCCGACGCCGACCGGCGCGAACTTCATCACGAACTCGGTGAAGCGAAACATGATGTCGGCCAGCGACTCGCACCACTGCACGACCGGCCGCGCTTTCTCGCCGATGGACGTGACGGCGAGTGCGAAGAGCACACTGAAGACGACGATCTGCAGCACGTCGCCCTCCGCCATCGCTTTCAAAATCGAGGCGGGCGCGAGGTGAGCGATGATGTCGCCGAATTTCTGCGGCTTGGCGGGCGGGTCGGGCGCGGTCAGCCCCTTCCCTACCGCGTCGGCCGCCTGCGACGCTTTCGCGGCAGCGGTGGCGCTGTCGCCGCGCGCGGCAGCCTCTAACGATTCTTTCGACAGCTTCGTTGCGCGGTCCGCGAGAACGGCTTTGTTCTCCTCGGTGTGCACGCCCGCGAGCGAGACACCGACGCCGGGCTTGGTCAGGTTCACTGCGCCGAGGCCGATGAAGAGCGCGAATGTGGTCACGATCTCGAAGTAGAGGAGCGATTTGAATCCGATGCGGCCGACCTGGCGGATGTCGCCGGTGCCGGCGATTCCGATCACGAGCGTCGCGAAAATCAGCGGCGCGATGATCGATTTGATCAGGTTCAGAAAGAGCAGCGAGAGCGGCCGCATCATCGTTCCGTACGCTGGCCAGAGCCAGCCGACGAGCACACCGATCGCGAGACCGATGAAGATCTTCTGCGTGAGGGAGACTTTCGGAAGTGCCATGTGCGCGGAAGTGTAGGGGACGAATGGCACGAGTACAATCGCCGCGTTCGCCACAATCATGAAGCGTGGATGTCTGGTCAGCCTCCTGATCCTGGCCGCCTGTTTCGGCTGTTACTGGTACGTGTTGCACGGCCACGTCGAGCCGCCCGCGTTCTGGTGGGCGACCGGCGTGGCCAGCTTCTTCATGTGGATCTCGGTGTCGTCGCTGCAAGGCGCGGTCACGTCGGCGCGCGATGCGATGCGCGTGTCGAGCGAGTCATCGTTCGGAGGCTTTGGCGGCGAGCAGTTCGAGGACGATGCGACCGCCACGGTGGTTGGCCACATCCGCGCGATCGGCTCGAGTCTGCGCGCGCCATTCAGCGGAAACGCCGCGGTCCTCTACAACTACGACATCGATCACATCTCGCACAGCAATGACGGATCGAGCGAGATCAAGGACTACTCCGGCTTCGCGCTCGCTCCCTGCGCCATCGATTCTCCGCACGGTTCCGTGCGCATCCTCGGCTTTCCGATGCTGGAAGGATTTCCGAAGAAGTCGTACAGCACCGATGAAGGACGAAGGAACGCGGCGGCGTATCTCGAGGCGACCGCGCTGAAGGACATGCAGGGCTTTCATCCCGGCACGATCATTCACGAGATCAAAGAGCTGCTGACGGATGACGATGGCCAGTTCCGCAAGGACTGGAAGATGACGGAGGATCGCGATCTTTCGGACAAACAGCTGCGCGAGCAGATGGTGGCGCCGGGCGATCAGGTCTGCGCGATCGGCCGGTGGTCGGCCGCCAAACACGGACTCATTCCGCCAGCCGGCGGCGTGATCCGGCTGTTGCAAGGCGATCCGCAGAAGATCGTGAGCGGACTTTGGCGCAAAACGATTAGCAACTTGGTCGGAGCGCTGATCGTCGCCGCGATCGTCAACGGCGCGGTCTACATGCTGCTGCAGATCTCGGCCGGTAAATCGACGCTCTTCGCGGGGACGCCGGTGGCGAAGCACTCGATCCATGCTGACGAAATGGTCGACGCGGTGAGCAACGGCAATCAGGCGGCGGCGCAGAAACTGTTCGAGAACGGCACAGGTGTCGACGTCCGCGACAGCGGCGGCCGCACGACGCTTGCGGTCGCACAGGACGCGGCAATGGCGCGATGGCTGATCGAGCACGGCGCGGACGTGAACGCCACCGACGGCGACGGACAGACGGTGCTGATGCAACAGGCCAGCGCCGGGCGCACCGAGGTCGTCCGCGCGCTGGTCAACGCGGGGGCGAAGCTCGACACGCTCAGTACGAAATGGCACTCGACGGCGCTGACACAGGCGCTCGATGCCGAGAAGATGGATGTGGTGCGCGTCCTCCGCGACGCCGGCGCGAAGGACGACACGGTCACGGAGTCGCGCGGTCAGCTGGTGCGCGAAAGCGATCCGCCGGTGAAGACGTGCTTCGCCTGGCTCGATGCGATCCAGCGGGAAGATCTCGAGGCCATGAAGGCCGCGTCCGTTTTCAAATCGTTCGATGACGTCGACTTCAAACTGTGGAAGTCGATCCGGCCGGTACAACCGAAGCTGGTGCAGGGTTATGCAACCGCGGATGCCGCGACGGTAGAAATCCGCGGCCAGATTTCCTCGGGCACCTACGGAACGTGGACGTATCAACTCATCCGCGACGGCGAGAGCTGGCGCGTGAAAAACGAACGGTGGGAGACAAGGTTGAATAGTCGGGAGCCGTGAGTTTTGGGAGAGGGGAACGGGTCACGCGGAGACGCGGAGGGGCGGAGAAAACCAGAGATCACACCGCGATCGCGGTTGTATCTCCATTGGTGGCCAAGGTCACCTCGCCCGAGGCGACTACCTCTGCGAGTGATTGCCGGATGCGATGGACCAGCGTCTCGGGATCGCGGCTATCGGCATCGAGGACACCGACGGTGCGATTGCGGCCGGCGTGTTTGGCGGCGTAGAGGCAGGTGTCGGCGACGTCGAGGACTTCCTGCCATCCGATGCGGGTGCGGTCGAGCGTCAGGAACGGGAAGGCGGCGAAGCCGATCGAGCAGGTCAGGCGCAGTGAGGTGGTGCGCCGTCCGACGATGAACGCATGACCGGCGATGGCGCTGCGAATCCGTTCCGCGATGGCCGCGGCTTCGTGACGTGACGAGTTGCGCGCGACGAGCAGAAACTCTTCACCGCCCCAGCGCACAAGCGTGTCGGTGTCGCGCATCGTCGTCTTCAGCAGTTCGTGAATGTCGACGAGGACGCGATCGCCGGCAGCGTGGCCGAAGCGGTCGTTGATTTCCTTGAAGCGATCGAGGTCGAGCAGGAAGAACAGCAGGTCGGCGTTTTCGCGCGTCGGATCGACGCCCGTGCGCAACGACGACTCATGGCGCCGGAGCGCGTCGGCCATGTACTCGGGCATGCAGAGATCGAGATAGCGGCGGTTCTTCATGCCGGTCAGCGCATCGGTGACGCTGAGATCGAGCAGGCGCGTATTGACGTCGGCCAGTTCGTGTGTCCTTTGGGCGACGAGCGCTTCGAGCTCGCGATTGCGGCGGCGCAGCAGCGCGACGCGCGCGCGATGCGCGAGGACGATCAGCGCGAGCATTGCCACGATCGCCAGCACGCGCGCCCACCACGTCTGCCACCACGCCGGCGCGATCGTGAACGGCACCGATACGGGAGCGCTCCACACGCCTTGACGCAGCCGCGCGCGAGCGTCGAATCGATACTGCCCTGGCGCGAGCATGGCGTAGCGCACATCGCGCGAAACTGCGGGGCGCCATTCGTCTTCCAGCCCGACCAGTCGAACCTGATACTCGATCAGATCCTGCTTGAGATACGTCAGCGCGGCGAACGACGCGGAGAAATCGTGCTTCGCGCCGATGGCCGACGACGTGATGAGTACAGGCGGCGGTTCCACGCGTGGCGCATCGGCGCGCGGAATGTAGTGGCTGAACCCGGAGCTCGTGCCGAGGAAGACTTCGCCGTCCGGTTGTGCGAGGAAGGCCATGGCGTCGATGTCGTCGCCGGCCAGACCATCGGCCATGCCGAGGTGTTCGATGAGCGGACCATTCACGAGGTCGACGCCGACTCCGGTGCCGACCCATAAACGATGACTTGCGTCTTCGCCGATCAGAAAAATCTTGTTGGTTGAGAGTCCGCGGCGGGAGTCGAGGCGATCGACGATGTGCATCGCGGCGCCGCCGTCGATCGAGAAGCGGACCAGCCCGAGCGGCTCAAAGTACGTTGCCAGAAAATCGCCCGAGGCCGTCTCGACGATGTACGCGGCGTGGTTGTGCGCGAGGCCGTCGCGCGTCGTGTAGCGCCGCCAGATGCCGCGATCGAGACAGGCGATGCCGTGCTCGCCGGCGGCCCAGAGGCGTCCGCGCGAATCGATCATCAGCCAGCGGAAGGTTTCGTCCGAGGTGCCGTTCGGAACCGCGACGCGTGTGAAGCGATCCTCATTGGTTGTTTTGCGCAGCAGACCACCGCCGCGCGTGGCGGCCCACAGCGCGCCGTCGTTGTCGCAAACGAGTTTGAGGATCGTGCGACCGGCCACCGGAAAGGCGCGAGTGTCGCCGCCGACGCGCAGGACTACGGCGGGACTTCCAGCCGTCCAGAGAGTGCCATCGGCTTGCTCGATGACCGATCGAATCTGATGTCCGGCCGTGCCTGGAACCGTTTCCCATCCCGTCGGCGTTGAGCGCGCGAGGCCGAGGTCCGTGCCGACGAGGAGCCGGCCGGCGCGATCCCACAGGAAGCACCAGATCACGGCGTTCGGCAGGCCGGAACGGCGGTCGTACGTTGTCAACTCGCCGCGGCCGAGCATGCGGTGTACGCCGAGGCTGGCGATCCAAATGGAGCCTTCACGATCCTCCAGAACGTCGCGCGCCCACTCGACCGGCAAGCCCTCCGCCGCACCGATGACACTCCAGCCGCTGTCATTGTGCGTCGCGACGCCGCGGTCGGTCGGAACCCAGAGATTGCCGCGGCGATCGACGTCGAGATAGCCACTGGTGCTGGTCGCCGGAAGCGCGCGGCTCTCGTCGTGAAAGGCGGGTTCGTTCTCCCCTTTCGACCAGAGATGCGCGGCCGATCGCGCCCAGATCGTGCGCTGGCGATCGACGACGATGGCGTCGATCCGTTCGTTGCCGGGATTCGGCCAGAAGGTCCATCCGCCATTCGCCAAACGCCCGATGTGATTCGCGGAAGCCGCCCACGTTGCGGGCGTGAGTTTGTCGAACCACACTGCGGTCGCCTCTTCATTCGGCCATCCATCGATCTTCGCAAACGGCTTCTTCGCAGCACCGCGAAGAACTCCGCGCTGCGTCGCGATCCAGACGTTATTCGCGTCGTCGATCGAAATCGCACTCGGTTGCGGCGCGGCGACGGCGTTGAATCGCCGTCCATCGAAACGCGCCAGCCCGCCGTACGTGATCACCCACACCGATCCGTCCGGCGCGGCCTGCACGTTCGGCACGTAACTCGAAGGCAGACCCTCGCCGAGTCCGAACCGAACGAAGCGATTGCCGTCGTAGCGATAGATGCCGTCCTGCGTGGCCACCCACAGAAATCCGGCGGTGTCCTGCGCCATCCGCATCGCCGCCAGATTCCCCAACCCCGCCTCGGTGCCATACGTGCGAAACGGGCGAATGCCCGCCGGCAGAACCCGCGCCGCCGCCGGCAGGGCGGTCAGCAACACGAGCAGCGCAGCGCGGCGAAGGGACATGGGACGCGGATGATGGTAGCGCCGATTGGGAGGAGCGTTACGATGTACATGTGAAGGAGCTGCGATGACGGTTCAGCCTCACCTGCAGATAGATATCGATCAAAGCGCTATCTCTGTTTTTTGTCAGAAGTGGCGAGTTTCCGAACTGGCTCTGTTCGGATCGATCCTTCGTGACGATTTCAATGCCGACAGCGATGTAGACGTCCTGATTACCTTCAATGAGTCAGCAAAATGGACTCTCTGGGACTGGCAGTCGATGACGGAGGATCTCGAACAGATTTTCCATCGGCCCGTTGATCTCGTCTCGAAGAAAGCCGTAGAGCGGAGCGAAAACTACATTCGGCGCAGACACATCCTCGAACATCAAGAGACGATCTATGTCTCGTGATGACGCATACGTGCTGGACATGCTTACGGCTGCGAAACGCGTTCGCGGTTATGCAGCGGGCCTGACGCGAGCGATGTTCGACGCCAGCGATCGCGATCAGGACGCGATCGTCCGGAGACTGGAAGTCATCGGCGAAGCGGCGCGCCAGGTGTCGAAGGCTTTTCAGCAAGAGCACCCCGAAATCCCGTGGCCGACCATCATCGGAATGCGCCACCGGCTCGCGCACGACTACCGAAATGTCGACTTCGATGTCGTTTGGGAGACTGTTCAACAAAAGATCCCGGCACTCATCGTGGAACTTGAACGTTTCGTGATTCCGGACACGCCCGAGCGACCGTTGACGGGTTAGTTGACTTCAATCGCGTGCCGGCGCAGTACGATTCCGCGATGCGCAGAGCACTCCTCATCGCGATCGCCATCCTCCTCGCCACCGCCGCCCTGCACGCGCAGTGCGCCGACGTCGCCGGAATCGTCGGGCAACTCGATGCGGCGCGGATGAAGCAGACGGTCGACAAGCTCGTCTCGTTCGGAACGCGGCACACGCTGTCGGACACGACGTCCGATACGCGCGGCATCGGGGCCGCGCGGCGTTGGATTTTCGACGAGCTTTCACGCGTCGCGGCGGCAAGCAATGCGCGGATGACGGTCGCGTATCAGTCATCGATGCAGCAGGCGGCGCGGACGAAAAACGTGCCGGTGGAGATGATCAACGTGGTCGCCACGATCCGCGGAACGGCCGATCCCGATCGTATCTACATCGCCACCGGCCACTACGACTCCATCAACTCCGACGTCATGAATGCCACGCTCGATGCTCCCGGCGCGGACGACGATGCGTCGGGCGTCGCCGTGATCATGGAGGTCGCACGCGTGCTCTCGCAGCATCCGCTCGAAGCCACCGTGATGCTCGTCGCCGTCCAAGGCGAAGAGCAAGGACTCCTCGGATCGCGCGGACTGGCCGAAGAAGCTGCGGCGAAGAAGTGGAACGTGGAGGGGATGATCACGAACGACATCGTCGGCGGCACGGTCGGCGGCGAAGGCGACGTCGACAACCGCACCATCCGCATCTTCTCCGCGAATCCGAAAGGTGCCGGGGAAGGATCAGCGCGGCATTGGGCGCGCTTCGTCCGCGACGGCGTCCGCCTCTATCTGCCGAACGTGAAGCCGCGGTTGATTTATCGCCTCGACCGCTTCGGACGCGGCGGCGATCACGTGCCCTTCTTCGAGAAAGGCTTCCCCGCCATCCGGTTCAGCGAAGCGAACGAGGATTACAAGCACGAGCACCAGACCGTGCGCGTCGAGAATGGCGTGCAGTACGGCGACCTGCCGCAATTCGTCTCCGGCGATTACATGCGCCTCGTGGCGTCGGTGAACGCGGTCGCGCTCATCACCGGCGCCTGCGCTCCCGCCGCGCCAAAGAATGTGAAAGCCGGCGGCGCCGTCACCAACGACACGACCCTGAGCTGGGACATGGGCAGCGAAGCCGATCTGGCCGGCTACGAAATCGTCATCCGCGAAACGACCGTAGACGATTGGGAGCGCGTGATCCCGGTCGGCAAAGTCGCCAAGTACACGTTCAAAGACTTCACCATCGACAACGTCTTCATGGGTGTGCGGGCGGTGGACAAGGACGGAAACCGTTCGCCGGTACGGACGCCCGAGGAGAGGCTGCCTTGAAGCAGTGGATTAGTAGATTAGTGGATTAGGGCGCCGAGTGCCGAGGCCGGCCTTCCTAATCCACTAATCTACTAATCACTAATCTACTGACGTCAGACCTTCTTGATCGAGAGCCTGGCCACGCTCGGCTCGACCAGGATGCGCGCGGGGTCGGCGACGGTGTTGGCGCGGCGTTTCTGGATCGGGAGGCGCGTGTAGACCTGGGTCGACAGGATCGAGGCGTGTCCGAGGATTTCCTGGACGTCGCGGATGTCGGCGCCGGACGAGACCAGCATCGCCGCCATCGTGTGGCGGAGCGAGTGCGGGGTGATGTGGCGTTTGATCTCGGCCAGGCGGACGTGCTTCTTGAAAATGTTCTCGATCGAATAGATCGTCAGTCGTGTTCCGGAGCGGCCGACGAAGAGCGCGTCCGTGGTCAGGCTGCGGTCGGCGCGCATGTCGAGGTAACTCATCAGCGCTTCGATGACCACATGCGACGTGATCGTCACCGTGCGGCCGCGGGTGGCGCGTCCGATGATGTGGATCTGGTTGTTTTCGACGCCGACGTCCGACACGTTCAGCGCCACCAGCTCGCCGATGCGGATGCCGGTCGAGAAGAGAAGCTCGAGGATCACGTTGTCGCGGATCGCGCAGAAGTAGCGATTGCGGCCGCCTGCGGAGTGATCGCGCAGCCCTGACAGCGCGCCGATCTGATCCTTCGGAGCGGCCAGCAGCGCGCGCACTTCGCGCGACGAGAGCACGGTCGGAACGCGGTTCTCGACCGGCTTGCGGATCTTCAGCTTGCGCGCAGGCGACTCGTGAAAAATGCCCTTCTCCTCGAGGTAGCGGAAGAACACTTTGAGCGCGGCCACTTTGCGGCGGATCGACGTGTCGCGATACGGTCCCGTGCCCAGCTTGTCGAGGTATTGCTCGAGATGGTCGGGCGTGATGTCGACCATGTTCGCGCCGTCCACATGCAGGTGAAACTGGCTCAGATCGGACTGATACGCGCGGATCGTGCGATCGGAAAGATTCCGCACTGCCTGCCCATGTTGCAGAAAATCGGCGATCGCTTCTTGCACGTTCATCATCACACTCTTAGAAAAATAGTTTTATTGCTGGTTGGGGGACACGGGCAGTCTAGTGGGCGCCCTGCGATTGTCAAGAATTATTTGGCTGACCGCGATATGCTGTAAAAGCATGACAGCAATCTATTTGCAGTCCCATCTGCTCCAGGTCGTAAACGCGCGTTGACACCATCGTGAAAGGCCAGAAGCTCTTCGTCCGTCCGATCGAAGCCGCCGATGCCGATGCGGTGCGCGCCTTCGCCGCGCAGCACGGCGGGTTGCCCGAGGCCCGCTCCGGACTCCTCGGCAAACTCGTCGGCGAACTGGTGTCCGTGCTGGCGATGGACGTCGAAGGCGATGCGGTCCGCGTCGTCGATCTCGTCGTTGCCGAAGAGTTGCGCCGCAAACGCATCGGACGCGTCATGCTGAACGAGCTCGCTGCGCTGGCGGCAAAACTGGAGCGGAATTGGTTGATTGCGGACGTCAAACACGCCGAGTTCCTGCGGCATGTCGGATTCACCGAAGAGCAAGGTGTGATGAAGCGGAGGGTGGGATGAGGGAAGAGAGCAAGACGCTGTGCGCCGATTCGCGCGACCGGAGCGCTGGCGTCTCGCCGGCAGGCTCGGCGGCGTCCTCGCCGCCGAATGGGAAGCTTGTCCGGACGTCGTGTTATCAGCAAACGTTGAGGACTTGGCGGTTCGGCGGCGGGACGCCGCCGGGCCAGCCGGCGAGGACGCCAGCGTTCCGTCTGACAGCGAGCCTTTTCCTTCTCCTCGTCTCCGCCTGCACGCAGTCCGCCCCCACCACCGCCCCCCTCTCGCCGCCACCCGCCCCCGTTCCGGCGCCGGTTGCCGTCGTCGAGCCGGTGACACTACCGAGCCTCGACGAGGTGCGCTCGCTGCGAACGAACAATCAACTCGATCTCTACGAAGCGGGACTGAAGACACTGACGCAATCGCCCGATGCTCAAACCAAAGGCCGCGCGCTGGCGTTGCTCGCACTTTTCTACATCGATCAAAAGCGGACCGCCGAGGCGCTGCCGCTGCTCGGCCAGGCGGCGAATGCCGATCCGCTCGTTGCTCCCTGGCTGCGCCTGCGCGCGCTCGACATCGAAGCAGCCGACAAGCGATGGGCGGATGCGCTCCTCACCACCATCCGCATCATTCATGACACGCCCGCCAGTTCCGCCGCCACCATCGCGCGGCTGCGCCTTCCCGCGCTCTACGCCGCCGCGGGCGACACCGCGAACACCGACGACGCGTTCAAGTCCGCGAACGCCATCGCCATCGATGCGCTCACCGAGGAGGATTTCGTCTGGCTGGCGAAATCGCTGGCCAGGGCGGGGCGGATGGATCTCGCCAATCCGCTGCGGATGCGCCTCCTCACCGAATTCACGCAGGGACGTTTCACCGAGGACACGTACGACCACGTGTCGCAGTACACGCCCTCGCCGCTCGACGCACTTTCGTTTGACGACGAATTGGCCATTGCGCAGAAACTCGGGCGCAACGACCGCTACGGACGCGCGTTCGATCTTCTCGAACGCATCGCTTCGCGCTTTCCGAAAGAGTCGGCGGCGGCGAGCGCATTTCGCGCAGTTCGCCTTCGCGCGCTTTTCAATTCGCGGCGTTACTCCGATCTGCTTGCGGAAACCGATCGCGTCAAACTCAAGGATCCCGCGCTCATCATGACTCGCGCCCGCGCGGCCTGGCGCGCCGATCAGCCGAACCTTTTCCTGGCGGGACTGAAGCAAGTTGAGAAGCAATATCCGTCCAGCAGTGAAGCCACCGAGGCCAAGATTCTGCGCGCGAAGTACTACGTCACCGATGAGGTGAAGTACGACCTCGCCACCGCCGATCTCGAAGCCGCAATCGCTTCCGGCGCCGTCGGGAACGAAGGCGAGAACCTCTGGACCCTCGGCTGGACCTACTTCCTCGCCGGCCGGCCCGACGACGCGCTCAAAACCTTCGACCGTTACGCGAAGCAGTTTCCGGACGGCGACTACCTTTCGAACTCGCTTTTCTGGACCGCGAAAATCCGCGAAAAGCGCGGCGACGTCGCCGGCCGCGATGCCGCGCTGCACCAGCTCGAGACGCTCTATCCGTACAGCTACTTTAGCTACCGCGCCCGCGCCATCATCGGCGAGCCGATGCTCGCCCCGAACGAGATAGCGAATGGCAATGTCTTTCCCGACATCGACGCCCAACTCGCCACTGCGAATGAGCCGCGACTCGACGCCGTCCGCGAGCTGGCCTGGTTCGGCCTCTATCGCGAAGCCACGCGCGAAATGAAGTCCGTCGCCGCGGCCAATCCGAACAACCTCGGCATGCAGTTCATGCTCGCCGATCTCTACGTCCAGGGCGGCGAGCCGTTTTCAGCGAACAACGTGCTGCAGCGCAAGTTCCGTCAGTTCGTCCGCCACGGCGGCACCGGCATCCCGCACCGCTTCTGGGAAATCCTCTTCCCGCTCAATTACTGGGAGACGATCAAGACCGAATCGGAGCAGCGCCAGATCGATCCGTATCTCATCGCTTCGATCATTCGCCAGGAAACCGGCTTCGAACCGACCACAGTCTCCAACGCCGACGCCGTCGGCATCATGCAGATCATGCCCGCCGAGGCCGCGTCGATTGCGACGCGCGCGGGCTTGACGCCGCCGACGCGCGAGCAGCTTTTCGATCCGAAGTTGAACATCGCCATCGGTGTCGCTGAGTTCTCGCAGAAACTCGCGGCCGAGCACGGTAATACCACGCTCGCCATCGCCGCCTACAACGCCGGGGAAGAGCCCGTTGGCAGATGGATTGCTCAAACGCCGATCGATGACGAGGATTTATTTATCGAATCGATTCCGTTTGCCGAGACCCGGCTTTATGTGAAGACCGTCAGCCGTAACCGATTCGAATATCGGCGGATTTATGAGGCACTACCTAAGCAGTAACGCGCATCTCCCGCTCGCAATCACACTCACCTTCCTACTCGCCGCCACGGTGGCCGCAGCTCCCGATCAACTCATCCTCGGACGCGACACCACGCCGCCCGCCGATATCAAAGGTCCGATCGACCTCACCATCAATCTCACCACGGTTCCCGGCTTCGATGACGCGCGCGTCGCCGTGACCGTCGACGGCCAGAAGATCGTCGACGCTCTCCGCTCGCCGTGGCACGTCGCCGTCGACTTCGGTCCGCTGCCGGTCGAGCACAAGATCGTCGTCACCGCGACCGCGGACCAAAAGCGCATCCAGTGGCAGACCACGATCAACAAGGGCCACCAGACCCTGGGCGTAAAAATTGTCCCGGTCGATGCCGCAAATCGTGTCTTCGAAGCAAACGTAACCTCGCCTGATGAAGACCCGATCGTCAGCGTCACCGCGTGGGACGATGGCAAGCCGGTCGCCACCGTCGAGCAGTCGCCGTATCGCTTCACGATTCCCGCCGAACACTTCGCGATGAAGAGCGTGCAGGTCACGGCGCGCACGAAGTCAGGCGATGAAGCCGCCGACTTCTGGTCCGCCACCGGCGACATCAGGAGCGAAGCGCTGGAAGTCCGCACGGTTCCGCTCTTCGTCTCCGTCATCGACCGCAACGGCACCGCGCATGACGACGTCGATCAGGCGCTGTTCAAAGTCGTCGACAACGGCACCGAGGGACACATCCTTGAAATCGGAAAAGCGTTCAATCAGCCGATCTCGATCGCGCTGCTGCTCGACGCGTCGACGAGCATGACGTACGAGATGCCAAAGGCTACGCGCGCCGCGGTCAACTTCGTCGAGACCACGCTGAAATCGGGCGATCGCTGCGCCGTCTACTCGGTCCACACCAGTCCGCGCCGGGAGATGGAACTGACCGCCGACCGCGTCGCCATCGGAAAGGTCGTGAAGTCGATCAATGCCGAGGGCCGCACCGCGCTGTACGACGCCATCGCCAGCGCCGAGCGCGAACTGCGCGACGAAAAGACACGCCGCGCGATCGTCATCCTCACCGACGGCGGCGACACATCGTCGATCACATCGTTCGACGAAATCGACCGCCTGACGAAAGAGTCCGGCGTTCCGATCTACGTGATCGCCTATAACGGCGTCGACGACGAGCCGCCGCAGGATCTGAACCGCCTCCAATACCTCGCCGCCGAGACCGGCGGCTTCCTGGTCACCGCCTCGGCGCAAAACCTCCAGGCCCGCTACGCCGACATCGAAAAAGACCTGCGAGCCCAATACGCGATCACCTACCAGATCACCGACCTGGCCCGCCACAATCAGTGGCGCAAAGTGCACGTGATGCTGAAGTCACCGCAACTGACGGCAAGGACGATCAGGGGCTACTTCGCGCCGTAGTGGAGTGCCATGGCATTCGAAGAACGATGGTTGTCGCTTCCCCGCAAATTCAAGCGTGACGACGCGAAGAATTTGAGAGTGCCTTGGCAACCACATCCGGTGCCTTCGATGCCACAACCAGGAGAGCGCGCGCGGGACCGTGCGGATGACGACGGCCCTGTTCCCAATTCTGCAACGTCGATACGCTGACCCCGATCATCCGAGCAAACTCAGACTGAGATTTCTGAAGCTTCTCCCGGATGGCGCGAACGTCCTGCGCCTCAAAGGCGAACTCCCGCGACGGCCGAATCTCGCCACGATGAATCTGGCCTGCTTCCTTGATGCTTTCGACCAATTCGTCAAAGAGTTGCTTTTTCATTTGAATTCTCCACTGACCAACTTGCGCAGCGTCTTCTTCTCTTCAGGAGAGAGATCGTCACGGTCCGATTTCGAATACATGACGAGTAGATAAATGAGCGAAAGCGGCCGATACCAGTAATAAATTATCCGCAGGCCCCCGCGCTTCCCTTTCCCGCGACTAGCTTCAACCCATCGAACTTTTCGCAGGCCCCTGTATCAGGAATCAGGTCACCCAACTCGGGTTGCAGCAGCAGAGCTGCTTGCAGCTCCCGATACTCTGAATCAGTGAGCTTGGTAACCACCTGCTTCGCGAAGAGGGTGGTCTCTCGAAATAGCACGATGAAGTATACGCCGTTGGCGGACTCCGGTTTTTGTGCGAGCTATCTTGCCCGCCCCGCTCTCCCACAACAAACGCATCGAGATCCGCACCGCAGCTTGCCGCGGATCGCCCTTCGAACCACGCCAATACCTGAGCCCCTCCCACCGACGTTTCCAGACGAAATCACCCGCCCCGTCCACCCCTCCGTAACTCCGGTCGCCTCCGCCGCCCCGCTCGGGTAAGGTGCGCCGCTCACCAAATTTGGGAGGTCGAAAGACGTGCTGTTCCGAGACGCGGCGTCCGCATTCATCCGTCACTGCCAGTCGATCCGGAAGCTCTCCCCCCACACCACGCGCGCCTACGAGCTCGACCTCGCAGGCTTCACCCAGTTCCTCGGCAAGCGCGCCGCCGTCGCCGCCTGCGACAAAACCGTGATTCACAACTACGTCCGCCACCTTTTCGACGTGCGCACTCTGAAAGAGTCAAGCGTGAAGCGTCACCTGGCCACGCTCCGCTCGATGTTCCGCTGGCTCGAGGAAGACGGCCAGGTCGACGAGGATCCATTCCGAGGCGCGCGCATCCGAATCCGGATGCCGAAGCG
>Ga0213876_10000095_pt1 | contig 99902 bp, 92 predicted proteins | sample BarmaccomBMRX_R9_FD_160113 | JGI IMG/M metagenome (GOLD analysis project Ga0213876, IMG submission 160113) | Root-associated microbial communities from Barbacenia macrantha in rupestrian grasslands, the National Park of Serra do Cipo, Brazil - RX_R9 | ecosystem: Host-associated > Plants > Roots... | reverse complement strand
AAGGAAGTTTGATGCAAATGTCAGATCGTATGCGCCTGTTAGGGCGCGGCTGGTAACAGAGCCTTACAGGCGCATCTGAAAAACCTCCGGCTATGCCGGAGGATATTTATTTGCCCTTAATTTGCATTCACGCTGGAAAACAACCAGAACGCGAGCGCCGTCATCGCAAATGATCCGAGCAGATTAACGGCCACGTTGAGCAAAGCCCAACTAAAGCGTCCTTCCTGCAGTAAAAACACCACTTCGGCCGAAAATGTTGAAAACGTCGTCAGACCGCCGCAAAAACCGGTGGTCAGCAACACCTTCCACATTGGGTCGATATGGGTCATGCGGTTAAACCAGGCCAGCCCCATGCCAATGATAAACGCGCCGGCTAAGTTCGCGGTCAGTGTCCCCAGCGGAATAGCGTGATGGGCGGGGTTAAATTTCATGCTGAGCGCCCAACGCGCCACGCTGCCAGTCCCACCACCAATAAATACAGCTAAAAGAAGTTGTAACACGGGGAAATCCTGCTATTTGATTTGTTAGAGTGGTGAGTGTAGCGCCGAAGCGCAAGGCTGGCTATGGCGACAGAATCAGGAGAAAACGATGATTGTTGCAGCAGGGCAATTTGTGGTTACCCCGGACTGGCAAACGAATGCCCGGACGTGTGTAACCTTGATGGCGCAAGCGGCACGCCAGCAGGCGTCGCTGTTGGTACTTCCAGAGGCGTTACTGGCACGAGATGACAACGACCCTCATATGTCTGTGAAATCGGCTCAGACGCTGGATGGCGGCTTTTTAAGCCTGTTGCTGGAAGAGAGCCGCCACAACAAGCTAACAACCATACTGACCCTCCATGTGCCTTCTGCGCCGGGCAGGGCAGTCAATACGCTGGTGGCGCTGCGCGAAGGGCACATCATTGCCCATTACGGTAAACTTCATCTGTACGATGCATTTAACATGCAAGAGTCGGCTCGCGTGGATGCGGGGCATGAAATCGCACCATTAATTGACGTAGACGGGATGAAGGTTGGGTTAATGACCTGCTATGATCTGCGTTTCCCCGAGCTGGCATTGTCGTTGGCGCTACAGGGGGCAGACATTCTGGCGCTTCCTGCTGCCTGGGTTCGGGGCCCGCTCAAAGAGCGGCACTGGGCGACGTTGCTGGCTGCACGAGCACTGGACACGACCTGTTATATCGTTGCGTCAGGTGAATGTGGCAATAAGAATATTGGCCTGAGTCAGGTGGTCGACCCTCAGGGGGTTGTTATTGCCGCAGCGGGGGAAGCCCCGCAGCTCATCATGGCGGAGATTACGCAGCAGCGCTTATCGCAGACGCGGGAAAAATTACCGGTACTGCGCAACCGCCGTTTCGCTCCACCGCAACTGATGTGATGTTTTTTTAAACAACGCTTGATTCATCTCGTTACAGATTGCTATTGTGTGCGCGCGTCGAATGACCGTTAATGACATCAGGTTATAATGGTGCTTTACGCAGTCCGATTTATGAAAGAAGGTATCTATGGGTGAGATTAGTATTACCAAATTGCTGGTCGTGGCCGCACTGGTCATTCTGCTGTTTGGTACCAAAAAACTTCGTACGCTGGGCGGTGATCTGGGCACAGCGATCAAGGGCTTTAAAAAAGCCATGAACGACGATGACACCACGGCGAAGAAAACTGCGGAAGACGACGTTCCAGCCGAAAAGCTTTCTCATAAAGAGTAAGCCTGTTCGTGCAGCATAAAAAAACCGGCGCAATGGCCGGTTTTTTTATGGCAAGTGTAATCAGATATTACCGCATTATTTGACTTCAATACCTTTAGCTTGCAGGTCAGCGTGGTAGGACGAACGCACGAATGGACCACATGCGGCATGGGTGAAGCCCATCGCCAGCGCTTCCGCTTTCATTTCGTCAAACTCTTCCGGGCTGACATAACGCTGTACAGGCAGGTGGTGACGGCTTGGCTGCAGATACTGGCCCAACGTCAGCATGGTGACGCCGTGACGGCGCAGATCACGCATAACCTCGACGATTTCCGCATTGGTTTCGCCAAGTCCCACCATCAGACCAGACTTGGTTGGGATCTCCGGATGCGCTTCTTTAAAGCGTTCCAGCAGTTTCAGCGACCAGTTGTAGTCTGCACCCGGACGGACCTGGCGGTAAACGCGCGGTACGTTCTCCAGGTTGTGGTTAAACACATCCGGCGGGGTAGCCGTCAAAATATCCAGCGCGCGGTCCATACGACCACGGAAATCCGGTACCAGCGTCTCAATCTTGATTGCGGGGTTTTTCTCGCGAATCGCACTGATACAGTCAGCGAAATGCTGAGCACCACCGTCACGCAGATCGTCACGGTCTACGGAGGTAATCACGACATAACGCAACGCCATATCAGAGATAGTTTGGGCCAGTTTTTTCGGCTCATTGGCATCCGGCGCAACAGGGCGGCCGTGCGCCACATCGCAGAACGGACAACGACGCGTACAGATAGCGCCGAGGATCATAAAGGTTGCCGTGCCGTGATTGAAACACTCTGCCAGGTTCGGACAGGACGCTTCTTCGCAAACCGAGTGCAGCCCATTCTTACGCATGGCCGCCTTGATGCCCTGAATACGGGACGAGTCAGCCGGAAGTTTGATTTTCATCCATTCCGGTTTTCTTAACAGGGCTTCGCGCTCTGTTGCCACGTTTTTAACCGGGATAAGGGCCATTTTATCGGCATCGCGGTACTTAACACCGCGTTCCATCACAATGGGTTTACTCATAGCGTGCGTGTTCCAGTTGCGGATAACGAAGTAAGTGTTTCAATTCAAGGGAATGTTGTATTTATCAACTATTTTTGAATTAATGACGTGCAGTATAGCACTGATAGAGGGCAGAAAGCAGCCTGGCAACTCGGCAAAATGTAAAATAGTTGTTGTTTTGTACCCTTTGCCCAATGGTAATTAGCCGTTTTGCCAGGCTGATATGGACTTCAGAATGCGCGGCGAATAACGTTGATAACGTTTTCAAGCACGGGGTCGCGAAGGCTTAACTTGTTGTAATACAGAGAAACATCCAGTCTTTCGTTACTGACTGGCGGAAAATCAATTTCCACCAGAGGCCAGCATGCGCTAAAAAGCTTGAACAGACGAGTCGGCATCAGCCCCAACATATCGCTGTTGCCAATCAGTGCTGCGATAGTGAACATATTGTAACTGCTAAAGCTGACGTGACGTTCAGGGAACAGATCCTGAACACGCTGACGCAACGCACTCAGGTTTTGTCCCTCTAGCATCAATAAGGTGTGTTCATAGTGTTGCAGGACATCTTCGTTGATCGTCGAGCGCAGGCATGGGTGCCCTTCGCGACACACCAGCATTAGCCTGTCTGTATAGAGCGCATGATGGCTGAGAGTGCGTGCCGATGGGATATTGGTATCGATGATGAGATCGGTCTGGAACTGACTGAGTTGATTTTCGGCATCATGGATAGGGATGTTGCGCATTACCAGATGTGGTGCGCTTTCTTTGATCGCCTGCCAGATGACGGGAATCACAATGGCGCCCAGCGAAGGCGGTGTGCCTATGGTAATGGTTCGCTGTTTATCATAACTCCCGGTGAGATCCAGCGCACCGAGAATCGACTCCAGACCCTGGCTGATATACTCATGTAAATGCGACGCATAGGCTGTTGGCGTCACGCCCTGGCCTTTACGAATAAAAAGCGGATCGGGAAATATTGTTCGTAATTTTTGAATGGATTGACTAATTGCGGACGGCGTCAGGTTAAGCACTCGCGCGGCATTCACAATCCCTTTGTGTACATATACTGCCTCAAAGATGGTCAATAAATTGAGGTCTATATTGCGTAACGTTCGGAAGATTTGCGGCTTATCATCTTCGGGTCGCTCGGCTATTCTCTGTTCCGGCAAGTTATTATAATCCACGCTTGTGCTCCGTAATCATTCACAATATGAATGATAGTTGAATTTATTATTTATGGTGATGTGTAATTTAAGCTGTTTTTTTCTTCACATATCATCATTATGGATGGTTTTCAGCATGATGCAGGACATTAAGCTTAAATTTAATCCGGCTATGCGCAATTCGACGTAGCAGCAAATGTGCCACGCGTTGCGAATTAACCTGATCAGGCAGGTATTTTGAAAATAGAGAAGAGCGTTGCGGTTGTAAAGTATAACTGGGGGAAATATATAACGACTTGCTTAAAAAGCAAGCCGCTATACATCATATATTAAGTACTGGTATATATATGTGGCGGATTGTTTAGCTGTGCTAAAAGATGGCTAATAAGCATAGGTCTTATTTTGTCCATATTGGCATCAGGCGCGAAATGTTTTACCTGTGTCATTTCCATCCCCGCATACCCACAAGGATTGATGCGTAAAAAAGGGGTTAGATCCATCGCAATATTTAACGCCAGGCCATGAAATGAGCAACCTTTACGGATGCGCAACCCCAGCGAACAGATCTTTTTATCCTGCACATAAACGCCCGGAGCCTCGGCGCGCGCGCGCGCCTCAATACCCAATTCCGCCAGCGTATCGATGACAGTTTGTTCCATCACGGTGACGAGTTCGCGGACGCCAAGTTTGCGACGCTTGAGGTTTATTAATATGTACATAACCTGCTGACCGGGACCATGATAAGTGACCTGGCCTCCACGATCGCTTTGTATTACCGGAATATCACCCGGAGAGAGTACATGCTCAGCTTTACCTGCCTGGCCCTGGGTGAATACCGGGGTGTGTTCAACCAGCCAGATTTCGTCAGGCGTGCTCTCGGTGCGGGTTTCCGTGAATTCATGCATTGCCGCCGACACAGGGTCGTAGGGCTGCAGGTCAAGGTTGCGAATTAGGATTGTATCCTGAGACAAAACAGCATCTCCGGGAGAAGAAAAGGTGAAGGGAGTATATCACAGAGAGGGTGTTACCCGACCAGCGGCCCGGTAACACCTGGCTTAATTACAGCACCATACGAACAATTTCAATATTGCCCAGTTCTTCGTACAGTGTCTCAACTTGCTCAATATGCGTGGCGGTGATGGTGATGGATACCGAGTGGTAATTGCCTTTGCTGCTCGGTTTTACCTGCGGAGAGTAATCACCGGGCGCATGGCGCTGTACCACTTCAACCACCAGATCAACCAGCTCTGGTTTCGCCAGTCCCATCACTTTGTATGTAAAGGGAGTCGGGAATTCAAGCAGTTCTTTGAGATTGGTTTTCATGTCAGCTCCGGCGTAAAAATAATAACTCCTGCCGAAAGGGCAGGAGTTTATTGAGATGCTTAGTATATGGGGACGGAAATCACACTTTCAAGTGTTCGTTTTTTAGCCGAACCAGTGGTGGAACATCAGCTTGATATAGTCGATGATTTTGCCGAAGAAATTCCCTTCCTGGATTTCCTGCAGCACGACCAGAGGACGTTGTTCGATGGTTTTGCCGTCCAACTGGAAGTTAATCGTGCCGACCACCTGATTTTTCTGCAACGGTGCATGCAGTTCGCTGGTGGTTAACACATAACTTGCTTTCAGGTCTTTCATGCGACCACGTGGGATTGTCAGGTATACATCTTTATCAACACCCAACGAAGCGCGATCGTTATCACCGAACCAGGCTGGCTCAGAGGCGAACTCTTTGCCTGCTTTCAGCGGACTTACGGTTTCGAAGAAACGGAAACCCCATGTCAGCAGTTTTTTACTTTCGGCTTCACGCCCTTTGAACGTTCTGCCACCCATCACCGCGGAGATCAGACGCATCTGGCCTTCGGTTGCAGACGCCACCAGGTTGTAACCCGCTTTGTCTGTGTGACCAGTTTTAATACCATCGACATTCAGGCTGTTATCCCACAGCAGACCGTTACGGTTGGTCTGGCGGATACCGTTAAAGGTGAACTCTTTCTCTTTGTAGATGGAATATTCGTTTGGCACATCACGAATCAATGCCTGGCCAATCAGAGCCATGTCACGTGCTGAACTGTATTGCCCCTCTGCATCCAGACCATGAACCGTCTGGAAGTGGGAGTTCTGCAGGCCAAGCGCGTTAACGTAGTTATTCATCAGACCGACAAACGCGTCCTGGCTGCCAGCAACATAATCGGCCATCGCCACACAGGCGTCGTTACCAGACTGCAGGTTGATACCACGGATGAGCTGGGAAACCGGCACTTGCATACCCGGTTTCAGGAACATCAGAGAAGAACCACGGAACACCGGGTTGCCGGTCGCCCATGCGTCATTGCCGATAGTGACCAGATCGCTGTCTTTAAATTTACCCGCTTTCATTGCCTGGCCGATGACGTAGCTGGTCATCATTTTCGTCAGACTGGCCGGATCACGGCGCGAATCGGCGTTCTGTTCTGTCAACACCTTGCCGGAGTTGTAATCGATGAGGATCCAGGATTCGGCATCAATCTGTGGGGCGCCAGGAATCATGGTCTTGATGTTGAGATCATCGGCATGGGCTGCGCCGAGGGTTGCGGCAGTCAGTGCCGTGGTGAGCGCCAGGCGCTGTACGAAACGAACGGAGAGAGTGGTCTTCATGGTCTGAACAACGACATCCGTGATGGAGTTAAAAAAAGTGCCCTACTATAGCAAAAGCTATTCTGACAGGCATCCGACTTTCCGCATGACTTTGTTAATGCTGTTTACACTGGCTGACAAAGTCAGATGCCAAATCTGTTATTGCGCGTTGGTCACAAAAGACTGTAACTGCGCTTCATTTTGTAGACGCTGTTGTAATGCACTGGCGTCCGACTTATTGGTAAATGGTCCAAGCTGAATACGCCACACAGCGCCGTTTTGTACCACCCGGCCCGGCACAGAAAATTGCTGGGCCAGGCGCTGCTGGTACTGTTGCGCGCGGGTTTGATCGCTGACTGCGCCAACCTGCACCATATAACTTCCGCTGGCTGCCGCCGGCGCGGCTGATGTCGCAACGTGGCCCTGTACTGAACCTGGCGCGGTGATCGGCGCCGTCACAGGTGCGGTGCGTGTTACCGGTGCCGCTACCGCTGGCGCAGCGGCCACGGGGGGCGTGGCCTGCGTCGTCACCGCAGGCGCAGCGGCTTCACTGCCTTCAAGTACGCCAGCATGCAGCGGCGTCGGCGCCCCAAGGAAACCGCCGCTACTTACTGGCTTTGTGTTTTCGTCCCCTTTCAGCGTCGAATTGCTGATCATACGTACGTTATCAGGGGCAGGCTGTGGTTGTGACGCGCCATTACCGCTTAAATCCGGTAGTGCCGGCAGGGCATAGGTCTGCTTCGCGATAGTGGTACAAACAGTACCCGGGCCGGACATGGAACCGTCCTGCGCCACAATGATCGGGTCGATGCGCACTTTGGTATTGTTCGACGTATTCAGGCGATCCGCTGCCGCACGTGACAATGAGATCACGCGATCGTTACCATAAGGGCCGCGATCGTTAATGCGTACGACCACCATGCGGCCATTGGCCAGGTTGGTAATACGGGCATAACTCGGAACGGGCAGCGTCGGATGCGCGGCGGTCAGTTGTAGCGGATCGAACGCTTCTCCCGTTGCGGTTAAATTGCTGCCTGGCTCCGCATCATAGATAGCGGCGAACCCTGCCTGGCTGAACTGCGAAGGGTTCTGTACAATTTTGTAGCTTTTGCCGTCACGCTCGTAATCCTGGTTTGCCGAAGGATTCGGCGTCTCAAAACGAGGCTCCGCGCCGCTGATTTCAACGACCGGACCGCTGCACACCGGAGTAGGCGGCGCGACCATCGTCTTTTGCTGACCATCATCACTTGAACATGACGCCAGCAATACTGCTGCTATACAGACACCTGGCCATTGCTTACGCATTGCGCACCCCTTATACGCTTTTTGATAACATCTTCCTGTGGGTATGAATCGACATCACGATACCAAACCCCGCCATCAGTACAATCAGGGCCGAGCCCCCGTAACTTACCAGCGGCAACGGTACGCCCACCACCGGCAAGATACCACTCACCATACCAATATTTACGAATACATAAACGAATAAAATCAACATCAAACCGCCCGCCATGACCCGGCCAAAGGTGGTTTGCGCGCGCGCGGCAATCCATAAGCCACGCATGATCAGCAGTACATAAAGCCCGAGCAGGATCAAAATACCAATCAGCCCCAACTCTTCGGCAAGGACGGCAAAGATAAAGTCGGTGTGGCGTTCAGGCAAAAACTCCAGTTGCGACTGCGTACCGTGCAGCCAGCCTTTCCCCTGCAACCCACCGGAGCCGATGGCGATTTTCGACTGAATAATATGATAGCCTGCGCCGAGCGGATCGGTTTCCGGATCGAGCAACATCATCACGCGCTGGCGTTGATAATCGTGCATCAGGAAGAACCACAATATGGGTATAAATGCCGCTATCAGGAGAACGGCCACTAAGATGAGGCGCCAGCTCAGGCCGGATAAAAACAGCACGAAAAGACCGGACATAGCGATAAGAATGGCGGTACCGAGGTCGGGCTGGGCGGCCACCAGCAGCGTTGGCATAAATATCAGCACCAGCGCAATCGCGGTGTTTTTCAACGATGGCGGACAGACATCGCGGTTAATAAAACGCGCCACCATGAGCGGTACGGCAATTTTCGCAATTTCCGAGGGCTGGAAACGCACGATGCCTAAATCAAGCCAGCGCTGAGCACCTTTGGAGATCGCGCCGAAAGCATCAACGGCGACCAGCAGGATGACGCAAAAAACATACAGATAGGGTGCCCAGCCTTCATAGACGCGTGGGGGAACCTGCGCCAGTACTACCATCGCGATAAGGCCCATGGCTATCTGGCCGACTTTACGCTCGGTCATGCCGATATCCTGCCCGCTGGCGCTCCAGATAACCATCGCGCTATAGAACAGCAGAGCCAGCACAATCAGCAAGAAGGCGGGATCGATATGGATTTTATCCCAGAACGATTTTTTGTTCGGATTATCCGTCATGATTATTGGTCCTCTGCCGCTGTTGATGCCGGGTTTTCCGACGGCAATTCAGTGTTGTTGTCGCCAAGCATTATATGGTCGAGGATCTGGCGCATAATCGTACCGACCGCAGGGCCGGCGCCGCCGTTTTCCAGGATCATTGCCACCGCAACCTGGGGATTATCATAGGGCGCGAATGCCGTCATCAGCTTATGGTCACGCAGACGTTCGGCGATGCGATGTGCGTTATAGGTTTCGTTAGCTTTCAGCCCGAAGACCTGGGCTGTACCGGATTTCGCCGCGACTTTGTACGGTGAACCGGCAAAATATTTATGCCCGGTTCCGTTCGGACGGTTTGCCACGCCGTACATCCCATCTTTGGCGATTTCCCAGAAGCCGGAGTGCACATCGCCAACCTGTTTTTGCGGCGGCTGTTGCCATGGAACTTGTTTACCGTCTTCCGTCGTACTCATTAACAAGTGTGGCACTTTGACAATGCCGTCGTTAATCAGCGTCATCATCGCTTTGTTCATTTGTACTGGCGTTGCGGTCCAGTAACCCTGGCCAATCCCGACGGGAATTGTGTCCCCCTGGTACCAGGGTTTCTTAAAGCGTTTAAGCTTCCATTCGCGCGTTGGCATATTACCCGAGCGCTCTTCGGCCAGGTCGATACCGGTATACTGACCGTAACCAAACTTGGTCAGCCACTCGGCAAGGCGGTCGATGCCCATATCGTAGGCGACCTGATAGAAGAAGGTATCCGCTGACTCTTCCAGTGACTTGGTGACATTCAGGCGGCCATGACCCCACTTTTTCCAGTCACGATAGCGTTTTTCAGAGCCGGGTAGTTGCCACCAGCCCGGATCGAAAAGGGTGGTGTTGCGAGTGATCACCCCGGCGCTCAGGGCAGAGACGGCAACATAGGGTTTCACCGTCGATGCAGGCGGGTAAACCCCTTGCGTGGCGCGGTTCACCAACGGTGTGTTCGGGTCGTTGAGCAGCGCGGTGTAATCCTTGCTGGAGATGCCGTCGACAAACAGGTTCGGGTCATAGCTCGGCGTAGAGACCAGCGCGAGAATGGCACCATTGCGCGGGTCGGTCACCACGACCGCCGCACGGCTACCCTGCAGCAGGGTTTCAATATATTGCTGCAGTTTTAAATCCAGCGTCAGGTAGATGTCATGCCCGGCTTGAGGTGGCACTTCTTTTAACTGGCGAATCACGCGCCCGCGGTTGTTAACTTCGACCTCTTCGTAACCGGTCTGTCCGTGCAGCACATCTTCGTAATAGCGTTCGATGCCGAGCTTGCCTATGTCATGCGTGGCTGCGTAGTTCGCCAGCTTGCCTTCTTTATCCAGCCGTTCGACGTCTTTATCGTTTATTTTGGATACGTAGCCAATCACGTGCGTCAGCGCTGAGCCGAACGGATAGTAACGGCGTTTATAGCCTTTTACTTCCACGCCAGGGAAGCGATACTGATTGACCGCGAAGCGCGCCACCTGAACTTCATTGAGGTTGGCTTTGACCGGAATCGAAGTAAAGCGATGGGAGCGGGAGCGCTCCTTTTTGAAGTTAGCAATGTCCTCATCGGTCAGGTCCACCACGTCACGCAGCGCATTGAGTGTTTGCTCAACGTTGTCGACCTTTTCCGGCATCATCTCAATCTGATAGATCGTGCGGTTCAGCGCCAGCGGCGTGCCGTTGCGATCGTAGATAATGCCGCGACTTGGCGGAATAGGAACCAGTTTGATACGGTTCTCGTTAGAACGCGTCTGGTAGTCAGCATGACGGACAATTTGCAGATTATAAAGGTTGGCGATAAGCACGCCGGTGAGCAGCAAAATCCCTGCAAAAGCGACAAGGGCCCGGCGCACAAACAGCGCAGACTCAGCCGAATAGTCGCGAAAAGAATTCTGTAATTTCATCCGCTGCTTAGTTTACCTGGTGGTCATTACTCACGATGATAAGGATGGTTGGTCGTGATGCTCCATGCGCGATACAAACTTTCCGCCACCAGCACACGCACCAGCGGGTGAGGAAGCGTTAGCGCAGAGAGTGACCAGCTTTGTTCTGCCGCAGCTTTACAGGCGGGGGATAACCCTTCCGGCCCGCCGATAAGCAGGCTGACGTCACGTCCGTCCTGTTTCCAGCGTTCCAGTTCATTTGCCAGTTGCGGCGTATCCCAGGGTTTACCGGGGATATCGAGGGTGACGATCCGATTTTTACCTGCCGCAGCAAGCATCAGTTCACCCTCTTTGTCGAGAATACGCTTGATATCTGCGTTTTTGCCGCGCTTGCCCGCCGGGATTTCCACCAGCTCAAAGGGCATATCTTTCGGGAAACGACGCAGATATTCAGTAAACCCGGTTTGTACCCAGTCCGGCATTTTTGTGCCGACGGCTACCAGTTGCAGCTTCACGCATTAACCCCAGAGTTTTTCCAGCTCATACAGGCGACGACTCTCTTCCTGCATCACGTGGACGATGACATCACCCAGGTCTACGACGATCCAGTCAGCGACATTTTCACCTTCCACTCCCAGAGGAAGCATACCCGCAGCACGAGATTCCTGAACCACATGATCCGCGATGGACATCACGTGGCGTGTGGAAGTGCCGGTGCAGATTATCATACAGTCGGTGATACTGGATTTGCCGTGAACGTCGAGTGCGACGATGTCCTGACCTTTCAGGTCATCAATTTTGTCGATTACAAAATCCTGGAGTGCTTTACCCTGCAAGTGTTCCCCCTGGGGTGTACATGAAAACGGTGTAAATAAATGGCCTGACATTATACCTGAACTACGACCATTGTCGGGACAAATGTCCGACCCTGGCTTTTAAAAAGTGGGCTATCATCCCACCCCATGAGTGAGATTGCATCGCCATTTTTGTAAAACAATTTCTGTAAGGCCGCAGATAGCGGTGCGGAGGATAGCAGCCTGTCCGTGTGTGTCAATGACCTGACTGGCGGGAGAGGCGTGCCGGGTGAAAAAACGGTCGTTAATCCTCCGCTTGCCACACCGCGCGGCTGTTAAGAACGCGTAACATGGAAAAATCATCATGGATGTCCATTGCGCTCCAGGTGCCCTGATCTACGCGAAAATGCCATAACGATGCCGCTGGCATCTTAAGTAAACTGGCGATGAGCAGACTCAATACGCCCTGATGGCTGACGATCAGCAGATTTTCCGCCGGCCCCCAGTTGGGGAGCTGGCTGATAAAATCTTGTACACGTGCGGAGAACGCCTGAAAACCCTCTCCGTTGGTAGGAATGGCGTTCTGCCAGTCGGCGCACCACGCGGCATAGCTCTGCGGATCTTCTCGGGTAAGGTCCCGGTGGTGGCGCATCTCCCAGTCGCCAAAAAACATCTCATTGAGCAATGGCGTTGAGTGTTGAACGATATTGCGATCGCTCAGGACCAGCCTTGCCGTGTGTTGCGCACGTTCGAGTTCGCTGCAGATCACCCGGTCAAAAGGTACTTCACGCAGCAGGTGATGTAGCGTTTGCGCCTGTGAAATCCCCTTTGCGGTTAGCGGGGTAGGTGAGTGACCACTGTAGAGTCCTGCAACATTTGCTTCGGTTTCGCCATGTCGAATCAACCAGAGTCGCATTGTTTTCTCCCGTGCGGTTTTCTGCACGAAGTTTATCATTACACCCTTATTCCTGGTGGCTTTTCGTTTAAAATATCGCTTTTGCCCGGAGCAGAAGATGGCTTTATTTCACAGCGCGCACGGCGGAAATATCCGTGAGGCCGCTGCTATGGTGGGTGTTTCAGCCGAGGATTTATTGGATTTCAGTGCGAATATCAACCCGGCAGGTATGCCCGCTTCATTGAAACACGCTTTACAGAATAATTTTGCCGTGGCTGAGCGCTACCCGGATCCCGAGTATCAGCAATTACATCAGGCGCTTGCCGCACATCATCAGGTTCCCGCCGACTGGATCCTCGCGGGTAACGGTGAAACCGAATCAATATTTACGTTGGTGAAAGGCCTTCTCCCGCGTCGGGTGATGCTCGTCACGCCGGGGTTTGCCGAATATCGCCGCGCCTTGCAGCTTTCTGGGTGTGATATCGTCGATTATGCGCTGCGTGAAGAGGATGGCTGGCAAATTACCGAGGCGATTCTTGACGCACTCACCGGTGGCATTGACTGCCTGTTCCTCTGCACTCCCAATAATCCCACCGGCCTGTTGCCAGATGCTTCACTGATGCATGATATTGCCGCACGCTGTAAGCAGCTCGGCATCACACTGGTGCTGGATGAAGCCTTTATGGATTTCCTTAGCGATCGCGACGGATTTATCCCCCATCTGGCTGACAATCCGCATATTTGGGTGCTGCGTTCCCTGACCAAGTTTTACGCTATTCCGGGGCTACGTCTGGGGTATTTGCTCAGCAGTAACACACACCTTGTCACCCGTATGCGCCAGCAGCAGATGCCCTGGTCTATTAACGCGTTTGCGGCGCTGGCGGGAGAAGTGGTTTTAAACGATAGCGCGTATCAAAAAGAAACATGGCAATGGCTCAACACGGAACGACCGCGTTTGCGGCAGTCGCTGGAAAATTTGCCAGGATTATGCGTCTGGCCGGGCGTGGCGAATTATCTCTTCTTGCGCTGTGATGCAGGCATTGACCTACAGCAGGCGCTGCTCCGCCAGCACATTTTAATTCGCAGTTGCGCAAACTATCCGGGGCTCGACGCGCGTTATTACCGTGTTGCGGTACGCAGCGCGTCAGAAAACGATCGGCTAATTGAGGCGCTGGGTAGCGTCCTCAGCGATAGAGGCCGTGCTGATTGATATAATCAAGTACCGTGGCGGGAAGCAGGTCATCGCAATTCTCGCCTCTTTCCAGCCTTTCACGAATGAGCGTGGCGGAAATGTTGAACCACGGTGTTTCCGCTAAATAGATTTTCCCGGCAGGCAGGGTATGCAAATCATCCGCGTTATGTGTCAGATGGTCTTCCAGCCACTGCTGATCGGCCTCATTCTCCATGGCTAATGGGTAGCCAGGGCGGCGGCAGACAATCAAATGGCTGTTGTTCAGAATAGTTTCATAATGATGCCATGTCGGAAACGTTAGCAGCGAGTCCTGACCAATAATGAAGGCCAGCGAGCGCTTCGGCCCTTGTTCTTCTCGCCATGCCTGCAAGGTTTGCGCCGTGTACGAGGGGCTCTCACGCCGCAGTTCGCGCTCATCAAGGGCAAAAAGCGGTTTGTCGCTGATAGCCAATTCCACCATTGCTTTACGCTGTACGCTTGTCGCCTCAGGCTGCGGGCGATGGGGGGGGACGTTATTGGGCATGATAATGACGCGTGACAGCCCAATCTGGTTTGCCAGTGCTTCGACCGGTTTCAGGTGCCCGTAGTGAATAGGATCAAATGTACCGCCAAAAAGTGCCTGCAACTGATTCATATCAACCATCAATAAAAACGTCTGCCAGTGCCTTATGACAGAGTAGCAGAGAAAGTCCTTCCAGCTCTGCCCACACCGATTGACCAAAATCCTGTTTCACAATCAATTCAATACGTGTAAGCAGATGAACAGCCTGGCGCAGTTGCTCATTGCTCAGACGTTGTAGCGCTTCACCGATAAGGCCGCGCCGATTTTGCCAGACCCGGTGTTTATCAAACAGCGAACGCAGCGGCGTATGGGCAGACTGCCGTTTTAGCGTCACCAGTAACGTCAGCTCACGCTGGATAGTACGCAGCAGGATAACCGGTTCGCTGGCTTCGAGTTTAAGCTGATGCAGTATATGAAGCGCACGTTTACTTTTCCCTACCAGCAGGGCGTCTACCCAGTGAAATGGCGTAAAGTGAGCGGCATCGTTAACGGCCTGTTCCACGCGCGGTAGCGTCAGCTTACCGTCCGGGAAGAGCAGCGCCAGCCTTTCCAGCGCCTGCGCGGCGGCCAGCAGATTACCTTCGTAGCAATAGCAAAGCAGTTGATTCGCGGCATCATCCAGTTGCAGGTTGTTCTGCTTCGCACGCGCGGCAACCCAACGGGGTAGATTGGCCTGCTCCGGGGTCTGACAACTGACCGAAACGCTGCGATTGGCCAGAGCAGTATACCAGGCGGCATTTTCCTGGGCCTTTGTCAGCTTATTGCCACGCACAATCAATATCAGATCATCATGAAGCAGGCCCACCAGCATGGCGAGGCGTTCATTAAGCGCGGCGTTAGGGCCATTTTCCGGCAACTGTAATGACAGTATCTGGCGGCTGGCAAACAGGCTGAGCGCCTGGCAGATCGCGTAGATAGCATCCCAGTCCGTGCTGGCATCAATGGTGAAGGCGTGATGTTCGGTGAAGTCTTGTGCGAAAGCCGCCTGACGTACGGCGTCATGGCTTTCCTGCAATAAAAGAGGGTCATTACCGAGCAGTAAATACGCCGCGCGCAGCCCTTCATTGAGCTGCGCGCGGAGTTGTTCCGGATACAACTTAAGCATTAGCTACCCGGTTTCGCCGCAGGACGCGCGGACGGCGGGTTTTTTTCGTTATCTGCCGCTTGTACGCTAGACAGTTTGCGAATTAGCTGTTCTGCCGCCTTGTCGTACATCTCCTGTATGATTATGTCTTGTTCGGCATCTTTCGCCAGCGCCGTCTGCGGGTTATCAAAGAACGAACGATAGACCCTGGTGTTTATCGGGTAGATGTCATGGCCCGGGATCAGCACGCTGGCTTGAACTGTCAGCACCAACTGATACTCAGCAGTACTTCCGTCCTGGAAGATAGACGCGGTATCACGTGTGAAAGTGACAGCCCCAAGGCGAAGGGAAGGCACATCCTTACGCAATGAGCCCTTCTCCACCAGTTCCACGCCATTCAGCCGCAACTGATTACGTACAGCACGGCTAAGAGGACCGTTCGGATCTGCGGAATCAAAGATTATTGTGTTCATATTGCCCGGCACCTGCGTCGTATTACGCAAGTGCCAGCCGCATCCGGCGGTGAGAAGCACCGCCAGAGATAACAACCATGTTGCCAGATATCGCACGCTTCCTCCCGCGCTTAGCCAACGACCAGATTAAGCAGTTTACCCGGTACGTAAATCACTTTACGTACGGTAACGCCATCAAGATATTTTGCGACCAGCGGTTCCTGACCTGCACGTTCACGGACCTGTTCTTCGGTCGCGTCAACGGCAACGGTGATTTTACCGCGCACTTTACCGTTAACCTGCACGACAACCAGCGTGGTGTTTTCAACCATCGCCGCGTCGTCTGCAACCGGCCACGGCGCGTTGTCGATATCGCCTTCGCCGCCCAGTTCTTTCCACAGGGTAAAGCTCGCATGTGGCGTGAACGGGTTAAGCATACGGACAACCGCCAGCAGCGCTTCCTGCAGCAGAGCACGATCTTGCTCGCCTTCGGTCGGTGCTTTCGCCAGTTTGTTCATCAGCTCCATAATCGCCGCAATCGCGGTGTTGAAGGTCTGACGACGACCAATATCATCCGTGACTTTAGCGATAGTTTTGTGAACGTCGCGGCGCAGCGCCTGCTGGTCTTCGTTCAGTGCGCTGATATCCAGTGCTACAACCGGGCCGAGTGCTTTATGTTCATAAGCCAGTTTCCAGACGCGTTTCAGGAAGCGATTTGCCCCTTCCACGCCGGACTCCTGCCATTCCAGCGTCATATCTGCCGGCGAAGCGAACATCATAAACAGACGCACGGTGTCGGCACCATAACGTTCAACCATTTCCTGCGGGTCGATACCGTTATTTTTCGACTTGGACATTTTGCTCATGCCGGTGTACACCAGCTCATGGCCCGCCGCGTCTTTCGCCTTAATAATACGGCCTTTCTCGTCGCGCTCAACGATGGCTTCTTTCGGTGAAACCCAGTTACGCTCGCCGTTTTCGCCAACGTAGTAGAACGCGTCTGCCAGCACCATGCCCTGACACAGCAACTGTTTTGCAGGTTCGTCAGAGTTCACCATGCCTGCGTCGCGCATCAGCTTATGGAAGAAGCGGAAGTAGAGCAGGTGCATAATGGCGTGTTCGATACCACCAATGTAGATATCAACCGGCAGCCAGTAGTTAGCCGCTTTCGGGTCCAGCATGCCTTCTTTGTACTGCGGGCAGGTGTAACGCGCGTAGTACCAGGAGGACTCCATAAAGGTGTCGAAAGTATCGGTTTCTCGCAGCGCGGGCTGGCCGTTGACGGTGGTTTTCGCCCACTCAGGATCGGCTTTGATCGGGCTGGTGATGCCGTCCATGACCACATCTTCTGGCAGAATCACCGGGATCTGATCTTCTGGCGTTGGGATCACCGTACCGTCTTCCAGCGTCACCATCGGAATCGGTGCGCCCCAGTAACGCTGACGGGAAACGCCCCAGTCACGCAGACGATAGTTGATTTTGCGCTCGCCAACGCCCTGCGCCGCCAGTTTGTCGGCAATGGCATTGAAGCCATCTTCAAAGCTCAGGCCGCTGAATTCGCCGGAGTTGAAAAGGGTGCCTTTTTCGGTCAGCGCTTGTTCTGACAGATCGGGTTCAGAACCGTCTGCTGCCAGAATGACCGCTTTGATCGGCAGATTGTATTTGCTGGCAAATTCATAGTCGCGCTGGTCATGACCCGGAACGGCCATCACGGCACCGGTACCGTACTCCATCAGCACGAAGTTTGCCGCCCAAACCGGAATCTCTTCGCCGGTTAATGGATGAACGGCTTTAAAGCCGGTATCGACGCCTTTTTTCTCCATGGTCGCCATATCTGCTTCGGCCACTTTGGTAGTACGGCATTCGTCGATAAAGGCTGCCAGTTCAGCATTGGTCGCCGCCGCTTTCTGCGCCAGCGGGTGACCCGCAGCCACCGCCAGATAAGTGGCACCCATAAAGGTGTCCGGGCGGGTTGTGTAAACGGTCAGCGTTTTGTCATAGCCGTTAACGTTAAAGGTAATTTCCACACCTTCGGAACGGCCAATCCAGTTGCGCTGCATGGTTTTCACCGTGTCAGGCCACTGATCCATATGATCCAGGTCGTTGAGCAGTTCTTCGGCATAGGCGGTGATTTTGATAAACCACTGCGGGATCTCTTTACGCTCAACTTTAGTGTCGCAGCGCCAGCAGCAGCCGTCGATAACCTGTTCGTTCGCCAGCACGGTCTGGTCATTCGGGCACCAGTTCACTGCGGACGTTTTCTTATACACCAGGCCTTTTTTATACAGTTCAGTGAAGAACTTCTGTTCCCAACGATAGTATTCCGGGGTGCAGGTGGCCAGCTCGCGGCTCCAGTCATAGCCGAAGCCCAGCATTTTGAGCTGGTTTTTCATGTACGCGATATTGTCGTACGTCCACGGTGCCGGGGCCGTGTTGTTTTTCACCGCCGCGCCTTCCGCAGGCAGACCGAACGCATCCCAGCCAATCGGCTGCAGCACGTTCTTGCCCAGCATGCGCTGGTAACGGGAAATCACATCACCGATGGTGTAGTTACGCACGTGGCCCATGTGTAGTCGGCCAGAAGGATAGGGAAGCATCGACAGGCAGTAATATTTTTCTTTACTCTCGTCTTCAGTTACTTCGAAGGTACGCTTCTCTTCCCAGTGAAGCTGGACTTTGGATTCTATCTCTTCCGGGCGGTATTGCTCTTGCATGGCAGCCAGTGGTCCTGTATTTGCGATACAGCTACAAATGTAGCGTTTTACGTGGTTTTTCAGATCCGCATAGCATAGCCCAAACGACTTCGTCACAACAGCCTTTCGCACATTTAGCCTGTGAAAAGCCCCCGACGAGAATTTACGCACTCTGTGGGGTAATTGACAAAGCCAACGGTAAATAACGTCTATTATTAGAACAGGTTAACTGCCCGGGAGAGGAAAACAATGAACAAGGTTGCTCAATATTATCGCGAACTGGTTGCATCATTGACCGAGCGGCTACGCAATGGCGAAAGGGATGTTGATGCGCTGGTAGCCCAGGCGCGTCAACGAGTAAGCCAGACCGGGGAGCTAACGCGTACTGAAATCGAAGAGTTAACGCGCGCGGTGCGCCGTGACCTGGAAGAGTTCGCTCGCAGTTATGAAGAAAGCCAGGACGATGTCACCGACAGCGTGTTTATGCGGGTTATCAAAGAGAGCTTATGGCAGGAACTGGCGGATATCACCGATAAAACACAACTGGAGTGGCGTGAAGTTTTCCAGGACCTTAATCATCACGGGGTTTACCACAGCGGCGAAGTCGTGGGGCTTGGCAACCTGGTGTGCGAGAAATGTCACTTCCATCTGGCCATTTATACGCCGGATGTGCTGCCACTGTGTCCGAAATGCGGACATGATCAGTTCCAGAGAAGGCCCTTTGAGCCCTAGGTAAACGCACAACGTTTTAATGTTTGCACCCTCTCCTGGTCGGAGAGGGTTGGGGTGGGGACATCAGGCCGCAGTGTAAAATGTCAGACGTTCTGCCAGTAAATCCACAAACCCTTCGCGGTCGACATCGACCATCACGGCGGCATTCGGTTTATTTCCTGTCAGGAAGTAGTAATCCACCACCGTCATCCCCTGGGTATATTTGCCCTGCGTTTCTACCCCCACCCAGCGTTCCACGGTGGTGAAGAGGTCCGGTTTCAGCAGCCAGGCGATAGTACATGGGTCATGCAATGGCGCGCCGACAAATCCCCATTTTTCCTGTTTGTGGTACTCCATAAAAAAGTCGAGCAATTCGGCCACAATGGTAGAGATAGGGTTGCCGATGGCACGAAAACGCGCAATGTCATCCGCGTGGATTTGCGCCCGATGCGTGACATCCAGACCTGCCATCACCACCGGAATGCCCGACTGGAAGACAATTTCGGCGGCTTCCGGGTCAACATAGATATTAAATTCCGCCGCAGGGGTCCAGTTCCCAAGCGACATCGCGCCGCCCATGATCACAATGCGATTGATTTTGCTGTGCAGCTCCGGATGGCTGTTTAGCAGCAGGGCTACGTTGGTTTGTGGGCCGGTGGAGACAATAGTGACTGGAACAGGGCTGTCACGTAGCACGGTCGCCATCAGTTCTACGGCGGTACACGACTGGGGTGCAAAAGAGGGCTCCGGCAGGGCCGGGCCGTCCAGACCGCTTTCGCCATGCACGTTGTCCGCGATAATAAGCTCACGCATCAGGGGTTTAATGGCGCCACCCGCCACCGGGATATCGCTACGATTGAGCAGGGTGAGCATGCGCAGCACATTACGCAGAGTCTTCTCCGGTGTCTGATTTCCCGCAGAGGAGGTGATGGCTTTTACGTCGAGTTCGGGTGAGGCGAGAGCAAGAACAATTGCGATTGCGTCATCATGACCAGGATCGCAATCAAGAATGATGGGCTGAACCATAGCAACTCCTTGTTAGCATTACTGTGCGACAAGGTTAAAACGTTGCTGTAAATCAGACGAGAAGTGAAACAGTAAAGCGTGATGAGACGCGCATTCTGGTGAATGCGCGTCGGAACGATTAATGCAGGATTTTGGCGAGGAAATCTTTCGCGCGTTCAGATTTCGGATTGGCGAAGAACTCTTCTTTCGCCGAATCTTCAACGATTTTCCCTTCATCCATAAAGATAACCCGGTGCGCCACCTTGCGGGCAAAACCCATTTCGTGAGTGACCACCATCATAGTCATCCCCTCATTGGCCAGTTCAACCATAACGTCCAGCACCTCGTTGATCATTTCCGGGTCAAGGGCAGATGTCGGTTCATCAAACAGCATCGCGACCGGATCCATACACAGCGCGCGGGCAATCGCCACACGCTGCTGCTGACCACCGGAAAGCTGCGCCGGAAATTTGTTGGCATGGGCAGACAAGCCAACGCGCTCTAACAGTTTCAGTCCTTTCGCGCGCGCAGCGGTTTTATCGCGTTTAAGCACTTTGACCTGTGCCAGCGTCAGGTTCTCAATGATCGACAGATGCGGGAACAGTTCGAAATGCTGGAACACCATCCCGACATGAGAACGTAGTTTGGCCAGGTTGGTTTTTTTATCATTCACGGTGGTGCCGTTGACGATAATTTCCCCTTTCTGCACGGGCTCAAGGCCGTTCACCGTTTTGATCAGGGTCGATTTGCCTGAACCGGATGGACCGCAAACGACCACCACTTCGCCTTTTTTCACTTCCGTGGAGCAGTCGGTCAGCACCTGAAAGTGACCATACCATTTAGAAACATTTTTCAGGGTAATCATTAAACTGTCCTTTTCTTCAAATAGCTGACCAACAACGATGCACTCAAGCTAATAGCAAAATAGACGGCACCGGCGAACAGGATCATTTCAACTTGTGTCCCGTCGCGTTCGCCAATGGTGGAGGCGGTACGGAAGAAATCCGCGAGGCTTAATACGTAGACCAGCGAGGTATCCTGGAACAGGACAATCCCCTGGGTCAGAAGCAGTGGGACCATCGCCCGGAATGCCTGCGGCAGAATGATCAATTTCATCGACTGCCAGTGGGTCATGCCCAGCGCCAGCGCTGCACTTGACTGCCCACGAGAGATACTCTGTATACCGGCACGGATGATCTCAGAATAGTAGGCGGCCTCGAACATGGAGAATGCCACCATTGCTGATATCAGGCGGATATCCGATTTTGGCGACAGACCCAGCACGTTTTGCAACAGTCCCGGCACAATCAGATAGAACCACAGCAGCACCATAACCAGTGGAATGGAGCGGAAGACGTTCACATAGGCTTTCGCAAACCAGGCGATGGGGGCAAAGCTGGACAGGCGCATTACCGCCAGCAGAGTCCCCCAGACAATCCCGACGATAATGGCCGTCACGGTAATCTTTAAGGTAATCACCAGTCCCGCCAACAGATAAGGGATGGACGGGATGATTGAACTCCAGTCAAACTCGTACATTATTTGCCCCCCATATTGCCCGGCAGGCGAATTTTGCGTTCTACCAGATTCATCACCAACATAATGAAGGCGTTAATTAATACATACGCGACGGTAATCGCGGTGAAAGACTCCCAAGCGTGTGCGGAATAATCCAGCAGCTTACCGGCCTGTGCCGCCATATCCACTAGCCCGATAGTGGATGCGATGGCAGAGTTTTTTACGAGGTTCATCATCTCCGAGGTCATCGGTGGGACGATGACGCGATAGGCATTCGGTAACAGGACATAGCGGTACGTTTGCGGCAGCGTCAGCCCCATGGCGAGGCCCGCGTTTTTCTGCCCGCGAGGTAACGACTGAATCGCCGCTCGGACCTGCTCGCAGACGCGTGCAGCGGTGAACAAGCCAAGGCAGACCATCGAAGAGACAAAGAACTGGATGTTGGGATCCAGTTCGGATTTGAACCACATGCCAATGTTTTCCGGCAGCAGTTCCGGTACCACCAGATACCAGGTAAAGAATTGCACGATCAGCGGGACGTTACGGAACAGCTCCACGTAGCAAGTACCGATACCGGACAGGATACGATTGGGAACGGTTCGCAGAATACCAAACAGAGAGCCAACCAGGAACGCGATGATCCAGGCAGTGATCGACAGCGCGATCGTGACCTGAAAACCGCTCCACAGCCAGCCGAGATAGGTTGTGTTGCCGAACGGGGCTTGTTGCAGGAAAATTCCCCAGTTCCAGTCTATGGACATAAATCTACTCCGGAAAAAAAAGGGTAGCAGCGCTACCCTCGAAGATTGTGCGAAGAGCTTGTGTTCGCGTCGAATGGGGAACGACCATTCAACGTATAGTCTGTCCGTGCTACTTCAACAATCGAGAGGGCTGGTTATCCCGCCCCTGACTACACTTCATCCACGATGCCGCTTTGTACGGGCTGCTTTGACCTACCCCGACCATGATATTTGGGGGCCTTTGGGGATCCGTTCAATCGCAGCCCGGATACAGCATCAGTAAATGTGTGTATTCTTTTTGTTAATTAGTTCAGAGCCTTATCATTCGGTTCTTTGAACAGTGCTTTCATCTCGTCAGAGAGTGCGAAATTGAGGTTCAGGTTTTTTGGCGGAATAGGGTTTTTGAACCATTTATCAAACCATTTTTCCGCTTCACCGGAGGTCTGCGCCTTAGCGATGGTGTCATCCATCAGCTTTTTGAACTCAGTATCGCCTTTACGCAGCATGCAACCGTAAGCTTCCTGTGATTGCGGTTTGCCCACGATATCCCAGTTATCCGCTTTCTTCGCTTTAGCACGTTCACCCGCCAGCAGGGCGTCATCCATCATAAAGGCCACTGCACGACCGCTTTCCAGAGTACGGAAAGAGTCGCCATGGTCTTTGGCGCTGATAATGCGCATGTCCATTTTCTGTTCGTCATTCAGCTTGTGCAGCAGGATCTCAGACGTTGTACCGGAGGTTACAACCACCGCTTTGCCTTTCAGATCCGGGAAGTCTTTAATGTCGCCGCCTTTTTTGACCAGAAGACGAGTACCGACCACAAAGATAGTGTCAGAGAATGCAGCTTGCTTCTGACGTTCCAGGTTGTTGGTGGTCGAACCGCATTCGAAATCGAAGGTGCCGTTTTGCAGCAGCGGAATACGGTTTTGTGAGGTAATTGGAATCAATTTAACTTGCAGGTCAGGCTTATTGAGTTTTTTCTTCACTGCTTCAACGATAGCGTTGGAGTAGTCCTGAGAGTAACCCACAACTTTTTGCTCGTTGTCGTAATAGGAGAACGGTACGGAAGATTCACGGTGCCCGACCACGATCACGCCGTTTTTGGCAATTTTTTCAAGCGTAGGCTGTTGCGCCTCAGCCGGGGCGGCTGCCGCGTCGGCAGGTTTCGCCTCATCGGCGGCATGCGCCAGACCCGCAGACATTCCCATAACCAGCATTGCTGTGGCCAGTTTACGTAATTGCATATCCAACTCCTTTATCGTCGCGCCAGAGACGCATTGATACCCATTGTGAGTGTTGTGTTTGTTATATCCTGCTGCAAATGCGTGCAGTGTTGTATGCGTTTGTTAGCATTTAGTTTGGCTTAATGTAAAGATTTTGCTGCGGTATTGTTTGTTTTTGCGAAGTGTACCGCACCGTTTGAAGGCAAAAATCTCCCGTTGCACCACTTTAGTGCCGTATGCGATCCGTCATAGTGCGTGCTATCCGCACATCGGGGAAAATCGCCGTTACCTGGATTTATTTTGCAATTGATGTGCCAGAAATGGCATTTGAGGAAAAGAGGGTGAAAGCGCCCTCTCTGGTCAGAAAGAGGGCGCGGAAGGGGTAATTACTTGCGGCGTTGCCGCAGGCTCATGATTAGCGCGCCAAAACCGAGGAGCGCGGTCAGAACCCACAGAGGCCAATTACCCATGCGGGCATAAGGGGTCAGGCCGGAGGTCGGAGTGACTTTGGTGGTCAGCACTTGCCGGGTGAACTGCGGAAGCATCGCCTGGATCTCACCGGTTGGCCCAATCACCGCCGTAATGCCGTTATTCGTGCTGCGCAGCAACGGACGCGCCAGTTCCAGCGAGCGCATCCGCGCCATCTGGAAGTGTTGCCACGGGCCGATCGATTTACCAAACCAGGCATCATTTGAGATGGTCAGCAGGAAATCCGTATCCGGGCGGAAATTATCTCGCACCTGCTCACCGAGGATAATTTCGTAGCAGATGGCCGGCGTCAGCTTATAACCGTGGGCAGACAGCGGAGGCTGAATGTATGGTCCGCGACTGAATGATGACATGGGCAGATCAAAAAACGGAGCCAACGGGCGCAGGATAGATTCCAGCGGGACAAACTCACCAAAAGGTACCAGGTGATTTTTGTTATAGCGGTCGGTAGAGCTGTAGCTATAGGCGCTGTCTTTTCCAAAGGTGATGACGGTGTTGTAGGTATCGTAACGGTTCTGCTGATTAAGACGCGCGTCCACAATCCCGGTGATAAGCGAACTGTCATTCTTGCGCATCAAATCATCCATCATGCCCAGGAAGCGCTGTTGGTTGATTTCGAGATCAGAAATGGCAGATTCCGGCCAGATGATAAGCTGTGATTTGCCCAATTCCGGCTGGCTGGCATTGAGGTAGATTTTCAGCGTATCCAGCAACTGACCTTCATCCCACTTGAGCGCCTGCGGGATATTGCCTTGTACCAGCGATACCTGCGTTGTTCTTTCCGGCAGCCACTGATACCACTGGATATAGCGCAGTGGGAAGGGCAGAGCAAAGAGCACCAGCGCCACGATGAAAGGACGCCAGCAGCGTGTCGCCGCCGCGAGGACCAGTAAACCGCTTACCGACATCAAGAGGAAGGTAATGGCATCAACGCCTAATATCGGCGCCAGCCCTTTCAGTGGCCCGTCAATCTGGCTGTAGCCAAACTGCAGCCAGGGAAAGCCCGTCAGCACCCAGCCGCGTAAAAACTCGCTCAGTTGCCAGATGACTGGTGCCGCTACCGCGACGCGCAGCCAGGTTGTTTTGGGCCACAACCGGGAAAGCACGCCTGCGAACAGCCCGGTATAGAGCGAAAGGTAGGCGGCAAGCAGCACCACCAGAAAGACATTCACCGGCCAGGGCATCCCACCGAATTGTGCGATGCTGACATAAACCCAGTGAATACCGGAGCCAAACAGACCGAGCCCCCAGAAATAACCTACCCAGGCGGCTTGCGCCGGACGCCGGTTAAGCGTGAGCGCTTGCAACCCCATAAGGGAAACAATTGCGGCAGGCCAGATATCATAAGGAGAAAAAGCCAGCGTTCCGCTGGCTCCGAAGAGTAGCGCCAGCAGCAAACGTACGCGCTGGCGTTCAAACAGTGGGGCAAATACCATTTACATTACTCATCCAATTTCGGAACGGGGGAATCGTCCGGCATTCTTACATGAACCTGAATAATACGTCGACTGTCCGCCATGGCGACTTTAAATTGGTAACCATCAATATCAATGGATTCCCCACGCGCAGGCAGATGCCCGAAGGCCTGCATAACCAGACCACCAATAGTATCGACTTCGTCATCGCTAAAGTGGGTGCCGAAAGTTTCGTTGAAATCTTCGATAGACGCAAGGGCGCGCACGGTCCAGGTATGGCGGCTGAGCTGGCGGAAATCGATATCTTCTTCGTCGTCATATTCGTCTTCGATTTCGCCGACGATAAGTTCGAGAATATCTTCGATAGTGACAAGGCCCGAGACGCCGCCGAACTCGTCAATCACAATAGCCATGTGGTAACGCTGGGAGCGAAACTCTTTGAGCATTCGGTCAACCCGTTTGCTTTCCGGCACCACCACGGCCTGACGTAACACTTTTTCCATGCTGAAGGCTTCGGCATCGCTGCGCATAAACGGCAGCAAGTCTTTGGCCATCAAAATCCCTTCAATGTGATCCTTATCTTCGCTGATCACCGGAAAACGCGAGTGTGCAGACTCAATGATCACGTCGAGACATTCATCAAGGCTTTGGTTGCGTTTCAGGGTAATCATTTGCGAGCGGGGGATCATGATGTCGCGAACGCGCTGGTCGGCGATGTCCATTACCCCTTCGAGCATTTCGCGCGTATCCTGATCGATAAGCTCGTTCTGCCCGGAATCACGGATCAGCTCCAGTAACTCATCACGGTTTTTGGGTTCGCCGTGAAAAAGTTGGCTGAGTAAAAGGGAGAAGAATCCCTTCTTGTTGTTAATGTCGCTACTGTGTGAATTGTCGTCGCTCATGGCGTCGTTTGGGTTCTCATGTTAGTGGTTCTGTCGCCAGGACGCGCAAACTCAGCGCCTGGCAGCATTTTCTGTCAGCACGGCAATGGGTTGCCGCACAGACTACTCCTTCTCGGAAATGTACGGATCCTCATACCCCAGAGCAAGCATTATCTCTGTTTCGAGTCCTTCCATCTCTTCGGCTTCGTCATCTTCAATATGGTCGTAGCCCAGCAGATGCAGGCTACCGTGAATCACCATATGCGCCCAGTGCGCATCAAGCGGTTTATCCTGTTCTTTGGCTTCCTGCTCAACCACCTGGCGGCAAATGATCAGATCGCCCAGCAGCGGCATTTCGATGCCCGGCGGCGCTTCAAACGGGAAAGAGAGCACATTTGTCGGCTTGTCTTTCCCACGGTAAGTCAGGTTTAACTCATGACTTTCCGCCTCATCCACCAGACGGATGGTTACTTCCGCTTCTTCCTGGAATTGCGGAATGACCGCGTCCAGCCAGCGCTGAAACTGTGCTTCTTCCGGCAAACCGCCGTTCTCTTCACATGCCAGCTGTAAATCGAGGATCACCTGACTCATTTTTGCTCCTGCTCCTGGGCTTCGCGTTTGCGCTCGGCCGCCTGTTCCGCCCGGCGTTTTTGATCCGCCTCTTCCCAGGCTTCGTAAGCATTCACGATGCGTGCGACAACAGGATGACGGACAACGTCTTCGCTATGGAAAAAGTTAAAACTGATTTCTTCGACTTCCGCCAGTACTTCAATGGCGTGGCGCAAGCCGGATTTAACATTGCGTGGCAGGTCAATCTGCGTCACGTCACCGGTGATGACCGCTTTGGAGTTAAAGCCAATACGGGTCAGGAACATCTTCATCTGTTCGATGGTGGTGTTCTGGCTTTCATCAAGAATGATAAAAGCGTCATTCAGCGTGCGACCTCGCATATAGGCCAGCGGCGCAACTTCAATGACATTACGCTCAATCAGCTTCTCAACTTTCTCAAAGCCGAGCATTTCGAACAGCGCGTCGTAGAGTGGTCGCAGGTAGGGGTCCACTTTCTGGCTTAAATCACCCGGCAGGAAGCCCAGTTTTTCCCCGGCTTCCACGGCTGGACGGGTCAGCAGAATACGGCGAACGTCCTGACGTTCCAGCGCATCCACCGCTGCAGCAACCGCCAGATACGTTTTACCTGTACCCGCCGGACCCACGCCAAAAGTGATGTCATGATCAAGAATATTGGCGATGTACTGCGCCTGATTTGGCGTACGGGGTTTAATCACACCGCGTTTAGTTTTGATATTGACCGCTTTTCCATACTCCGGCACGCTCTCCGCGCTCTGTTCTAGCACGCGGGCTTCTTTGATAGCCAGATGGATCTGTTCCGGTTCGATATCCTGAGTTTGCCCACGCATGGGGGCTGTATCGACATAGAGGCTGAGCAAAATATCTGCAGCAGCGTTCACGCAAAGTGTACGTCCGGTGAGTTTGAAGTGATTATCGCGACGGTTAATCTCGATGCCCAGTCGCCGTTCCAACTGTTTGATATTGTCATCAAACGGTCCGCACAGGCTCAGCAGGCGAGCATTGTCAGCGGGTGTCAGGGTAATTTCACGGGTATCTATGTTCAAACTGTTCCTCTTATTCAGATAGTGCCGAATGGAGCCTGGCTAACGCAGCCTGGGGCCGTCAGCCTTATAGAGAATTATTCACGCCATGGAATAAAGGCGCAAGCATTGCGATGGATATAAGGGCGGGAAGGGGAAATGCAAGGGCTGCTCAGTCATACTCAGACGCAGATTCGTGGTTTTGCAAGCGCCTGGTCGCATCATCTCAGCGACCGGGCACTTGCCTGCTGTCTTTCTGCAACGTTGAGCAGCCAGAACCGTGAAGATTAAGGCTGGTAGAGACCAACGCCGATATCATTCTCTTTACGGGTACGGGCGATGACCGATTCTGGCGACTGCGCTATGCGCAGACCCATTTCGTCTTCGGTACGCACCACTTTACCGCGCAGGGAGTTTGTCCAGACGTCGGTGATTTCCACGTCAACAAATTTCCCGATCATCTCCGGTCTGCCTTCGAAGTTCACCACGCGGTTATTTTCGGTACGGCCTGACAGCTCCATGATGCTCTTACGGGACGTCCCTTCCACCAGGATGCGCTGAGTCGTGCCGATCATCCGGCGGCTCCAGGCCGTTGCCTGCTGGTTGATACGTTCCTGCAGAATATACAGGCGCTGCTTTTTATCCTCTTCCGGTACATCATCAACCATATCGGCCGCAGGCGTTCCCGGACGGGCGGAGAAAATAAAGCTGTAACTCATATCGAAATTCACATCGGCAATCAGCTTCATGGTCTGCTCGAAGTCCTGGGTCGTTTCGCCAGGGAAGCCAACGATAAAATCAGAGCTGATTTGAATGTCCGGACGTGCGGCACGCAGTTTGCGGATGATCGCTTTGTATTCCAGCGCGGTATGGGTACGGCCCATCAGGTTCAGTACGCGGTCAGAACCACTTTGTACCGGCAGATGCAGGAAACTCACCAGCTCCGGCGTATCGCGATAGACATCAATAATATCGTCGGTGAATTCGATAGGGTGGCTGGTGGTAAAACGAATACGGTCAATACCGTCAATCGCCGCCACCAGACGCAGCAGATCGGCGAAGGAGCCGGTGCTTCCGTCGTAATTCTCACCGCGCCAGGCGTTGACGTTTTGGCCCAGCAGGTTAACTTCACGTACGCCTTGTGCCGCCAGTTGCGCGATTTCAAAAAGGATATCGTCGCACGGACGGCTCACCTCTTCGCCACGGGTGTAGGGCACGACACAGTAAGTGCAGTACTTATTGCAGCCTTCCATGATGGAAACAAAGGCGGTCGGGCCTTCGGCTTTCGGTTCCGGCAGGCGGTCGAATTTTTCGATTTCCGGGAAGCTGATATCCACCACCGGGCTGCGATTGCCGCGCACGGAGTTGATCATTTCCGGCAGACGGTGCAGCGTTTGCGGTCCAAAAATAATGTCAACATAGTGGGCACGCTGGCGAATATGGTCGCCTTCCTGAGATGCGACGCAACCGCCGACACCAATGATCAGGTCTGGATTTTTTTCCTTTAATAATTTCCAGCGCCCCAACTGGTGGAAGACTTTCTCTTGCGCCTTCTCGCGAATTGAGCAGGTATTAAGCAGCAGCACATCTGCTTCTTCGGCCACTTCGGTGAGTTGATACCCGTGAGTGGCATCCAGCAGATCGGCCATCTTCGATGAATCGTACTCGTTCATCTGACAGCCCCAGGTTTTGATGTGGAGTTTTTTTGTCATCGACTTGCTCATGCTTTGTTTAATGGCCCAATGCAGGGCGCGTATTGTAATGCTTTGGTCGCGTGCTGACCAGTATGACGCTTGTCAGACTCAAGATGTAAAAAATCCGGTAAACTTAGGAGATTCTCGTTTAAGGATAATGGGCCATGATAAATCAATCTACTGAGGTCGCGGTTGTCGGCGGCGGAATGGTCGGCGGGGCGCTGGCGTTGGGTTTAGCGCAGCAGGGTTTTAGTGTCACGGTCATTGAACAACATGCGCCGGCTGCCTTTGACGCGACGGCACAACCGGATGTGCGTATTTCGGCGATTAGCGCCTCCTCCGTAACGCTGCTCCAGACGCTGGGCGTCTGGGATGCGGTTCAGGCGATGCGTTGTCATCCATGGGCGCGGCTGGAGACCTGGGAGTGGGAAAACGCGCATGTCGTCTTCGACGCGCATGAGTTAAAACTGCCGTTGCTTGGCTATATGGTCGAAAACAATGTCTTGCAGCGCGCGCTGTGGGAAGCGCTGGAGCGCCATCCACTGGTAACGCTGCGCGTACCTGCGGCGCTCAGTACGATGCGACAGAACGATGAGTATCACGAGCTGACATTTGAAGATGGCGAAACGCTTTCGGCAAAGCTGGTGATTGGTGCTGATGGGGGGAATTCCCGGGTGCGCCAGTGTGCCGGTATCGGCATTCACGCCTGGCAATATCAGCAATCTTGCATGTTGATCACCGTAGAGTGTGAGCGCGCGCCCGGGGAGAGTACCTGGCAGCACTTTACCCCCAACGGTCCGCATGCTTTCCTGCCGTTATTTGACTACTGGGCATCGCTGGTCTGGTACGACACACCTGCCCGTATTCGTCAGTTGCAATCGTTAAACATGGTGCAGTTACAGAAAGAGATCGCGGCACATTTTCCATCCCGACTGGGGCATGTTATGCCCGTCGCTGCTGGAGCGTTCCCGCTCGCGCGCCGCCACGCACTGCAATATGTACGTCCAGGGCTCGCGCTGGTGGGGGATGCAGCGCATACCATCCATCCGCTGGCGGGGCAGGGGGTAAACCTCGGCTATCGCGATGTAGACTGCCTGCTAGACGTGCTGACAAGGGCGCGCAGCCACGGGGAGGACTGGGCAAGCCTTTCGGTGCTCAAACGCTATCAGACACGCCGCATGGCGGATAATTTTATTATGCAAAGTGGCATGGACTTGTTCCATGCCGGGTTCAGTAACGATCTGGGCCCGGTACGCGTGCTGCGTAATATCGGTTTGATGGCGGCGGAACGGGCTGGCGTACTCAAACGCCAGGCGCTGAAATATGCGTTAGGACTGTAAAGTTATCATTTGACCGTTATCAGAATACTGAGCCCTGGTTTGCCCTTAAAAGTGGCTTCATACCAGGGCGATTGGGCTGATTGTAATCGCACCTCATACCGGCGGGTAAAAACGGTAACCAAAGAGGCTATCGTGGAATAAGCGGTTTTAACCAGGATGGCGAATATCAGGAAGATGACCAGCAATGTCCCCCCGGTGTAATCGTTGTAAGCAATGTCGAGATACAGAACGTAAAAAATCAGCGCATGCAGAATGAGCTTACAGATCAGTGAGCGTAAATAGAATCGGTGCAAAGCCTCAGGGCTCTTAAAGGCGATTTCTTCCAGGTTGTGGCGTGTCTCCTGTACCGGAATGCCAGGAAGATAAACAATCCACTCAGAAACGCGCTCTCTTAGCCTAAGCCTGTTGTTGCCGCTCAGGATGTGTATCCTCATACACAGCGCAACCGGGTAGCCTATGCCAAAAAGGAGAAGATAGACTGCCCCGGCACTCACACCCACAAAGACGGATGAGGAGATCAGCAGTGCCGTAAAAAATGTCAAAGGTTTGAGGAATGCATACCAACAAAATTGGTAGTTCATAGAGCTGCGCCTTGATAAATCATTATTTGACAACAGCTTACCTGCTTTTGACCATGAATGAAGGCCGCAGGCAAATTTTCAGAAATGATAAAAGCCGAGGAGGGAAAAGCAAAAAGCCCGCCGAAGCGAGCTTTTTGTTTTTTTATGTGGCTGGGGTACAAGGATTCGAACCTCGGATGGCGGAATCAGAATCCGCTGCCTTACCGCTTGGCGATACCCCAATAGGCGTGAAATTTTACGCGTTAACGATAAAACTTCAACCTTTGCGTCTACCCGAAAGCAAACGACTTTTTGAAATTGGCTGGGGTACGAGGATTCGAACCTCGGAATGGTGGAATCAGAATCCACTGCCTTACCGCTTGGCGATACCCCAACAATTTTTTACTCAGGTTAATGTTCTTATGAACATCAGCCTTTGAATATGGTGGCTACTACGGGAATCGAACCTGTGACCCCAGCATTATGAGTGCTGTGCTCTAACCAGCTGAGCTAAGTAGCCAAATTTTACTACAAACCAGTCACCGACTGGCTGGGGTACCTGGATTCGAACCAGGGAATGCCGGTATCAAAAACCGGTGCCTTACCGCTTGGCGATACCCCAATACCGTCGCGGTGAACCGCAAACATCAAAAATATGGCTGGGGTACCTGGATTCGAACCAGGGAATGCCGGTATCAAAAACCGGTGCCTTACCGCTTGGCGATACCCCATCCGTGCAACGCTTATTGGTGAATGGTGCGGGAGGCGAGACTTGAACTCGCACACCTTGCGGCGCCAGAACCTAAATCTGGTGCGTCTACCAATTTCGCCACTCCCGCAAAAAAAGATGGTGGCTACTACGGGAATCGAACCTGTGACCCCAGCATTATGAGTGCTGTGCTCTAACCAGCTGAGCTAAGTAGCCATCTTTTTTTCGCGTTACCTTATCGGCGTTGCGGGGCGCATTATGCGTATTGGGCCTGACAGCGTCAATACCTTTTTCATCGAAAATTGCCGGAATGTGACTGTTTGGTTAGGTTGCGAACAGCGTGACGCATAATTCGGCAATTATTGGTTATTTATCGATTTTGTATAGCAAAACATATGCAGAAATAAAAAAAGGCCCCGCAGGGCCTTTAACGATAACAATCGCTTATTTGTAAGCAGACTGGTGTACGCCAACCGCGCGACCTGATGGATCGTTCATGGATTTGAATGATTCATCCCACTCGATTGCTTTTGCAGATGAGCACGCCACAGACGGGCCGCCAGGCACACATTCAGCGGCGCTGGGTACCGGGAACAGCTCTTCAAAGATTTCACGGTACAGATACGCTTCTTTCGAGCTCGGCGTGTTGTACGGGAAACGGTAGCTGGCCGTCGCCAGTTGCTGATCGCTAACCTGCTGTGCCGCTACTTCTTTGAGTGTATCGATCCAACTGTAACCTACGCCGTCAGAAAACTGCTCTTTCTGACGCCATGCAACACTCGCCGGCAGATAGGATTCGAAACATTCACGCAGCACGTGTTTTTCCATTTTGCCGTTGCCGCACATTTTATCCTGCGGGTTGATGCGCATCGCTACATCGAGGAATTTCTTATCCAGGAACGGCACACGCGCTTCTACGCCCCAGGCGGACATCGCTTTGTTAGCACGCGCGCAGTCGAACATATGCAGCGCCTGCAGCTTACGTACGGTCTCTTCATGCAGCTCTTTGGCATTCGGCGCTTTATGGAAATAGAGGTAGCCGCCGAACACTTCGTCAGAACCTTCGCCAGACAGTACCATCTTGATGCCCATCGCTTTGATTTTACGGGACATCAGATACATCGGTGTAGAGGCGCGAATGGTGGTTACATCGTAGGTTTCGATGTGATAAATCACGTCGCGAATCGCGTCCAGACCTTCCTGCACGGTAAAGTGGATTTCGTGGTGAACCGTACCCAAATGGTTTGCCACTTCCTGCGCAGCTTTCAGGTCCGGTGCCCCTTTCAGGCCCACAGCAAAGGAGTGCAACTGCGGCCACCAGGCCTCAGAGCGTTCCTGATCTTCCACACGGCGTGCGGCGAATTTTTTGGTAATAGCGGAAATGACAGAAGAGTCCAGACCGCCCGAGAGCAGAACACCATACGGCACATCTGACATCAGGTGACTTTTCACAGATTCTTCAAGCGCCTGACGCAGTTCGTTTTTGTCAGTGACGTTGTCTTTCACCGCGTCATAGTCGAACCAGTCGCGCTGATAGTACTGGCGAATTTCGCCATCTTTGCTCCACAGGTAGCTGCCTGCCGGGAACTCTTTAATCGTGCGGCAGACCGGTACCAGCGCTTTCATTTCCGAAGCGACGTAGAAGTTGCCGTGTTCGTCGTGGCCCATATACAGCGGGATAATGCCGATGTGGTCGCGACCAATCAGGTACGCATCTTTTTCACTGTCATACAGGGCGAAAGCGAACATACCTTGCAGATCGTCGAGGAATTCTGGGCCTTTTTCCTGATACAGCGCGAGGATAACTTCACAGTCAGAACCGGTCTGGAACTGATAGCGATCGCCATATTCCGCACGCAGAGCCTGATGGTTGTAGATTTCGCCGTTAACGGCCAGCGCATGTGTTTTTTTCTCGTTGTACAGCGGCTGGGCACCCGCATTGACGTCAACAATAGACAGACGCTCATGGGCAAGAATCGCTTTATCGCTGGCATAAACGCCAGACCAGTCCGGGCCGCGGTGGCGCATCAGGCGGGATAATTCGAGCGCTTTTTTACGCAGCTCAACCGCGTCGGTTTTAATATCCAGTACGCCAAAAATAGAACACATAGACTTCTCCGTTACTTTAAGGCAATGCAGTGTTGTGTGAGTGCAGACGCCGCGTCATCGCGTTGTCTTATTGCTTGTTTAAGAAAATGCCGCAAAGGTGTGACGCGCGCAAGCGTTTTACTGCCTTGAAAGTAAAAAGCGCAATAGCGATTGCCGAATGCTGAAAAAAGAACATGAATTGAGCTGAGCTATTGATGAATTATCAGTTTTCAGCGCATTTTATTAAATGGTCTGTTTTTTATTGGTGCGGAAAATGAAAAACCACGTCCGTGGACGTGGTTTCGTTTAAAAAATGTCGATTTCAGCAACCGAAGGGTAAATCCATGAAGGACGGAACGGCATGCTGTCGATATCATCCAGCGTTGATACGCCAGAGAGCACCAGGATAGTCTCCAGACCCGCCTGGAAGCCCGCAAGAATGTCGGTACGCAAATTGTCGCCGACAATCACCGTCTGCTCTGAATGCGCCTGCATAGTATTGAGCGCGGCGCGGATAATCCACGGACTCGGCTTGCCGACGTAGAAAGGCTCGCGGCCGGATATTTTTTCAATACCGGCGCATAGCGCGCCGCAGCCAGGGTAGTAACCGCGTCCGTGGGTGTCCGGGTTGGTGGCAATAAAGCGCGCACCGTTGGCGACGAAAAAGGCCGCCTTATGCATCATTTCCCAGTTGTAGGAACGCGTTTCGCCCACGATAACGAAATCCGGGTTGATATCCGTAATGGTAAACCCGGCTTTATAGAGTTCGTGAATCAATGCGCCTTCACCGACTACGTAAGCTTTTTTCCCTTCCTGACGTTTAAGGAAGTCAGCCGTCGCCATTGCAGAGGTATAAAAGACACTGGCTGGTGCATCTATACCGGCAGAGGCAAAGCGGTTAGCCAAATCCTGCCCCGTCTGGGAAGGGTAGTTGGTGAGGAGCACCAGCGGCATCCCTTTTTCCAGGATTCGATGAATAAACTCCGCTGCGCCCGGCACGGCGACATTATCGTGCATCAACACGCCGTCAATATCACAGATTACGTTCTGAATGGTCATGGACTACCCGGTTAAAAAAGAGAAGCAATAACTATACCCGTCATACTTCAAGTTGCCTATGCGTTGGCGACCTTTGCCCGGCCCAGTTGCTTACCTCAGTAAGCTCCGGGGCACTTACGCGCTTGCCGCCTTTATGCAGTTCGAGTTATTTAGGGTATCTAAACTCTGTCAGCTTTCCAGCAAGCGTTGCAGCAGCATGCCGTTCAGCATGGCGCGTTTCACCAGGGCGAAAGCACCTATCGCCGAGCGATGGTCAAGGGTGGATCGCACCACCGGAAGATTTTTACGGAATGCTTTGAGCGACTGGGTGTTAATGCAACCTTCAATAGCAGGCAGCAACACTTTCTCCGCTTCAACAATCTCCCCGGCGATGACCACTTTCTGCGGATTGAAGAGGTTAATGGCAATGGCGATGGTTTTACCCAGATGGCGACCGACGTACTCAATCACTTCACACGCCAGCGCGTCGCCTTTATTTGCGGCTTTGCAGATATTTTTTATCGTGCAGTCATCCAGCGTTACGCGGCTTTGGTAGCCCTGTTCCAGCAGATGCCTTACGCGTTGTTCAATGGCGGCATTGGCGGCGATGGTTTCCAGACAGCCAAAGTTACCGCAATGACATCGCTCGCCGAGGGGTTCTACCTGGATGTGACCAATTTCACCCACATTACCGTTGCGACCGATAAAAATGCGCCCGTTAGAGATGATTCCTGCCCCGGTTCCGCGATGAACACGCACCAGAATGGAATCCTCACAGTCCTGACTTGCCCCAAAATAGTGCTCTGCAAGGGCCAGACTGCGGATATCGTGACCGACGAAACAGGTTAATTTGAAACGTTTTTCCAGTGCGTCCACCAGCCCCCAGTTCTCAACCTGAATATGCGGCATATAGCGAATGACGCCGCTTTCCGGGTCGACAAGGCCTGGTAAAATGACCGAGATGGCGATCAGCTCGCGGATCTTACGCTGATTGCTTTCGATAAAGGCACTGATGGTGTTTAGCAACGCGTGTTCCAGCGTTTCCTGTGTCCGCTCCGGCAGAGGATAATGCTCTTCCGCCAGCACTTTGCTGCTCAGATCATAAAGGGTGAGGGTGGTATCGGAACGTCCAAGACGCACACCAATAGCCTGAAAATTGCGGGTTTCGGTAATGATAGAGATAGCGCGGCGGCCCCCGGTGGAGGCCTGCTGATCAACCTCTTTGATCAGGCCGCGTTCAATAAGCTGACGCGTGATTTTTGTCACGCTGGCGGGCGCAAGCTGGCTCTGCTCGGCAATTTGAATACGCGAAATAGGGCCAAGTTGATCAATCAGGCGGTAAACCGCCGCACTGTTAAGTTGTTTAACGAGATCAACGTTACCAATCTGAGCTTGTCCGCCTGCTGTCATACCTTTTATTTACTCGATGACGACCTCGTTACCATTAACGATAGTCTTGATTATTTTATAATCGTGCGTGAAGGCGGTCAGGTTCGCGACCTTACCCGGGGCAATGCTGCCGAGCTGCCCGTCGACGCCTATCGCGCGAGCCGGGTACAAGGTTGCCATGCGCAGTACTTCATCCAGCGCAATACCCACATGCTCGACCAGATTCCGAACCCCTTCAATCATTGTCAGGGAGGAGCCACTCAGCGTACCGTTTTCATCCACACACAGTCCATTACGGTAGTATATTGTTTTACCAGCAAAAATGAACTGGTCAATATCTGCCCCTGCAGGCGCCGTTGCATCTGTAACTAAACAGAGTTTGTCGCCTTTCAGGCGTTTCGCATTACGGACATTAACGTAATCGACATGCAGCCCATCTGCAATGATCCCGCAATAAACATCGGCATCATCCAGTACCGCGCCCGCCAGACCCGGTTCACGTCCGGTGATGTACGGCATCGCATTGTATAGATGCGTCGCAAACGTGATGCCTGCGCGGAAACCCGCTTTCGCTTCTTTTAATGTCGCGTTCGAGTGGCCTGCTGACACCACAATACCCGCCGCAGCCAGCTTGCTGATAACATCAGTACCGGCCATTTCCGGCGCCAGCGTCACTTTGGTGATGACGTCAGCATTGGCGCAGAGATAATCCACCAGTTCGGCATCCGGTTTGCGGACAAATTTCGGGTTATGGGTGCCTTTTTTTACGATATTGAGCCACGGCCCTTCGAGGTGCAAACCAAGCGCCTGATGTGCATGTTTCGCCAGGTAATCACGCATCACCTGAATGCCTTGTTTCATCAGGTCATCGCTGGTGGTGATAAGCGTCGGCAGAAAACTTGTGCAGCCTGATTTTTCATTGGCGCGCTGCATGATTTCCAGCGTTTCAATGCTCACGGCTTCGGGGGTGTCGTTGAACTGCACACCACCGCAACCATTCAGTTGTACGTCAATAAAACCGGGGGCCAGCGTTGCGCCATTGAGATCACGCTGCTCGATAGTGGGCGGCAGCTCAGCCAAAGGGCAGAGACGTTCAATCAGGCCATCCGCGACAATCAGCGCGTGGTCATCCAAAATTTCATGGCCGGTGAAAATCCGGCAATGGGTTAAAGCATACATAACGACCCCCGGTTAACAAATGGGTGTCGTCCCGCTGGGTTTGCGGAACGAGACACAATTACAGACCTTTAATATTTTCCGCTTCTAATTCATTGAAATATTTCAATGTTTTAACTTTCAGTTCCATCGTAGACGGCTCGTCGCACACCATCACTGCTTTCGGGTGCAGTTGCAGACAGCTAATGGTCCACATATGGTTCACGTTACCTTCTACGGCCGCCTGCAGAGCCTGCGCTTTCTGGCTTCCCAGCACCAGAATCATCACTTCTTCTGCATCGAGCAGCGTACCTACGCCCACGGTCAGTGCGTATTTCGGCACCTGATTAACGTCGCCGTCGAAGAAACGGGAATTGGCCACGCGGGTGTCATGGGTCAGCGTTTTAATACGGGTACGAGAAGCCAGCGAAGATGCGGGCTCGTTGAAGGCGATGTGACCATCGTTGCCAACGCCGCCCATAAACAGGTGAATTTTGCCATAGGAACGGATTTTTTCTTCGTATTGGCGGCATTCTGCGTCAATATCCGGCGCATTGCCATCCAGGAGGTTAATATTTTCCGCCGGAATATCAACGTGATCGAAAAAGTTACGGTGCATAAAGCTGTGATAGCTTTCCGGGTGCTCCTTCGGCAGGCCGACATATTCGTCCATATTGAACGTGACAACATGTTTAAAACTAACCTGGCCCGCTTTGTGCATTTCAACTAATGCTTTGTAGGCGGTAAGAGGCGTGCCACCGGTTGGCAGGCCAAGCAGGAACGGACGATCCGCTGTAGGTTTAAATGCATTGATGCGATTGACGATATGGCGGGCCGCCCATTTACCGACTTGTTCAGCTGTTGCCAGAGGAATCAGTCTCATTGTTCACCTCTAAGTTGATTAAAGTTAGCGGATTGCGTTCCAGTGCAGTGTAAAGCGTAACTCAGTTTCGCTCCCTATGGGGGCAATCCGTCTTGATTTTTTGAATGATAAAATAAGTTTTGCTGGTTAGCCAGCAAAGAGGAGGTCAAATAACGATATTTGGTGATTAAAATCACAAAAAAGGTGCTTTTAATTTGCGAGACGAATTAATTTTCAACACACTCTCAATGTAATGAAAAATGGCCGTGTTTTCAGGGTTAGTTAGACAATAAAAAGACTGTTTCTAAGGGCTCCGGTGGGGTTCAAAGGGGGAATAACGTGAATCTTTTAGGTTACTTGCAAAAGGTTGGCCGCGCGCTCATGGTGCCGGTCGCCACGCTGCCTGCCGCAGCGATTCTGATGGGGGTCGGTTACTGGATCGACCCGGTAGGCTGGGGTGGATCTAACGCGCTGGCGGCGTTCTTCATTCAATCTGGTTCTGCCATTATCGATAACATGGGCGTGCTGTTCGCCGTAGGTGTTGCTTATGGTATGTCCAAAGACAAAGATGGTGCTGCTGCACTGGCCGGCTTTGTGGGTTTCCTTGTATTGACGACGCTGTGCTCGCCAGCCGCTGTCGCTATGATCCAGAAAATCCCAGCCGATCAAGTTCCTGCCGCGTTTGGCAAGATCAAAAACCAGTTCGTTGGGATCATGGTCGGTATCATTGCCGCGGAACTGTATAACCGCTTTAGCAGCGTCGAGCTGCCGAAGGCGCTCTCCTTCTTTAGTGGTCGTCGTCTGGTGCCGATCCTGACCTCTTTTGTCATGATCGCTGTCGCGTTCATCATGATGTTTATCTGGCCGGTAGTCTTCAGTGGTCTGGTTGGCTTCGGTGAGCACATTCAGAAACTGGGCTCTGTCGGTGCGGGCGTCTACGCCTTCTTCAACCGTCTGTTGATTCCGGTAGGGCTGCACCATGCGCTGAACTCCGTATTCTGGTTTGACGTTGCCGGTATTAACGATATTCCTAATTTCCTGGGCGGCGCGCAGTCTATTGAAGCGGGCAAAGCAGTTGTTGGGGTTACGGGTCGTTACCAGGCGGGCTTCTTCCCGATCATGATGTTTGGTCTGCCAGGTGCCGCGCTGGCGATTTACCACTGCGCGCGTCCGGAAAATAAAGCCAAAGTGCTTGGTATTATGATGGCAGGCGCCTTTGCTGCCTTCTTTACAGGTATCACTGAACCGCTGGAATTCTCCTTCATGTTCGTGGCACCGGTGCTGTACTTCATTCACGCTGTGCTGACCGGGATTTCTGTCTTTATCGCCGCGACTATGCAGTGGATTGCCGGCTTCGGCTTTAGCGCCGGTCTGGTGGATATGGTGCTCTCGTCCCGTAACCCGCTGGCCGTACACTGGTACATGCTGATTCTGCAAGGCCTGGTGTTCTTTGTTATCTACTACGTGGTGTTCCGTTTCACTATCCTGAAATTCAACCTGTTGACCCCGGGTCGTGAACTGGCGGTTGCCGGTGACGAAGCGGATGGCCAGGATGTGAATGTCAGCACGGCTTCCGAGCAGGATGTGACCGGCCTGGCGCGTCAGTATATTGCCGCTGTCGGGGGTTCCGCGAACCTGACCGGTATCGATGCCTGCATCACACGTCTGCGTCTGAGCGTGAAAGACTCTTCCCTGGTCAACGAAGCGCTGGCTAAACGTCTGGGTGCGAGCGGGGTTATTCGTTTGAATAAAACCGGCGTACAGGTGATTGTGGGTTTTGCGGCCGAAAAAATTGCTAATGCGATGAAAACGGCGGGCGACGTTCCGGCGGCAGGTGCAGCGGCTCCGGCCCCGGCAGCCGGCAGCGCGCCTAAACCGCAGGCAGTGCCGAACGTTAGCGCAGCGGTGATTGCGGAACTGGTCTCTCCGGTGACCGGGCAGGTCGTTTCTCTGGATGAAGTGCCGGATGAAGCGTTTGCCAGCAAAGCCGTTGGCGATGGCGTAGCGGTAAAACCGACAGAGAAAACGGTTGTTGCACCGGCAGCGGGTACCATCGTGAAAATCTTCAATACCAACCACGCGTTCTGCCTGGAAACTGAAAAAGGCGCGGAAATCGTTGTTCATATGGGCATCGACACCGTTGCGCTGGGTGGCCAGGGCTTCACGCGTCTGGTCGAAGAGGGGGCAACCGTTACAGCGGGTCAGCCAATCCTGGAAATGGATCTGGAATATCTGAACGCGAATGCCCGTTCTATGATTAGCCCGGTGGTGTGTAGCAATATTGATGATTTCTCTGGTCTGGTTATCAAAGCACAAGGTTCCGTTGTGGCAGGGCAAACGCCGCTGTATGACATCAAAGGCTAATGATGTAATCTGAACCAGAAATAGCCATAAGCGGCAGGGGATCTTCCTCTGCCGCTTTTTTTTGCATGAATTAAAGTATTCCGTTTTGTATCTATTTTCCGTAACTAAAGGTTGTCTCTGAGGGCGGCTTATAAGATCATGTGCCGTTATATGTTGTTTACGCCTTGAGGAATCTACGATGAGTGAGGCTGAAGCCCGCCCGACTAACTTTATTCGTCAGATCATTGATGAAGATCTGGCTACTGGAAAGCACTCTACTATTTGCACCCGTTTTCCGCCTGAGCCGAATGGCTATCTGCATATCGGTCATGCGAAGTCCATCTGCCTGAACTTTGGTATCGCGCAAGATTATCAAGGGCAATGCAACCTGCGTTTTGATGACACCAACCCGGTAAAAGAAGATATCGAGTACGTTGAGTCCATCAAGAATGACGTGCAGTGGTTAGGTTTCCACTGGTCAGGCGATGTGCGCTATTCCTCTGATTATTTCGATCAACTGCACCACTATGCCGTAGAGTTAATCAGCAAAGGTCTGGCCTATGTTGATGAACTGTCCGCTGACGAAATCCGTGAATATCGCGGTACCCTGACGGCGCCGGGTAAAAATAGCCCGTATCGCGATCGTACGGTTGAAGAGAACCTCGCACTGTTTGAAAAAATGCGCGCGGGTGGTTTCGAAGAAGGTAAGGCATGCCTGCGTGCGAAGATTGATATGGCGTCGCCGTTCATCGTGATGCGCGATCCGGTGCTGTACCGTATTAAATTTGCTGAACACCATCAGACGGGCAACAAGTGGTGCATCTACCCGATGTATGACTTTACCCACTGCATCAGTGATGCGCTGGAGGGGATCACTCACTCTCTGTGTACGCTGGAGTGCCCGCATAACCGTCGTCTGTATGACTGGGTGCTGGACAACATCACCATTCCGGTTCACCCGCGTCAGTACGAGTTCTCCCGACTGAACCTGGAATACACCGTCATGTCCAAGCGTAAGCTGAACCTGCTGGTGACTGACAAGCATGTTGAAGGCTGGGACGACCCGCGTATGCCGACCATTTCTGGCCTGCGTCGTCGTGGTTACACGTCCGCCTCCATCCGTGAGTTCTGTAAACGTATTGGTATCACCAAACAGGACAACACCATTGAGATGGCGTCACTGGAATCCTGCATCCGTGAAGATCTCAATGAAAACGCACCGCGCGCGATGGCTGTTATCGATCCGGTTAAGCTGGTTATCGAGAACTATCCGCAGGGCGCCAGTGAAATGGTTTCGATGCCGAACCATCCGAACAAACCGGAAATGGGCAGCCGTGATGTCCCATTTAGCGGTGAAATCTGGATTGATCGTGCCGATTTCCGTGAGGAAGCCAACAAGCAGTACAAACGACTGGTGCTGGGCAAAGAAGTCCGCCTGCGTAACGCGTATGTAATCAAAGCGGAACGTGTTGAGAAAGACGCGGAAGGCAATATCACCACGATTTTCTGTACCTTTGATGCCGATACGCTGAGCAAAGATCCAGCCGATGGCCGTAAAGTGAAGGGCGTTATTCACTGGGTTAGCGCGGCACACGCACTGCCGGTTGAAATTCGTCTGTATGACCGCCTGTTCAGCGTGCCAAATCCGGGTGCAGCGGAAGACTTCCTGACAGTCATGAACCCGGAATCGCTGGTCATTAAGCAGGGCTTTGCTGAGCCGAGCCTTAAGGCCGCTGAGGTAGCGAAAGCGTATCAGTTTGAGCGTGAAGGTTACTTCTGCCTCGACAGCCGCCATGCTACGGCGGACAAACTGGTCTTCAATCGCACTGTGGGTCTTCGCGATACCTGGGCGAAAATCGGCGAGTAATCCCGTCTTGCCAGGATGCTAAAAACGCTGCCTCGTGCAGCGTTTTTTATTTCTCAACTGAAAATAAGTTACCGCACACCTTCTTTTTTTCTAAAATAGTGTTTTAATTTTATCCAATCATCTTTTCAGTTATTTATCGATAACGCAGCCTCTGTCGCCCTGAAATCCTTGCCGTGCAAGCCGTCAGCCGATAAGCAGCAAATTTGTGTGGTGCGTCATAATCCCCGTATTCCCTTCCTGCAAACGCTTGATAATTCGCGTCGCGAAAAATATGCTTACAAACGACAGAGATAGAAACATTTTCTATAACTGTCAGTAATATTTCATTTTTTTACTTTGTTGCTGTTTGCCTTTGCGCAGCACTTTTTATTTTTTCGTCAAAGAGGAACACTCATGAACGCGTTTAACGCTAAACGTAAGGCGTTAGCGTTGGCTATTGCCTGCGCCACCGCATTACCTGGTTTAACTTTCGCCCCTTCCGCCAGCGCCACTGGTTTTGTTGATGATGCCACGCTCACCGGTGGGATTTACTACTGGCAGCGCCAGCGTGACCGTAAAGATGTCACTGATGGCGATAAATACAAAACTAACCTGTCGCACTCCACCTGGAATACCAATCTCGATTTCCAGTCAGGTTATGCTGCCGATATGTTCGGTATTGATGTCGCGGTCTTTGCAGCGATTGAGATGGCTGAATCTTCAGAAAGCGCGCACCCGAATGAAATCGCATTTTCCAATAGCCATAAAGTGTATGACGAAGACTGGTCCGGCGATCGCAGCGGCGCAAGTCTCTATAAAGCCGCCGCGAAATTTAAATATGGCCCGGTGTGGGCGAGGGCAGGGTACATCCAGCCGACAGGGCAAACGCTGCTGGCCTCAAACTGGAGCTTTATGCCGGGCACCTATCAGGGGGCAGAAGCCGGTGCAAAACTGGATTTCGATGATCGCGGCGCGCTGAGCTTCTCATACATGTGGGCCAATGAATACAAAGCGCCGTGGTATAACGAAACGGATAATTTCTACCAGAACGATGGCGTGAGCAAAATTGATTATGTCCACTCTCTGGGCGCATCGTACGACTTTAAAAACGATCTGATCCTCGAAGCCGCGTTTGGCCAGGCACAGGGCTATGTTGATCAATATTTTGCCAAAGCGAGCTATAAGTTTGACGTCGCGGGTAACCCGCTTTCCACCAGTTATCAGTTCTATGGCTCGCGTGACAAGGCCGATAACAACACCATTAATGATATTTATGACGGCACCGCGTGGCTACAGGCACTCACTTTTGGCTATACGGTCGGCCCGGTGGATTTACGCCTGGAAGGGACCTGGGTCAAAGCGGATGGCCGCCAGGGCTATTTCAACTCACGTATGACGCCGCGGTATGGATCTTCCAACGGTCGTCTGGATATCTGGTGGGATAACCGCTCCGACTTTAACGCCCATAATGAGAAATCCGTCTTTGCTGGCGCTATGTATGACCTGAAAGGCTGGAATCTGCCGGGTTGGGCGGTCGGTGCATCGTATGTATATGGCTGGGATGCCAAACCGTCCAATGTCTCCTCTGGCGACAAATATTACGACGCGGGAAATTCCATCAAAGAGTCGGCGTACAGCCTTGACCTGCTTTACACGGTGCAGGAAGGAATGGCAAAAGGAACCTTATTCAAGCTGCATTTCACCCAATACGATAACCATTCCAATATCCCGAGTTGGGGCGGTGGCTATAACAACATCTTCCAGGACGAACGTGACGTGAAGTTTATCGTCATTGCGCCCCTGAATATTTTCTAATGCGAGGGAATGCCATGATGACGAAACCGATATTGCTAGCCCTGATGACGCTGGGGCTTGCCGCCTGTGTGCAACAGCCGCAGGCACCAAAGGAAGATGCGCGATTAAAAGAGGCTTATAGCGCCTGTATTAATACGGCAGAAGGTTCTCCGGAAAAAACAGCGGCGTGCAGAAGTGTGCTGGATGTCCTGCGCAAAGAGAAAGCGCACCAGCAATTTGCGCAGGAGGAGAGCGTGCGCACCCTTGATTATCAGCAGTGTCTTGAAGCGACACATACCGGAAACGGGCAGGCGGTACAATCCCGCTGTGACCAGATCTGGCAGGAGATACGCCACCATAACACGGTAAATTAACCGTCTGAAAGGGCCCGCTTCGGCGGGCTTTTTCGTGTGGTGAAAGCAGAAAATAAAAAAGCCAACCCGGAGGTTGGCTTTATAACGATGCGGGTGATTATTTATCAGCCGCTTCGTGCGCGTTTTCGTCAGTACGGCAGTCACCTTCGGCGCAGTGGCCATACAGGTAGAGACTGTGGTTCGTCAGACGAATACCATGCTTAGATGCGATTTCACGCTGACGCGCTTCAATAGAGTCATCGCTGAACTCGATCACTTTGCCGCAATCCAGGCAAATTAAGTGGTCGTGGTGATGCTGCTGCGTCAGTTCGAAGACGGATTTACCGCCTTCAAAATTATGGCGGGTCACAATCCCGGCATCGTCGAACTGGTTAAGTACACGGTACACCGTGGCCAGCCCAATCTCTTCGCCCATGTCGATCAGGCGCTTATATAGATCTTCCGCACTGACATGATGGTTCTCCGGCTCCTGAAGCACTTCCAGGATTTTTAACCGAGGAAGCGTGACTTTCAGGCCGGCCTTCTTTAATGCGGTATTGTTGTCAGTCATGCGGAATCTGTCCTGTTGCTAAACGATTCACTTCCCGTCGGGAAGCTACAAGGAATGCACCTGGGATAATGCGTCTCATTATAGAACTGCCATGCCTGAATGAAAACTGCAAGTCCTCAAGTAAAGTAAGCTTATAAAACGTGGTAGCGTCTACAAAGTCCTTTGGGCTACCCGTTTTAATCAGGGGCCATTGTACAGCGCTGGAGAAAAAAGTTAAAAAATTGTAGCAATTATTTCCATCGCTTTTATCTATTAATCCGGCGCAACCAGCAGGTTGCGCCAAACATCATCAGGCATTGAGGATGTCGTTCAGATGAAGTTCTTCAGAAATCTGTTTTACCCATTTGTCGACGCGGCCAGCGGTCAGTTCAGGCTGACGGTCTTCGTCAATGGCAAGGCCAACGAAGTGGTTGTCGTCTGCCAGACCTTTTGACGCTTCAAAATGGTAACCTTCGGTCGGCCAGTGGCCTACGATAGTTGCGCCGCGTGGTTCAATGATGTCGCGAATGGTGCCCAGCGCGTCACAGAAGTACTCTGCATAGTCTTCCTGATCGCCACAGCCAAACAGAGCAACCAGTTTGCCGTTAAAATCGATATCTTCCAGCGTCGGGAAAAAGTCATCCCAGTCACACTGTGCTTCACCATAATACCAGGTCGGAATGCCAAGCAGCAGGATGTCGTAACCTTCCAGATCCTCTTTGCTGCTTTTAGCAATGTCATGCACATCGGCAACATCTTTACCAAGTTGAGCCTGGATCATCTTTGCTATGTTTTCGGTATTACCGGTATCGCTGCCGAAAAAAATGCCTGTGATTGCCATGAGTAAAATAACCTCTTGAAACTTAATGATATGGTGGTGGCGATTGGCCCACGGATAAGGGCAATCATAGCAGATCAGAGAAGCACGCGGAAACTGCAATCACGCAAGACTGCACTCTGTGCAACATGAAAGTGAATTTTTGCGATAATTCAGAGGTTTTCCTGGTCGTTCAGCGCATTAAGCTGAGCCAGTAACATCTCTTCAATCAATTCGCTCCGGCTCATTTCGCGCGCATCCGCCAGCGCGTTTAGCGCGTCGACAGCCTCGGCGTTGAGTTTTAATTCGACGCGTTTAAGCCCACGAACCTTGTCGCGTTTAAGCTGATTGCGCTTATTGATGCGCAATTGCTCGTCGCGAGAGAGCGGATTGGTTTTAGGACGTCCCGGGCGACGTTCATTCGCGAACAGATCTAATGTCGTGCGGTCCGTTTGTTCTTTAGCCATGATTTAAGAATACTACGGGAAGTACAAGCAATCGGGTCATAGCCCGGGCTGATTAGCGCGCCATCATACATCAGCGATGCGGACACGCCAACGACCGGGCGCTTTCAGGCAACCGGTCGCCGGGTTTTTAATCAGTTTGTCTTTTCAGCGAGATAACGGCGGATGGCGCGCAGAACCGCTTCTGGCTTTTCTGCATGCACCCAGTGCCCGGCACCGGCAATGACATGCGCGCGTGCCTGCGGGAACTGTTGCAGCAGTTCGTCACGATACTGTTCGGTAACATAGGGCGAGTTGCCGCCAGGGATAAAGAGAGCAGGGTGGTTCCAGGCAGGCACTGTTTCCCAGCCCACTATATGGGGGTACTGATCCCACAACGCGGGCACATTGAAGCGCCACTTGCCATCGACAAACGACTTGAGCAGGAACTGTATCACCCCTTCTTCATTTATATGCTCACGCATGACGGCGGCGGCCTGCTGGCGCGTAGTGACACCGGCGTCGGTCACCGCATTGATGGCGGCAAAGATCTCATCGTGACGGCGTACATGGTAATTGACCGGGGCAATATCGATAGCGACGAGCTTGTCGATGCGTTCAGGCGCCAGTGCGGTAAAGGCCATCACCGCTTTCCCCCCCATGGAGTGACCAACGAAGGTCGCGCGCTCGATACCGTGGGCATCAAGGGTATCCAGTAAGTCCTGTGCCATCGCCGGATAATTCATCTCCGGTGAGCGTTCGGAAAGGCCATGATTGCGCATATCAACCTGAATAATATCATGGTCATTGACGAGGTCACGGGCGAGCACGCCAAGGTTGTCCAGGCTACCAAATAAACCGTGAACCAGCACGATGGGGGAATTGTTGTGCGATTGTTGTGCAGATTGCGCTCGGGTATTCAATTTCATGGCAAAGTTCTTTTTTTCGCTCTTTCGGATTAAGGTATTATGTTGAACATTCTGCCGTCCGGCTGCAAGGTTTTGACACACTCTGACTTTGCCGCCATCCTGGTTTGACGCTATCCGCTGTTGGGATTTGACTTTATAATCTCAATAACTTGTATTCAGAATAGACACTGCACTGGATTAAGATGAAAACGATCGAAGTTGATGATGAGCTCTACAGTTATATTGCCAGCCATACAAAGCACATTGGCGAGAGCGCATCCGATATTTTACGGCGCATGTTGAAGTTTTCCGCCGCTTCGCAGCCAGCTGCCGCTGTTCAACTCGCGAAAGAACCCCCTGCACCTGTTACGGTTGAAGAAGTGAAACCGGCTAATACGGCAAAAGATAAAGTCCGCGCGGTGCGTGAACTGCTGCTCTCTGACGAGTATGCAGAGCAGAAAAAGGCCGTTAATCGCTTTATGCTGGTGCTGTCTACACTTTACTCATTAGATAAAAAAGCTTTTGCAGAATCCACTGAGTCTCTGCATGGGCGCACCCGCGTATACTTCGCCGCGGATGAACATACCCTGTTGCAAAACGGCAATCAGACGAAGCCAAAACAGGTGCCTGATACCCCGTACTGGGTTATCACTAACACGAATACGGGTCGTAAATGCAGCATGGTGGAGCACATCATGCAATCAATGCAATTCCCGGCGGAATTGATTGAAAAGGTTTGCGGCACAATTTAATCCTTGCATAAAAAGGACCAGGCAATGGCTAACCACGAACGTGCGGGGCAACCTGCGCAACAGAGCGATTTGATTAACGTCGCCCAGCTTACTGCGCAGTACTATGTGCTGAAACCAGAAATCGGCAATGCTGAGCACGCGGTAAAATTTGGTACGTCAGGTCACCGCGGCAGCGCGGGGCGTCACAGTTTTAACGAACAACATATTCTGGCAATTGCTCAGGCTATCGCCGAAGAGCGCGCCAAAAACGGTATTACCGGTCCGTGCTATGTCGGCAAAGACACGCACGCCCTGTCTGAACCTGCCTTTATCTCTGTACTGGAAGTGCTGGCGGCGAACGGCGTTGATGTGATTGTGCAGGAAAACAATGGCTTCACGCCTACCCCTGCGGTGTCCAACGCTATTCTGGTGCACAATAAAAAAGGTGGCGCGCAGGCTGACGGTATCGTTATTACCCCGTCACATAACCCACCGGAAGATGGCGGTATCAAATACAATCCGCCAAACGGTGGCCCGGCTGATACCAACGTGACCAAAGTGGTTGAAGATCGCGCGAACGCGCTGCTGGCTGATGGCCTGAAAGGCGTGAAACGCATTACGCTGGATGCCGCACTGGCGTCCGGTCACGTGAAAGAGCAGGATCTGGTGCAGCCGTTTATCGAAGGGCTGGCCGATATCGTCGATATGGCGGCTATCCAAAAAGCGGGCCTGAAACTGGGCGTTGATCCGCTGGGTGGTTCCGGTATCGAATACTGGAAACGTATTGCGGCGTTCTACAAGCTTGACCTGACTATCGTTAACGATCAGGTTGATCAAACCTTCCGCTTTATGCACCTCGATAAAGACGGCGTGATCCGCATGGACTGCTCCTCTGAGTGCGCTATGGCCGGTTTGCTGGCGCTGCGTGACAAGTTCGACCTGGCCTTTGCCAACGACCCTGACTATGACCGTCACGGTATCGTGACGCCAGCCGGTCTGATGAATCCGAACCACTACCTGGCGGTCGCGATTAACTACCTGTTCCAGCATCGTCCGCAGTGGGGCAAAGATGTCGCCGTGGGTAAAACCCTGGTCTCTTCTGCCATGATTGACCGCGTGGTGAATGACCTGGGGCGTAAGCTGGTGGAAGTGCCGGTCGGCTTTAAATGGTTTGTTGACGGTCTGTTTGACGGCAGTTTCGGCTTCGGCGGCGAAGAGAGCGCAGGGGCTTCCTTCCTGCGTTTCGACGGCACGCCGTGGTCTACTGATAAAGACGGTATCATCATGTGCCTGCTGGCGGCGGAAATCACCGCGGTTACGGGTAAAAACCCGCAGCAACACTACGATGAGCTGGCCGCACGTTTCGGCGCGCCGAGCTACAACCGTCTGGGTGCCAGCGCAACCTCCGCACAGAAAGCGGCATTGTCCAAACTTTCTCCGGAAATGGTCAGTGCCAGCACGCTGGCGGGGGATCCCATCACCGCACGTCTGACGGCAGCTCCGGGTAACGGCGCGTCTATCGGTGGTCTGAAAGTGATGACCGACAACGGCTGGTTCGCCGCCCGTCCGTCAGGTACAGAAGACGCCTACAAAATTTACTGCGAAAGCTTCCTCGGTGAAGAACACCGTAAGCTGATTGAGAAAGAAGCGGTAGAAATTGTCAGTGAAGTGCTGAAAAACGCGTAATCCTCATCAGGCCCTGTTCAGGGCCTGATTCTTTTCTACAGCATAAATCGATAGCCAATGCCGGTTTCTGTCAATAAATGGCGGGGACGTGCAGGATCGGCTTCCAGCTTCTGACGAAGATGGCCCATATAGATGCGTAAATAGTGACTATGCTCAACGGCGTTTGGTCCCCAGACCTGGCTTAACAACTGGCGTTGGGTCAACACCTTACCGTGGTTATTGAGTAACACAGCCAGCAGACGAAACTCGATAGGGGTAAGATGCAGCTCTTCACCCGCCCGCAGAATACGGCGGTTGGCGAGATCAACCTGAATATCTGAAAAGCTCACCAACGGTTCACTTTGTTGCATACCCGCATTGCGGCGCAGCGCTACGCGCAGGCGCGCCTGCAATTCCCCGATACCAAAGGGTTTACTCAGATAATCGTCAGCCCCGGCATCCAGCGCGGCAATCTTGTCGCTCTCTTCGGTTCGCGCGGATAGCACGATAACCGGAATCTGGCTCCACTGACGCAGATCGCGGATGAAATCAATGCCATCACCGTCCGGCAGGCCTAAATCGAGGATCACAAGGTCCGGTTTGCGCGTTGCGGCTTCGATGAGGCCGCGCTGCAGTGTTTCGGCTTCCCAGGCGCGCAACCCCTCGGCTTCCAGCGCAGCACGCAGAAAACGACGTATGGCCTGTTCATCTTCAACGATGAGAACGTTAATCACAAATCCTCGGCTAATTCATCCAGTTGCGGTGGCGGTTCCAGCGGCAGTGTAACATAAAAACTGGCGCCGCCTTCCGGGCGGTTGGCGGCAGAAATCGTCCCGCCATGCACCTCGACAATCGCCTCGCAGATGGCCAGCCCTAAGCCCACGCCGGGAATAGCCGACTCTTTGCTGCCGCGTGCAAATTTAGCAAAAATCGCCTCTTCCTGCCCGGCGGGAATACCCGGCCCGTTATCCCACACTTCAAGTGTCAGCCGCGAATCATCATGTCGGGCATCGATACCGATATTCGCATTATGCCCGGCGTATTTAACGGCATTTTCCAGCAAATTAATCAGTACGCGTTCAAACAACGGCCCATCGACGTGTACCAGCATCAGCGGGTCGGGGAGGTTCAGCGCAATATGGCGCTCGCCGAGACCGGGTTCGAGGGTTTTCAGCGCGCTTCCCACCACTTCTTCCAGCGTCAGCCACTCTTTTTTAAGATTAAAACCGCCGGACTGAATGCGCGCCATATCCAGCAGATTGTTCACAAGCCGGGTGGTATTGAGCACATGCTGACGAATTTCGCTGGCCTGAGGCGCGTGTTTAGATCCTTCGCTGGCAAGGTCCAGGGTCAGGATTTCAGCCTGGCCAAACAGCACGGTAAGCGGCGTGCGCAGATCGTGAGAGAGTGCCGCCAGCAAGGAGTTGCGTATGCTTTCCCGTTCACTGGCAAGGCGTGCCTGCTCTTCGCTGGTGGCGAGCGCCTGGCGCTCCAGCGCGCTGGCTACCAGCAAGGTAAAGGTTTCCAGCAGGCGCTGCTGTTCGGGGATCATCAGCAGGCGCAAGTTTGCCGGTTCCACAATCAGTAAACCGTGTGTTTTCTGTGCGCTTTTTAATGGCAAAATCTGATAGGGCACGCCGGGGAGGGTATCGGTACCGGCACCTGCTGGCTGCCCCTTATCAAAACTCCAGCGAGCGATAGCATCATCCCATGGGGTGATGCCCTGTGTCTGGGTGGCGGCGACCAGTTTTCCCGAATGATCGGGCAGCAAGACCTGGCTGCGGGCATCAAATGTTGAGCGAATAAACGCCTCGCTGGTTGTGGCAATATCGGCTTCACTGCGCCCGGTGGCCAGCGCTTTCGACATCTCATACAAATGGCGCGTACGCTGTTCACGGTAGCGGGCGACGCGCGCCTGATAGCGCACACCGGCGGTGAGGTTGCCAATCACCAGGCCAACCGTCAGCATCACGCCAAACGTCAGCAGATATTGCACATCGGAAACGGCCAGCGTACCGCGCGGTGCAATAAAAAAGAGATCGAAGCTGACGACATTGATCACTGTGGCAAATGCTGACGGCCAGCGGCCATACAGCAGCGCGACCACCACCACGCCAAGCAGATAAACCATCACGAGGTTAGCGGCATCAAAAGCTATCAGCCACTGCATCGCAATCAGTGTAATGGCAGCGCACAGAGCAACGGCCACCAGACAACCTTTTAACTGGACGCGCCATTTTTCCATAAATGGACGGCTGTCGCCGGGACGGGATGGCAGTGTAACGGGGGCGTCATCCGGCGCAATGATCACCAGATCGAGATCCGGCGCTCGGCGCGCCAGCCGGTCCGCAAAGGATTCAGCGCCAAACCAGCGTCGTTTATTGCGTCTGCCGATAAGGATTTTGCCGAGGTTATGCTCACGCGCGTAGCGCAAAATGGCTTTATCTTCTGCCGGGTCGGAGAGGGTTGCGGTTTCCGCGCCCAGCTCCTGCGCCAGGTGTAATGAGCCGAGGATCGCCCGACGCTGTTGTTCGGGCAAACGGTGCAGGGCAGGGGTTTCAACATAGACCGCGTGCCAGACACTACCCAGTTTTGCCGCCAGACGGGCAGCGGTGCGGATCAGCTTCTCATTCCCCGTCCCGTGACCGACGCAGAGCAGGATCGCGTCGCGCGTGTGCCAGACCTTTTCATCCCCAAGACGGTCGCGCCAGGCGCGCATCTGGTCGTCAACGCGGTCGGCTGTACGGCGCAGGGCCAGTTCACGCAAGGCGATGAGGTTGCCTTTGCGAAAGAAATGCTCGATAGCGCGTTCGGCCTGACCGCCAATATAGACTTTGCCTTCGTGCAGGCGCTGGCGTAAATCGTCTGGCGGAAGGTCGACCAGCACAATTTCGTCCGCAGCGTCAAAGAAGGGGTCGGGTACTGTTTCGCGTACCTGTACGCCGGTGACGCCACTGACCACATCATTCAGACTTTCCAGATGTTGCACATTCACGGTAGTCAGCACATCGATGCCCGCTTCCAGCAGTTCTTCCACATCCTGCCAGCGTTTCGGGTGACGGGAGCCAGGCGCGTTGCTGTGCGCCAGCTCGTCCATCAGTATCAATGCCGGACGCCGCGCAAGGGCGGCGTCAAGGTCAAACTCCTGAATCAGGCGAGCGCGATGGGCAATACGCCTTGGCGGCAGCACCGCCAGCCCATTGAGCAGGGCGGCGGTCTCCTTGCGCCCGTGGGTTTCCACCACGCCCACCAGAATATCCAGCCCCTGTGCCCGTAGCCGCTGTGCTTCCTGCAACATGGCAAACGTCTTCCCTACGCCAGCACAGGCACCGAAGAAGATTTTCAGTTTGCCACGATGATCCGTCGCCGTATGTTCCAGCAGTCTGTCGGGGTCCGGGCGCAAAGGCTCGTCTGTCATGACTTATTTATCCTTGAGCGCATCCAGCGCCAGATTCAGTTCAACGATATTCACCACCGGCTGGCCAATAAAATCGAAAAGCGGGTGAGTGGTGTTTTGTTCTACTAACCGGGCAACGGTCTGTGCGGGCAGATTGCGAGCCTGGGCAACACGCGGGATTTGCCATTCCACAGCCTGCGGTGTCAGATTGTTGTCCAGACCGCTGGCCGATGTTGTTATCAGTTCCACCGGCACACGGGCACCAGCCTGTGGGTTTTCCTGACGCAACTGGGCAACGCGCGCAGCCACTTCTTTATCCAATTCCGGGTTACTGGCCGCCAGGTTACTCCCACCGGACGCCATCGGATTATAAGGCGCATCGGCGGTGGCTGAAGGGCGGCCATGAAAATATCCCGCTGCAGTGAAATTCTGCCCAATCAGGCGGGAGCCGCGAACCACATCGTCTCCCTCACGAATAAGCGAACCGTTGGCCTGTGTCTGAAATAACCACTGCCCCAGCGCCGTAGTAACCAGCGGGTAAAGCCCGCCGGTAATCAACGTCAGTACAATTAAGAGTACAAATGCCGGACGAATCAAAGCCATTTTTTTATCCCTCTTACACCAGGCCGAACAGAGTCAGCAACAGGTCAATAATCTTGATGCCGATAAACGGCACTACCAGTCCGCCCAACCCATAAACCCACAGGTTACGGCGCAGCATGGCGGAGGCGGTCAACGGTTTGTAACTCACCCCTTTCAACGCCAGCGGGATCAAAAAGACGATGATCAGGGCATTGAAGATAACCGCACTCAGAATGGCCGATGCCGGGGAGTGCAGGTGCATCACATTCAGCGCATTGAGCTGCGGGTAGGTGGCGGCAAAGGCCGCGGGGATGATGGCGAAATATTTCGCCACGTCGTTGGCGATACTGAATGTGGTCAACGAACCACGGGTCATCAGCATCTGCTTGCCGATATGCACCACCTCAATCAGCTTGGTGGGGTTAGAGTCCAGATCCACCATGTTGCCGGCCTCTTTCGCGGCCTGTGTCCCGGAGTTCATGGCAACCGCAACATCCGCCTGCGCCAGTGCCGGGGCGTCGTTAGTGCCATCCCCAGTCATCGCCACCAGACGGCCTTCTGACTGATACTGGCGAATCAGCGCCAGTTTTGCTTCCGGGGTTGCTTCGGCCAGAAAATCATCCACCCCGGCTTCGGCGGCGATAGCAGCGGCAGTAAGGCGGTTATCCCCGGTGATCATGACCGTCTTGATGCCCATTTTCCGCAGTTGGGCGAAACGCTCTTTGATGCCGCCTTTGACGATATCTTTGAGCGAAATCACCCCCAGGACACGTGCCCCTTCCGCCACCACCAGCGGTGTGGCCCCGAGACGTGCCACCTGTTCCACACGCTGCTCGACATCAGCCGGGAACTGGCCGTTGTTAGCCTCAATATGGCGACGAATGGCATCCACTGAGCCTTTGCGGATCATGCGCCCTTGCACGTTAATGCCACTCATACGGGTCTGCGCGGTAAAGGGGACAAACGTCGCCTGCAGACTTTGTACATCCCGTTCACGCAGATTAAAGCGCTGCTTTGCCAGTATCACAATGCTGCGGCCTTCCGGTGTTTCATCCGCCAGCGAAGAGAGTTGCGCAGCATCGGCCAGGGTTTTTTCATCCACGCCGTTTGCAGGCAGGAACTCGGAGGCCTGGCGGTTACCGAGTGTGATGGTGCCGGTTTTATCCAGCAGCAGTACGTCGACATCGCCTGCGGCTTCTACGGCGCGCCCGCTGGTGGCAATCACATTGGCGCCGAGCATACGGCTCATCCCGGCGACGCCGATGGCCGACAGCAAACCGCCGATGGTGGTCGGGATCAGGCAGACCAGCAGGGCCACAAGAACGGTGACGCTGACCGGCGTGCCGCCGTAGACCGAGAATGGCCACAGGGTGGCGGTCGCCAGCAGGAAGACAATGGTCAGTGCCACCAGCAGAATGGTCAGCGCGATCTCATTGGGCGTCTTACGGCGCTGAGCGCCTTCCACCATGGCAATCATCCGGTCAAGGAAGGTTTCGCCAGGGTTAACGCTACACTGAATCACCAGCCAGTCGGAGAGAATGCGCGTACCGCCGGTCACGGAGGCGAAATCGCCGCCGGACTCGCGGATAACCGGCGCGGACTCCCCGGTAATGGCGCTTTCATCCACCGACGCGCCGCCCTCAATGACTTCCCCGTCGCAGGGAATAATGTCGCCCGCTTCCACCAGCACCACGTCACCTTTACGCAAATCAGCGGCGGGAATGTGGTCGATTTGTGCATCATGCTGCGGTGCGCGTAATTTGCGGGCGAAGGCCGTTTTCTTCACCCCTTTAAGGCTGTTGGCCTGCGCTTTACTGCGACCTTCCGCCAACGCTTCTGCGAAGTTGGCGAACAGTACGGTAAACCACAGCCACAGACTGACCGCGCCGGTAAACCAGGCGCTGCCGTCGAGATACCCGCTCGCCATCGCAATCGCCAACAGCGTGGTTAGCACGCTGCCAATCCAGACGATAAACATAACCGGATTGCGCCACTGGATATGCGGGCTCAGTTTGGTAATGGAATCAATCAGCGCCTGACGCACCAGCGTCGGTTCGAGCAGGGCCATTTGTTTGCGACTCATGACAAATACTCCGCAAATCAGCGTAAAGAGAGGTATTCCGCCACCGGACCCAGGGCCAGTGCAGGAATAAAGGTCAGGGCACCAACCAGCAGTACGGTACCGATCAGCAGGCCGATAAACAGCGCGCCGTGCGTCGGAAGCGTCCCGGTACTGGCGGGCTGGATTTTCTTGTTGACCAGCGACCCGGCAATCGCCATGACCGGCACAATGATGCCGAAGCGACCAATGAACATGCAGAACGCCAGCAGGCAGTTCCAGAACGGCGTATTCGCGCTCAGGCCAGCAAAGGCACTGCCGTTGTTATTCGCAGCAGAGGAGACGGCATACAGCACTTCGCTAAAACCGTGGATACCCGGGTTGAGCATGCCGCTGCGTCCCGCCTCGGTCATCATTGCCAGCGCGGTGCCAATCAACACAAGGGCAGGGGTGACGAGGATCGCCAGCGCGGTCATTTTCATTTCGCGCACATCGATCTTTTTGCCGAGGTATTCCGGGGTACGGCCAATCATCAGCCCGGCAATAAACACTGCCAGCAATACAAACAGCAACATGCCGTATAAGCCGGAGCCCGCGCCGCCAAATACCACCTCGCCGATTTGCATCAGCCACATGGGCACCATCCCGCCCAGCGCGGTAAAGGAGTCATGCATGGCGTTAACGGCACCGCAGGAAGCTGATGTGGTGATGACCGCAAAAAGGCTACTGGCAAGAATGCCGAAGCGGCTCTCTTTCCCTTCCATATTGATGGCGCTGTCACCGCCTAAGGTCAGGAAGTGCGGATTACCCTGCCATTCGGCCCACATGACCACGGCAACGCAAATGACGAAGATTATCGACATCGCCCACAAAATGGCGTGTCCCTGGCGGCGATCGCTGACAGCATCGCCAAAGGCGAAGCACAGCGCCGCCGGGATTAAAAAGATCGCCAGCATTTGCAGGAAGTTGGTTAACGCCGTGGGGTTTTCAAACGGGTGCGAGGAGTTGGCATTAAAGAAGCCGCCGCCGTTGGTTCCCAGCATTTTAATGGCTTCCTGCGAGGCAACAGGCCCCATCGGTAATAGCTGTTTTGCTCCTTCAATGGAGGTAAAAGGCTGATAGGGCAGGACGTTTTGCAGAGCGCCTTGTTGAATAAAGATCAACGCAAGGATCAGCGACAGTGGCAGCAGCACCCACAGGGTAATGCGGGTTAAATCGACCCAGGCATTTCCGAGTGTCGTCACGCTATGGCGAGAAAATGCGCGGATCAGGGCGAAAATGACCGCAATACCGGTAGCGGCGGAGAGGAAGTTTTGTACCGTGAGCCCCACCATCTGGCTGAAATAACTCAGAGTGGTTTCACCTGAATAGGATTGCCAGTTGGTGTTCGTCACGAAACTCACAGCGGTGTTCAGCGCCAGATGCCATGACAAGCCAGGGAACTGTTGCGGGTTAAAAGGCAGGATGCCCTGCAACATCAGCATGCCGAACAGCAGTACCAGCCCGAAAATGTTGAGCCACAATATCGCCATCAGATACTGGAACCAGCCCATTTCGCGGGAATCAATCCCCATCATCCGCCATAGCCCGGTTTCCAGAGTGGATACGCCAGGAAGGGAAGCGCCGACGATCATCTTCGCCAGTAACGTCCCGAGCGGGCGAGCAAGAATAAACAGGACCAGTAAAAAGCTGGCAATCAGTAAAAACGCCTGGGCTGCCATCAGAAAGCCTCCGCGTTAATCAGGGCATAGACCAGATAGCCCAACAACAGGAAAACCAGCACGATGCCGGTTACGACGCCTGCACTCACAATCCACCTCCAGGTGTTTTAGGGATTGCAGTGAGGGTAGGATTTTGCGTGCAAAGATTTCGCAAAAATCAGCCGGGCGGGTGTAAAAAAAATATAAAAATGAATAAAACCATATTTTAACTAATGGTTAGTATTAATTTAACTTTTATGTAACTTAATTACGGCGTGAATGTAAATAACGCCAGAAATGGCAAAAAAAAGTGGTCGGATGAGTAGTAAAATTACAAACAAAACGGTACTATTTTAACCAGATTCAGATGCGCCCCACAGGATCCGTCAAGGATCTCTGTCATGGGGGAACATTTTTCCGGTGAATGTTACCGGCCAACAAAGGGGAGAGAATTATGACCGTATATAAAACATTTCCAGTTCATATCGTCCTGATGCGTCGCATTTTCGCCGTGCTGGCTGGCGTACTGGCATTGCCGGTAATGATGTTCTGGAAAGACCGCGCACGTTTTTACAGCTATCTGCATCGCGTCTGGGCTAAAACCAGCGATAAACCGGTTTGGATGGCTCAGGCCGAAAAAGTGACCTGCGATTTTTATTGATCAATTGATTACACTCAGCAATAAAAAAACCGCTACGTTTTTGACGTAGCGGTTTTTTTTACCTTTCAGGAGCCGCAACTCATCGGTGAAAGTCGCGAATCCTGTGCAGGGCAATGCATTTTCATTCGTCAGATTATGTGCGTCGTCCTGCTGGTGCGTTACATTCACCCGCTACACTTACCCCACGCTGTTGTTTTGAGGCGTAAGCTCTGCTTGCACTCGCAACCTTCCTTTAACACACTATCGACATTTTCTGACGGATATCTGTTACCTGGAGAGTTATGACCACCCATCTGGTCTGGTTTCGCGCGGATTTGCGCGTACATGATAATTATGCCCTCGCTGCCGCCTGCAATCATCGCGACGCCAGTGTCAAAGCCCTGTTTATTGCCACGCCGGGGCAGTGGAAAAAACATGCGATGGCCCCACGGCAGGCTGCATTTCTCGCCACTCACCTCAACGCGCTCCAGCAGGCACTGGCGGAGAGAGGCATCCCGTTAATTTACCGGGAAGTGGACGATTTTGCCGCCAGCGTGGCTACTGTGGCGGCGGTTTGCGCTGAAGAAAAGGTCAGCCATCTTTTCTATAACTACCAGTACGAAGTGAACGAACGCCAGCGCGACGCGGCGGTGGAAAAGGCGCTTGTCGATGTCGCCTGCCAGGGATTTGATGACAGCGTAATGCTGGCGCCAGGCAGCGTTGTGACCGGCAATCAAGAAATGTACAAAGTCTTTACACCCTATAAAAACGCCTTTTTGCGGCGGCTAAAAGATGAGCTACCCGCATGCGTTGGCGCACCGGATGTTCGGACGGGGGGCGCATTAGACGGGCCGCTTGCGAAACTGACGTTTGATTATCCGCAAGAAGAATTTGATTCAACCCTGTTTGCGGTGGATGAAAAAACGGCAATTCAACGCCTGCGCGCTTTTTGCCAGCAGCACGCCGCCGCTTACGAGCAACAGCGGGATTTTCCAGCAATTGAAGGCACCAGCCGCCTTTCTGCCTGCCTGGCGTTAGGGGTTCTTTCGCCGCGACAATGTTTGCATCGTCTGCTGGCCGAGCAGCCCGAGGCCTTGAATGGCGGCGCGGGCGCGGTATGGTTAAATGAGCTGATCTGGCGGGAGTTTTACCGCCATTTGATGACTTATCATCCTGATTTATGTAAGCATCGTCCTTTCATTTCGTGGACGGATAAGGTGCAATGGAAAGACCATCCGGAGCAACTTCGCGCCTGGGAGGAGGGGAGAACGGGTTATCCGATTGTGGATGCGGCCATGCGCCAGTTGAAGAGCACTGGCTGGATGCATAACCGCTTGCGGATGATCGTTGCCAGCTTTCTGGTCAAAGATCTCCTGCTCGACTGGCGTTTGGGCGAGCGTTATTTTATGACGCAACTTGTCGACGGCGACCTGGCTGCCAATAACGGCGGCTGGCAGTGGGCGGCGTCGACGGGAACAGATGCTGCGCCCTATTTCCGTATTTTTAACCCTACGACTCAGGGGGAACGGTTTGATAGCGATGGCGAATTTATTCGGCGGTGGATCCCTGAACTTGCTGCTGTGCCGGGTAAGGCGATTCACGACCCCTGGACATGGGCGGATAAAAGAGGCATGTCTCTGAAATATCCGCGCCCGATAGTGGAACACAAACAGGCACGGGCTGCGACGCTTGCGGCCTATGAAGCCGCCCGTAAACCGTAAAGAGAGTGACGATGAAAAATACCGAACTGGAAAAACTGATCAACGAAAAACTTAACAGTGCGGCGTTCAGCGATTACGGCCCGAATGGCCTACAGGTTGAGGGACGCGAAACCGTCAAAAAAATCATCACCGGTGTAACGGCAAGCCAGGCATTGCTTGATGAAGCGGTACGCCAGGAAGCCGACGCGGTGATTGTGCATCATGGCTATTTCTGGAAAAACGAACCGGCGATCATTCGTGGCATGAAGCGTAATCGCCTGAAAACGCTGCTGGCGAATGATATCAACCTCTACGGCTGGCATCTGCCGCTGGATGCGCACGCGGAGCTGGGTAATAACGTCCAACTGGCCTCGCTGCTGGGGATCACGGTGATGGGCACCGTTGACGGTGATGCGCTGCTGCCGTGGGGCGAACTGGCAATGCCGGTACCGGGGCTGGAACTGGCATCCTGGATTGAAGCGCGTCTTGGGCGCAGGCCACTGTGGAGCGGTGATACCGGGCCCGATCTGATTAAGCGCGTCGCCTGGTGCACCGGCGGTGGTCAAGGCTTTATCGATAACGCTGCCCGTTTTGGCGTTGATGCTTTTATTACCGGAGAAGTCTCTGAGCAAACCATTCACTCTGCGCGTGAGCAGAACCTGCATTTTTACGCGGCAGGTCATCATGCCACCGAGCGCGGCGGTATTCGTGCATTGAGCGAGTGGCTAACGGAGAATACCGATCTGGACGTGACATTTATTGATATTCCGAATCCGGCATAACCGATACAGTGCGATCCTCGTAAGGGGATCGCGTAAATAATGGTATTCTTCTGCTGAATTGTTTCGTAAAAGTAACACCTTAGCGTAATTTTTATCTATAGTAACATTTTTTCTAAAAAAGATAGTCTGTTTAGTTAAAGTATTGAATACCATTTTATCAATATTTTTTATTATGAAGTAAAAAAGTATGAAGTCATTACACTCCGCAACTAATTGTCTATTTGTAATTTCTATTCTGAGAGAGTGCTCTATTAAATAATTGTAGCGAATATCCCAATATCAATACCAGGTAATATTATGGATGCGCTGCGCTATTTAATTATCTTTTCTGTTTTAGCCATTATAAATTTTACTACCCATGCAGGAATCGTTGTCAGTAGTACACGTGTTATTTACCTTGCTGATCAAAAAGAAATGACTGTCGGCATGAAAAACACCGGAAAATCCCCCTCTCTGGTGCAGAGCTGGATTGATACCGGTGACCCGTCAGCGGCACCCGAAAGCATTCACGTACCTTTTGTAATTATGCCACCTATTACGCGGATTGATGGCGGCAAAGGCCAGACATTACGGTTGGTCTACACGGGAGGAGAACTGCCGGAAGACAGAGAGTCTGTTTTCTGGCTCAATATTCTGGCCGTGCCACCCAAAAAATCAGATACCAGTAACCATTATCTCAACGTTGCTTATCAGACGCGGGTAAAACTTTTTTATCGTCCCACAGGGCTGAAAATGAGCCCGGAACGCGTTGCGGAAAAATTGCAGTGGAAAACAGAAGCCCACACGCTTATCGCCTATAATCCCACGCCTTATTATATTTCACTTACCAGTGTGGATTGGGAGTCTGCGGGAAAAACCGTATCTGTGCCTGGCGTTATGGTTGCTCCTTTTGGACAACGCCGGATAGAGATAAAGCAAGATACCCCCCTGGTCGCCCCTCTGAATTATACGATTATCGACGATTTAGGCAGGGCAGAAACATTGTCATCTGCACTTAACTGACAAGGACGAAAGAGCAAAAGGAGAACATCATGCGTAATTATTTATTTCTGGTTCTAAGTATGGTGGTCAGCCAGCCATTATATGCCACGGCCTGGGGAACGGATTGCAGTTATGAAACAAAAATCGTTAATGTTCAGATTCCATCCGGTAAAAAAATAACGATTGACCCTAATGCACCGGTAGGTACTGTATTTTTTGAACACTATGTCCCAGCGCAGGAAGGGCAATTATTTAAGTGTAAGAGCAATACTTCCAATACTTTTACTCTACAGTCTCGTTATCTCTATGCCGCGGGCGGCCAGACGGTGACCATGAGCGGCGGTGGGCTAAGCGGTACCTATCCGGTCTATAAAACTAACGTACCTGGAATTGGTCTGGTGGTGCGGAATGGTACTAATGCCTTCCCATTTCTGGGGAACAGTTACACTCACACTGATGCGCCGGGGTTTAGCATAATCAGTACGACAAATTTCGATATTGATATTATAAAATATGGTGACATTCCGGTTGGTGCGCGGAGCTTAGTGATTGATTCGTCTGTCATTTCAGCTATTGAGCATGTTCCCAAATTTTCTAATAGCGCTGATACGACTCGCCTTCCCAATGGTGATGTATTATTAACCCGCTTTATTTTATCCCCTTCGACCTTCAACATTCTCACCGCCACCTGTGACACCCCGGATGTGTCTGTCAATCTGGGCAAGCGCAGGGTTGGTGATACGAGCAACCGCGAAGGCGGGAAATTTGTCACTCCCTGGGTTGATGCCAGTATTCGTCTGATCAACTGCCCAGTGTTCTACGGCACGGGGGAACGCGTAGAAAATGGAGAAAATAAAGATATTGTGCGCAATAACATTATGACGGTGACGTTAATGCCTGTTAATGCAACAACCAGCAGTCAGGGGATAATGCCAGTCGATACAGGCGGTTCAGCAGCATCGGGTGTGGGGATCCAACTGGCCTGGGGCACCGCGGCCTCACCGCAACTGGTTGATTTCTCGGCGGGGAAAGGCTTCCAAAATTATACAATGTCACCCAGCCAGGGAACGACTTACACCATACCTCTGGTAGCACGTTATATGCAGACGGCATCCACCATCAATAATATTAAAGCCGGCAACGCTAACGGTAAAATCACCTATCTTATTGATTATTATTAAATTTATTACTTGTGTCACAAACTGGAATAGCTATTCAGCGCGTATATGTTTATCGACGGGGGGAGATGACCACGTTATCTTATTTTACGTATCGATAACGTATCTGTGGCATAAGGAGCGGGACAGTGCAGAGAGCACGTTGTTATCTGTTAGGTGAAACGGCGGTGGTGCTGGAGCTGGAGCCTCCCGTCACATTGGCGACGCAAAAACGTATCTGGCGCTTAACGCAGCGTCTGGCGGATGTGCCCGATGTGGTTGAAGCTATTCCTGGAATGAATAACATCACCGTAGTATTGCGCGATCCGCAAACCCTGGCGCTGGATGCCATTGAGCGTTTACAGCGCTGGTGGGAAGAGAGCGAAGCGCTGGAGCCTGAATCGCGCACAATTGATATCCCGGTCATTTATGGCGGCGAAGCCGGGCCGGATCTGCCTGATGTGGCGCGCCATACCGGGCTGACGCAGAAACAGGTCGTTGAGTTGCACTCTTCCATTGATTATGTGGTGTGGTTTTTAGGATTCCAGCCGGGCTTCCCGTATCTGGGCGGCCTGCCCGAAAACCTCGCCACGCCGCGTCGCGCCGAACCTCGCGTGCGCGTGCCTGTCGGTTCTGTTGCCATTGGCGGGGCGCAAACGGGGATCTATCCGCTCGAAACGCCGGGCGGCTGGAACCTGATTGGCCGCACCGAACTGCCGCTTTTTAACCCATCGCTTTCAGAACCTGTATTGCTTCGCCCCGGTGACACGCTGCGGTTTATCCCGCGTAAGGAGGGCATATGCTGAAAATTCTTCGTGCGGGTATCTACACCACAATCCAGGCAGGTAAACGTGTGGGGCTGCGCCAATCCGGCGTCAGCTATTGTGGCGCCCTGGATGGCCCGGCGCTGCACATCGCCAACGCGCTGGTCGGTAACGACGGCGATGCCCCAGGCCTTGAGATAACGCTCGGTCAGTGTGAAGTGCAGTTTAACGAAGCAACGTGGTTTGCGCTGACGGGCGCAGGTTGTGAAGCCAAACTCGACGGCAAGGCAGTCTGGACGGGCTGGCGCTACCCGGTCCTGGCTGGGCAAAAACTGGTACTGAAACGACCGCAGCACGGCATGCGCAGTTATCTGGCCGTAGCCGGTGGACTGAACGTGCCGGAAGTACTGGGCTCCTGCAGTACGGATTTAAAAACCGGGTTAGGTGGGCTGGAAGGCCGCTTACTTCGTGATGGTGATGCAATCCCGTTGCGGGCTGTTACGCAGAACTTTAAGGGGCCACAAGGGGTGAAGCAGTTGCTTTGGGGCAACCGCATTCGCGCACTGCCAGGGCCGGAGTATCGGGAGTTTGATCAGCACTCTCAGGAGGCTTTCTGGCGTGTGCCATGGCATCTCGACCCGCAAAGTAACCGTATGGGATACCGTTTGCAGGGCCATAAATTAATACGCTCTACCGATCGCGAGCTGGTTTCGCACGGGCTGTTACCCGGCGTGGTGCAGGTGCCGCCGAATGGGCAACCCATCGTGTTAATGAATGATGCTCAGACAACGGGCGGTTACCCACGGATCGCCTGCATTATCGAGGCCGACATGTACCATCTGGCGCAGATCCCTCTTGGGCATCCTATCCATTTTGTCCCCTGTACGCTGGAAGAGGCGCTGGCGGCGCGCCAGGATCAGCAACGTTACCTGGAACAACTGTCGTGGCGGCTGCGTAATGAAAATTGATTTAAACGCCGATCTGGGGGAAGGGTGCGGCAATGATGCCGCGCTCCTGAAACTGGTCTCCTCAGCCAATATCGCCTGTGGCTTTCATGCAGGCGATGCGCAAACCATGCACGAATGTGTGCAGGAGGCGTTGAAAAATGGCGTGGCGGTGGGGGCACACCCGAGCTTTCCTGACCGGGAGAATTTTGGCCGCTCGGCGATGCAGTTACCCCCACAGACCGTCTACGCGCAGACGCTTTACCAGTGCGGTGCGCTGGCGGCGATTGTGCGCGCCGAAGGGGGACGCATGGTTCATGTCAAACCGCACGGCATGCTGTATAACCAGGCCGCCGTCGATCCCATGCTGGCGGAAGCTATCGCCCGCGCGGTGCGCGACTGTGACCCGTCGCTGATTCTGGTCGGCCTTGCGGGCAGTGAGCTTATTTGCGCCGCAAAACACCTTCAACTTACCACGCGCGAGGAAGTGTTTGCCGATCGCGGTTATCAGGACGATGGTACGCTGGTGCCACGTTCACAGCCGGAGGCACTGATTACCGATGACGAGGCCGCGCTGACGCAAACGCTGGGGATGGTCTTATCCGGTAATGTTAAAAGCATCAACGGGCGTGATGTTGCGCTGCGTGCGCAAACCGTCTGCCTGCATGGCGACGGTGAACATGCGCTGGCATTTGCCCGTCGCCTGCGTGAAGCATTCGATCGGTCTGGTATTGTCGTGAGCGCAGAAAATTAAAAGGATGTTGTGATGCCAGAAGGTCCTGAAATTCGCCGTGCAGCAGACAGTCTTGAAGCGGCCATCAAAGGTAAACCGCTCACGGATGTCTGGTTTGCCTTTCCCCATCTTCAGTCTTTCGCGCCGACGCTGGTTGGCGAGTGCGTTGAACGCATTGAAACCCGGGGTAAAGCGTTGCTGACTCACTTTTCCGGCGGTATGACAATGTACAGCCACAACCAGTTGTATGGCGTCTGGCGGGTGGTTGATGTGGGGGAGGTGACAGAAACCAACCGTGTGCTGCGTGTACGGCTGGCGGCGAAAGACAAAGCCATTTTGCTCTACAGCGCCTCTGACATTGAGATACTGACCGCCGACGAACTGGCCGTTCACCCTTTCTTACAGCGCGTAGGACCGGATGTGCTGGATATGTCACTGACCGTCGAACAGGTCAAATCGCGGTTATTATCTCCCCGGTTTTGTCGTCGCCAGTTTTCCGGTTTGCTGCTTGATCAGGCGTTTCTCGCCGGACTGGGGAACTACTTGCGCGTGGAAATCCTGTGGCATGCCGCCCTTGCGCCGCAGCATAAAGCGATTGATCTCAATGAGGCCCAACTCGACACGCTGGCCCAGGCGCTGCTCGACATTCCGCGCCTTTCCTACCAGACGCGCGGCAGGGTGGATGAAAACCACCATCACGGGGCGCTATTTCGCTTTAACGTTTTTCACCGGGCCGGGCAGGTCTGCGAGCGCTGCGGGGGGATAATCGAAAAATCGACGCTCTCTTCGCGTCCGTTTTATGGGTGTCCTGGGTGTCAGAAGTAATCCTGCTTAGCCGGGCCACTGGTTTTGGCGTTAATTCTTTGCCGCCAGACGGCAGCCAATAAAAAACCCGCCGCAGCGGGTTTTTTACTATCAGCAGCTTAGTGCTTTTCGAGATCGGTTTTGAAATCGCGTTTTTCATAACCGGTGTAAAGCTGACGCGGACGGGCAATTTTAATGCCGTCGTCGTGCATTTCGTTCCAGTGTGCAATCCAGCCCACGGTACGCGCCATCGCGAAGATAACGGTAAACATGGAAGACGGAATGCCCATCGCTTTAAGGATGATACCGGAGTAGAAGTCCACGTTCGGATACAGCTTACGCTCGATGAAGTACGGGTCGTTGAGCGCGATATGCTCAAGTTCCATTGCCACTTCCAGCAGATCGTCTTTGGTGCCCAGCTCACGCAATACTTCATGGCAGGTTTCACGCATAACGGTCGCGCGCGGGTCATAGTTCTTATAGACACGGTGACCGAAGCCCATCAGACGGAACGAATCGTTCTTGTCTTTGGCGCGACGCAGGAATTCCGGAATGTGTTTAACGGTGCTGATCTCTTCGAGCATTTTCAGCGCGGCTTCGTTTGCGCCGCCGTGCGCCGGTCCCCACAGGGAGGCAATACCCGCAGCGATACAGGCAAACGGGTTCGCACCCGAGGAGCCTGCGGTACGGACGGTGGAAGTCGAGGCGTTCTGCTCATGGTCAGCGTGCAGGATCAGGATGCGGTCCATTGCACGTTCCAGCACCGGGTTCACTTCATAGCTTTCGCACGGAGTGGCGAACATCATATGCAGGAAGTTACCGGCGTAGGAGAGGTCGTTACGCGGATAAACGAAAGGCTGACCAATAGAATATTTGTAACACATCGCTGCCACAGTCGGCATTTTGGACAGCAGGCGGAAGGCTGCAATCTCACGGTGACGCGGATTGTTCACATCCAGAGAGTCATGGTAGAACGCCGCCAGCGCGCCGGTGACGCCGCACAGAACCGCCATCGGATGAGAGTCACGACGGAAGCCATGGAACAGACGGGTAATCTGCTCGTGAATCATTGTGTGGCGAGTGACGGTGAGTTTGAACTCATCGTATTGCTCTTGCGTCGGTTTTTCGCCGTACAGCAGGATATAGCAGACTTCGAGATAGTTGGAATCGGTGGCCAGTTGGTCGATCGGGAAACCACGATGCAACAGGATACCTTCGTCGCCATCAATGAAGGTGATTTTGGATTCGCATGATGCGGTAGAGGTGAAACCTGGGTCAAAAGTGAATACACCTTTTGAACCGAGACTACGGATATCAATAACATCCTGACCGAGCGTGCCCTTTAGCACATCCAGTTCAATAGCAGCGTCACCATTATAGGTGATGTTTGCTTTTTTATCAGCCATTTACGGTCTCCTTAGCGCCTTATTGCTTAAGACTACCTGTTACCGGATTTGCATTCAAACTGCCTTTTAACGCTACCAGATTATTATTTGGCTCGCTGCTCTGATGAGAGGAAAAACCAGGGTACAGAGCGATGGGCGCTAGCAGGTACACATTGAAAGTACAGTCAAAACAGCAACAAATCAGGTTCTTAGCAGTCGGATTTTGTCAAACCTGCTATCACTAATAACTGTCCTGATTAATTCGGTCAACTTCATCACACTGTTGCATAACTTATTTGCAGGTGAAAGATAGACCCCATAACTTTTGCGAATTATATCTCTCTTCTGATGAAGTTTGTAACAAGAATGTTTAACTTTTGTCAAATCAGATGATTAAATTTTAAAATAATGTTGTTATCGTGACCATGATCACTGTTCAGCATAAAACCCGACAAACTATATGTAGGATAATTGTAATGATTTTGTGAACGACCTATACTGCCGCCAGGTCTCCGGAATACCCTGCAATCCCGAGCCACCCAGCGTTGTAACCTGTCGTTTCGCATCTGGAAGCTGAAATTTTGCATTACGCGCAGTTATAGAAAAGGACGCTGTCTGACCCGCAAGCAGACCGGAGGAAGGAAACTATAAGAACAGCATGTGGGCGTTATTCATGATAAAAAATGTGAAAAAACAAAGACCTGTTAATCTGGATCTCGCAACGATCCGGTTTCCTGTTACGGCAATAGCGTCCATTCTTCACCGCGTTTCCGGCGTCATCACCTTTGTGGCGGTCGGCATCCTGCTGTGGTTACTGGGCCTGTCGCTGTCATCCGAAGAAGGCTTCCAGTCTGCCTCCGCTATTATGAGTGGTTTTTTTGTTAAATTCATTTTGTGGGGCATTCTGACTGCACTGGCTTACCACGCGGTTGGCGGTATTCGCCACATGCTGATGGATTTTGGCTGGCTGGAAGAAACTTTTGAGGCAGGAAAACGTTCCGCCAACGTGTCATTTGCAATTACTGTCGTGCTTTCACTTCTCGCAGGAGTCCTCGTATGGTAAGCAACGCCTCCGCATTAGGACGCAACGGCGTACATGACTTCATTCTGGTCCGTGCTACCGCAATCGTCCTGACGCTCTATATCATCTATATGGTCGGTTTTTTCGCTATCACTGGCGATATTACCTGGCAAGTCTGGACAGGCTTCTTCTCATCCGCCTTCACGAAAGTCTTCACCCTGCTGGCACTGTTCTCCATTTTGATTCATGCCTGGATTGGCATGTGGCAGGTGTTGACCGATTACGTTAAACCGCTGGCTGTGCGCCTGATTCTGCAACTGGCTATTGTCGTTGCACTCGCGGCTTACGTTATTTATGGATTCGTTGTGGTGTGGGGTGTGTGATGAAACTGCCAGTCAGAGAATTTGATGCTGTCGTTATTGGCGCAGGCGGCGCAGGTATGCGCGCGGCGTTACAAATTTCCCAAAGCGGCCAGACCTGTGCGCTGCTTTCTAAAGTTTTTCCAACCCGTTCTCACACTGTATCCGCTCAGGGCGGCATTACGGTAGCGCTGGGCAATACCCACGAAGATAACTGGGAATGGCACATGTACGATACGGTAAAAGGTTCCGATTACATCGGCGACCAGGATGCCATTGAATATATGTGTAAAACCGGTCCGGAAGCCATTCTGGAACTGGAGCATATGGGCCTGCCGTTTTCGCGTCTCGATGACGGCCGCATCTATCAGCGTCCGTTCGGCGGCCAGTCAAAAAATTTCGGTGGCGAGCAGGCTGCACGTACCGCAGCGGCGGCTGACCGTACCGGGCACGCGTTATTGCATACGCTTTATCAGCAAAACCTTAAAAACCACACTACTATTTTTTCCGAGTGGTACGCGCTGGATCTGGTGAAAAACCAGGATGGTGCAGTCGTCGGTTGTACCGCGCTGTGCATTGAAACCGGTGAAGTGGTTTACTTCAAAGCCCGTGCGACCGTACTGGCAACGGGCGGCGCTGGTCGTATTTACCAGTCCACCACCAACGCGCACATCAATACCGGCGACGGTGTCGGGATGGCGCTGCGTGCCGGTGTGCCGGTGCAGGATATGGAAATGTGGCAGTTCCACCCGACCGGTATCGCCGGGGCAGGGGTGCTGGTCACCGAAGGGTGCCGCGGTGAAGGCGGCTATCTCTTAAACAAACATGGTGAGCGTTTCATGGAGCGCTATGCGCCGAACGCAAAAGACCTGGCAGGTCGTGATGTGGTGGCACGTTCCATCATGATCGAAATCCGTGAAGGTCGTGGCTGTGACGGTCCGTGGGGACCACACGCTAAACTGAAACTCGACCACCTCGGTAAAGAGGTGCTGGAGTCGCGTTTGCCTGGCATTCTGGAGCTGTCCCGTACTTTTGCGCACGTCGATCCTGTAAAAGAGCCGATCCCGGTGATCCCGACCTGCCACTATATGATGGGCGGGATCCCGACCAAAGTGACCGGTCAGGCGCTGACGGTGAACGCGCAGGGCGAAGATGTGGTGATCCCAGGCCTGTTCGCAGTGGGCGAAATTGCCTGCGTATCGGTGCACGGTGCCAACCGTCTGGGCGGCAACTCCCTGCTTGACCTTGTGGTCTTTGGTCGTGCGGCAGGTCTGCATCTGCAAGAGTCTATCGCTGAGCAGGGCGTACTGCGCGATGCGAGTGAATCTGACATTGAAGGTTCGCTGGAGCGTCTCAACCGTTGGAACAACAACCGTTCAGGTGAAGATCCGGTGACCATCCGTAAAGCGTTGCAGGAATGTATGCAACATAACTTCTCGGTCTTCCGTGAAGGCGACGCGATGGCGAAAGGTCTTGAGCAACTGAAAGTCATTCGTGAACGCCTGAAAAATGCCCGTCTGGATGACACCTCCAGTGAATTTAACACCCAGCGTGTTGAGTGCCTGGAGCTGGATAACCTGATGGAAACCGCGTACGCGACGGCGGTATCTGCCAACTTCCGTACCGAGAGCCGTGGCGCGCATAGCCGCTTCGACTTCCCGGAACGTGATGATGAAAACTGGCTGTGCCATTCCCTGTATCTGCCAGAGACGGAATCCATGACGCGCCGTAGCGTCAACATGGAACCGAAACTGCGTCCGGCTTTCCCGCCGAAGATTCGTACTTACTAATGCGGAGACAGGAAAATGAAATTCGAGTTTTCAATTTATCGCTATAACCCGGATGTTGACGACGCTCCGCGCATGCAGGATTACACCCTGGAAGGGGAAGAAGGTCGTGACATGATGCTGCTCGATGCATTGATGCAGCTAAAAGAAAAAGACCCGAGTCTCTCTTTCCGTCGTTCCTGTCGCGAAGGGGTATGCGGTTCAGACGGCCTCAACATGAACGGGAAAAACGGTCTGGCGTGTATTACGCCGCTGTCGGCGCTGGGCAACGGTAAGCAGAAGATTGTGATTCGCCCACTGCCGGGGCTGCCGGTAATCCGTGATTTGGTTGTGGACATGGGGCAATTCTATGCCCAATATGAGAAGATTAAGCCTTACTTATTGAATAATGGGCAAAATCCACCTGCGCGTGAGCATCTGCAGATGCCCGAACAGCGTGAAAAACTCGATGGGCTGTACGAATGTATCCTTTGTGCATGCTGCTCCACGTCCTGTCCGTCGTTCTGGTGGAATCCGGATAAGTTTATCGGTCCAGCCGGTCTGCTGGCCGCGTATCGCTTCCTGATTGACAGTCGTGATACCGAGACCGATAACCGCCTGGAAGGGCTGAGTGATGCTTTCAGCGTATTCCGCTGCCATAGCATTATGAACTGCGTCAGTGTCTGTCCGAAGGGACTGAACCCGACGCGTGCCATCGGTCATATTAAATCGATGTTGTTGCAACGCAGTGCGTAAGTCAGAGGGGCGCTTTTCCCCTCACCCTAACCCTCTCCCCCAAGGGGAGAGGGAATAGATTGCAGGAGACCTTTAAAAACTGCCGCACGTTCTTCCCCCTCTCCCTCCGGGAGAGGGCAGGGGTGAGGGGAAATATTCAGACAGTTTTTAAAGGTTCCTTCGCGGGCCAACAAAGAGAAGAGCTCGCAAGTGAACCCCGGGACGTGTGCGCCCTGCCGCGCGCGTTGTAGTTATCCACGGCGAAGTAAGCATAACAATGCTTAAGGGATCACGATGCAGAACAGCGCTTTGAAAGCCTGGCTGGACTCTTCTTACCTCTCTGGCTCGAACCAGAGCTGGATAGAACAGCTCTATGAAGACTTCTTAACCGATCCTGACTCGGTAGATGCGACATGGCGTTCCATGTTTGAGGAGTTACCGGGCACCGGAGTGAAACCGGATCAATTCCATTCCAAAACACGTGAATATTTCCGTCGTCTGGCGAAGGATGCCTCACGTTACTCTTCCTCCATTTCTGACCCTGACACCAATGCGAAGCAGGTAAAAGTCCTGCAGCTCATTAACGCCTATCGTTTCCGCGGTCACCAGCAGGCCAATCTCGATCCGCTGGGACTGTGGCAACAAGAGCGCGTTGCAGACCTCGACCCGTCATTCCATGACCTGACCGAGGCAGATTTCCAGGAGACGTTCAACGTAGGTTCTTTTGCCATCGGCAAAGACACGATGCAGCTTGGCGATTTGATCGCAGCCCTGAAACAAACCTACTGCGGCTCTATCGGTGCTGAATATATGCACATTACCAGCACCGAAGAAAAACGCTGGATCCAACAGCGTATTGAATCCGTTGCTGGCAACGCCTCCTTTACCGCTGATGAGAAAAAACGTTTCCTCAGCGAACTGACGGCGGCAGAAGGGATGGAGCGTTATCTGGGCGCGAAATTCCCCGGTGCGAAACGCTTCTCGCTGGAAGGCGGTGATGCGCTGGTGCCGATGCTCAAAGAGATGATTCGCCATGCCGGTAAAAGCGGCACGCGCGAAGTGGTGCTGGGTATGGCGCACCGCGGTCGTCTGAACGTGCTCATTAACGTGCTGGGTAAAAAACCGCAGGATCTATTTGACGAATTTGCGGGTAAACATAAAGAGCACCTCGGTACGGGTGATGTGAAATACCACATGGGTTTCTCGTCCGATATCGAAACCGAGGGTGGGCTTGTGCACCTGGCGCTGGCGTTTAACCCGTCGCACCTTGAAATCGTCAGCCCGGTAGTAATGGGGTCCGTGCGTGCACGTCTTGACCGCCTGGATGAGCCGAGCAGCAACAAAGTTCTGCCAATCACAATTCACGGTGACGCGGCCGTTACAGGTCAGGGCGTGGTTCAGGAAACCCTGAACATGTCCAAAGCGCGCGGTTATGAAGTGGGCGGTACCGTGCGTATCGTCATCAACAACCAGGTGGGCTTCACCACCTCTAACCCGCTTGATGCGCGCTCCACGCCATACTGTACCGATATCGGTAAAATGGTGCAGGCGCCGATTTTCCACGTTAACGCGGATGACCCGGAAGCCGTCGCTTTCGTTACCCGCGTGGCGCTGGACTTCCGCAATACCTTCAAACGCGATGTGTTCATCGACCTGGTCTGCTATCGCCGTCACGGCCATAACGAAGCCGACGAGCCGAGCGCAACTCAGCCGCTGATGTACCAGAAAATCAAAAAGCATCCAACCCCGCGCAAAATCTATGCTGACAAGCTGGAGCATGACGGTGTTGCGACGCTGGAAGACGCGACCGAACTGGTGAACCTCTACCGTGACGCACTGGATGCCGGCGAGTGTGTCGTGAAAGAGTGGCGTCCGATGAATATGCACTCTTTTACCTGGTCGCCGTACCTCAACCACGAATGGGATGAGAGCTACCCGAACAAGGTCGAAATGAAGCGCCTGCAGGAACTGGCCAAACGCATCAGTACGGTGCCGGACTCCATCGAAATGCAGGCCCGCGTTGCAAAAATTTACAACGACCGTCAGGCGATGGCGTCGGGCGAGAAACTGTTCGACTGGGGCGGCGCGGAAAACCTGGCCTATGCGACGCTGGTTGACGAAGGCATCTCCGTACGTCTGTCCGGTGAGGATTCTGGTCGCGGCACGTTCTTCCATCGTCACGCGGTTATCCATAACCAGGCCAACGGTTCAACCTATACGCCGCTGCATCACGTCCACAATAGCCAGGGGCCGTTCAAAGTCTGGGACTCCGTTCTGTCTGAGGAAGCGGTTCTGGCGTTTGAGTACGGTTACGCCACCGCAGAGCCGCGTACCCTGACCATTTGGGAAGCGCAGTTCGGTGACTTTGCCAACGGCGCTCAGGTGGTTATCGACCAGTTCATCAGCTCCGGCGAACAGAAATGGGGCCGTATGTGTGGTCTGGTGATGCTGCTGCCGCACGGTTACGAAGGCCAGGGTCCGGAGCACTCCTCCGCGCGTCTGGAGCGTTATCTGCAGTTGTGCGCTGAACAAAACATGCAGGTCTGTGTACCGTCAACCCCGGCACAGGTTTACCACATGCTGCGTCGTCAGGCGCTGCGCGGTATGCGCCGTCCGCTGGTTGTCATGTCGCCGAAATCGCTGTTGCGCCACCCGCTGGCGGTCTCCAGCCTCGATGAACTGGCGAATGGCACCTTTATGCCCGCGATCGGTGAGATAGACGCCCTTGATCCGAAAGGGGTTAAGCGCGTCGTTCTGTGTTCTGGTAAGGTTTATTACGACCTGCTTGAGCAGCGTCGTAAGAACGATCAGAAAGACGTCGCCATTGTCAGGATTGAGCAGTTGTATCCGTTCCCGCACCAGTCGGTGCAGGAAGCGCTGAAACCGTATGCGCATGTACAGGATTTTGTCTGGTGCCAGGAAGAGCCGCTCAACCAGGGCGCATGGTACTGCAGCCAGCATCATCTGCGAGAAGTGATTCCGTTTGGGGCAGCCCTGCAATATGCAGGTCGCCCGGCCTCCGCTTCGCCAGCGGTAGGATATCTGTCCGTTCACCAGAAACAGCAACAAGCTCTGGTCAATGACGCGCTGAACGTCGATTAATTAAAGGATAAATAATGAGTAGCGTAGATATTCTTGTACCCGACCTGCCTGAGTCCGTTGCTGACGCGACCGTTGCGACCTGGCACAAAAAACCGGGCGATACCGTCCAACGCGATGAAGTGTTGGTAGAAATCGAAACTGACAAAGTGGTACTGGAAGTACCGGCATCGGCAGACGGCATTCTGGACGCAGTGCTGGAAGATGAAGGCACTACCGTAACGTCACGCCAGATTCTGGGCCGCCTGCGCGAAGGTAACAGCGCTGGCAAAGAGAGCAGCGCGAAATCTGAAGCTAAAGAGTCTACCCCGGCTCAGCGCCAGCAGGCGTCTCTCGAAGAGCAAAACAATGACGCGCTCAGCCCGGCTATCCGTCGCCTGTTGGCCGAGCATAATCTTGAAGCCAGCGCCATTAAAGGCACCGGTGTCGGTGGCCGTCTGACTCGCGAGGATATTGAAAAACATCTTGCGAAAGCACCGGCGAAAAAAGAAGAAAGTAAACCTGCCGCGTCGGCTGCAGCACCTGCCGCACCGCAACTGGCGGGCCGCTCTGAAAAACGCGTGCCGATGACCCGTCTGCGTAAACGTGTGGCAGAGCGTCTGCTGGAAGCGAAGAACTCCACCGCCATGCTCACGACTTTTAACGAAGTGAACATGAAGCCGATTATGGATCTGCGTAAGCAGTACGGCGATGCCTTTGAAAAACGTCATGGCATCCGCCTGGGCTTTATGTCCTTCTACGTGAAAGCGGTGGTGGAAGCGCTGAAACGCTACCCGGAAGTGAACGCCTCTATCGATGGTGACGATGTGGTGTACCACAACTATTTCGATGTCAGCATGGCGGTCTCTACGCCGCGTGGCCTGGTGACCCCGGTTCTGCGCGATGTGGATACCCTGGGCATGGCCGATATCGAAAAACGCATTAAAGATCTGGCGGTGAAAGGGCGTGACGGCAAACTGACCGTTGAAGACCTGACCGGTGGTAACTTCACCATTACCAACGGCGGTGTGTTTGGTTCGCTGATGTCTACGCCAATCATCAACCCACCGCAGAGCGCAATTCTGGGTATGCATGCCATTAAAGACCGCCCGATGGCTGTGGATGGCAAAGTTGAAATTCTGCCCATGATGTATCTGGCGCTCTCTTATGATCACCGCCTGATTGATGGTCGCGAATCCGTTGGCTTCCTGGTGGCGATTAAAGAGCTGCTGGAAGATCCGACACGTCTGCTGCTGGACGTGTAGTGTCCTTTGCCCGGCGGCGTAATGCTGCCGGGTTACAAAAACGAACACCTGCATTGTAAGCCGGATACGCGCAGCGCCATTCGGCGTAACAAGTCTAATGAAGGATGGATAGAACACATGAACTTACATGAATATCAGGCAAAACAGCTTTTTGCCCGTTACGGTTTGCCTGCTCCTGTAGGCTATGCGTGCACGACGCCGCGTGAAGCGGAAGAGGCTGCGTCCAAAATCGGCGCGGGTCCGTGGGTAGTGAAGTGCCAGGTACACGCAGGTGGCCGTGGTAAAGCGGGCGGTGTAAAAGTTGTTAACAGCAAAGAAGATATTCGCGCGTTCGCGGAAAACTGGCTTGGCAAACGTCTGGTGACCTATCAAACAGACGCCAATGGCCAGCCGGTCAACCAGATCCTGGTTGAAGCAGCGACTGACATCGGCAAAGAGCTGTATCTGGGCGCTGTTGTTGATCGTAGCTCCCGTCGCGTTGTGTTCATGGCGTCTACCGAAGGCGGCGTAGAAATCGAAAAAGTGGCGGAAGAAACCCCGCACCTTATCCACAAAATCGCCCTTGACCCGCTGGCCGGCCCCATGCCGTACCAGGGACGCGAGCTGGCGTTCAAACTGGGCCTGGAAGGTAAGCAGGTTCAGCAGTTCACCAAAATCTTTATGGGCCTGGCGACCATTTTCCTGGAGCGCGACCTGGCGCTGATCGAAATTAACCCGCTGGTCATCACTAAACAGGGCGACCTGATCTGCCTCGATGGCAAACTGGGCGCTGACGGCAACGCACTGTTCCGTCAATCCGAACTGCGCGAAATGCGTGACCAGTCTCAGGAAGACCCGCGCGAAGCGCAGGCAGCACACTGGGAACTGAACTACGTTGCGCTGGAAGGCAACATTGGTTGCATGGTTAACGGCGCAGGCCTGGCGATGGGGACGATGGACATCGTTAAGCTGCACGGCGGCGAACCAGCAAACTTCCTCGACGTGGGCGGTGGTGCGACCAAAGAGCGCGTAACCGAAGCGTTCAAAATCATTCTGTCTGACGAAAACGTGAAAGCCGTTCTGGTTAACATCTTCGGCGGTATCGTTCGCTGCGACCTGATTGCCGACGGCATCATCGGCGCGGTAGAAGAAGTGGGTGTTAACGTACCGGTTGTTGTTCGTCTGGAAGGTAACAACGCGGAGCTGGGTGCGAAGCGTCTGGCTGACAGCGGCCTGAATATTATTGCAGCGAAAAGTCTGACGGATGCAGCGCAGCAGGTCGTTGCCGCAGTGGAGGGGAAATAATGTCCGTTTTAATTGATAAAAACACCAAAGTTATCTGCCAGGGTTTCACCGGAAGCCAGGGTACTTTCCACTCCGAACAAGCGATTGCTTACGGTACGCAAATGGTCGGCGGCGTTACGCCAGGCAAAGGCGGCACCACCCATCTGGGCCTGCCGGTGTTTAATACTGTGCGTGAAGCGGTAGAAGCAACGGGCGCAACCGCGTCTGTTATCTATGTTCCAGCGCCGTTCTGCAAAGACTCCATTCTGGAAGCGATTGACGCAGGCATTAAGCTGATTATCACCATCACCGAAGGTATCCCGACGCTGGATATGCTGACCGTGAAAGTGAAACTCGACGAAGCGGGCGTGCGCATGATTGGGCCGAACTGCCCTGGCGTTATCACCCCAGGCGAATGCAAAATCGGCATCATGCCGGGCCACATTCACCAGCCAGGCAAAGTGGGCATCGTCTCCCGTTCTGGTACGCTGACCTATGAAGCTGTTAAGCAGACCACCGACTACGGCTTCGGCCAGTCCACCTGTGTGGGCATCGGCGGCGACCCGATCCCGGGCTCTAACTTCATCGATATCCTGAAACTGTTCCAGGAAGATCCGCAGACCGAAGCGATCGTCATGATCGGTGAAATCGGCGGTAGCGCGGAAGAAGAAGCGGCGGCTTATATCAAAGATCACGTGACCAAACCGGTTGTCGGCTATATCGCCGGTGTGACCGCGCCGAAAGGCAAACGTATGGGTCACGCGGGTGCAATCATCGCAGGGGGTAAAGGGACAGCGGATGAGAAATTCGCCGCCCTGGAAGCCGCTGGCGTGAAAACAGTTCGCAGCCTGGCCGATATCGGCGAAGCGCTGAAAGCGATTATCAAATAAGACTCAATGCCCCTCGTTGAAAGGGGCTGTAATATGTTCGACATGGTTGGCCGCTCCGAAAAGAGCGGCCTTTTTTATGCGCCGATTTTACGCACGTGGGTGTTTTCGCCGGTCAATGTTTGGCCGTCAGGCGCGACCGGGGCCATCGGTGGGATGGCCTCACCGGTGCGTGTATCCACCAGCAACGAATGCGGTTCGCCCGGGGCAAAGAGATGGCCTTCGCCCCACTGGCGTAGTGCGACGATAACCGGAAAGAGCGATTGCCCTTTTTGCGTCAGTACATACTCCTGATACGCCGTGCCGTCAGACGCAGGCTGGGTGGCGAAAATACCCGCCTCGACCAGCTTACGCAGACGGTCGGTGAGAATATTGCGCGCCATCCCCAGGCCACGCTGAAAATCGCCAAAACGCCGCACGCCGTCGAACGCGTCGCGCACGATAAGCAGCGCCCAGCGATCGCCGATAATATCGACTGACCGGGCGACCGGGCAGGGCTGATAAGCGGGGGAGCGTTCAGATGTCATAGCCAGGCCTCGTGAAAAACTTTCAAGTTGCATTTTAAAACTGGTTTATTTACGCTTCAAGTAGTTTTCTTTTGCAACCAGGTTGGCGATGAAAGAAGAGATATGCAGTATGCCCACTGCACCCCCAGGCAGTGAAACCATGAAACCGACAACGATGCCGCGTAGCCTGGTGTTGCTGTTTGCCATCGCCAGTGGGCTGAGTGTGGCGAATGTTTATTACGCGCAACCGCTGCTCGACATGCTGGCACGGGACTTCGCCATCAGTCAGGCTGCGGTGGGCGGTGTGGTCACCGCCACGCAGGTGGGCTGTGCGCTGGCATTACTGCTGCTGGTGCCGTTGGGGGATATTGTGGAGCGACGACGCCTGATGTTGTTGCAACTTCTGGCGCTGATTGCTGCACTCTGTATCGTTGTGGTGGCGCAATCTGCCTGGGTTTTGCTGGTGGGTATGCTGGCGACGGGGCTGCTCGGCACGGCGATGACGCAGGGGCTTATCGCTTGTGCGGCCAGTGCTGCCGATGTTCAGGAGCGTGGGCGGGTGGTCGGCGCGGCCCAGGGCGGTGTTTTTATCGGCTTGCTGCTGGCACGTGTCTTTGCCGGTGTGGTGAGCGATCTGGCGGGATGGCGCGCAGTATATGGCGCTTCTGCGTTAATGATGCTGGTACTGCTGCCGCTGCTCTGGCGACAACTGCCACGCTTTGGTGTGCATCCCGAATCCGTCAGTGCGAGACAACTGCTGTTCTCGATGCTGACATTACTCTGTACCGATCGCGTATTGCAAATTCGCGGCGTGCTGGCGTTGTTAATGTTTGCCGCCTTTACGATTTTCTGGAGTGCGATGGTGCTCCCGCTAAGTGCGCCTCCCTATGGTTTTTCACATACAGTTATTGGGTTGTTTGCGCTTGCTGGTGTGGCCGGCGCCCTTGCCGCGACCAGAGCCGGGCGCGATGCCGATCGCGGTCATGGGCAGCGCACCAGTTTTTATGCGCTGGTGCTGCTATCACTGGCATGGTGGCCCCTGTCACAGCTTGAGCATTCCCTGGCACTGTTATTGGTAGGGATTGTGCTGCTGGATTTAGGTGGGCAGGCGCTGCACGTTACCAATCAAAGCATGATTTTGCGCACGTCAGCGGCACACGGGCGGCTGATTGCCCTCTATATGCTGTTCTATGCCACGGGAAGTGGGGTAGGGGCTATCGCGACCACTGCGGTATTTGCTCACCATGGCTGGCAGGGGGTTTGTTTATTAGGGGCGACGGTAAGTCTACTGGCGCTGATGATATGGGCGTTAACGCGGCATCTGATGCCAGATGAGAATTAAGATAACAGGGGTAATGAGATGAACGAACGGGAACTGCTGGCTGAGGCTGATGCGCGCGGCTTACGTTATCTGGAGTGGAACAGCACGCGACGCGTTTTTCCTGATGCTGATGCTATCGCCGCGCTAAGCGCGTTTGATGAACCGCTACCGCAGGCAGGGGAATCGGCTGAGCAGACGCTGGCCCTGCTGGATGATATTGGTTCACCTGCGACTACAGCATCGAACGGGCCGGGTTATTTTGGTTTCGTGGTGGGGGCGACATTGCCTTCCGCCTCAGCGGCTGAGCGGTTAATGGTCGCCTGGGATCAGTGCGCGTCGTCGTTTCTGAACTCACCGGTAGCCGACACGGTGGAACGTGTTGCGGGCCGCTGGGTGCTGGAAGCGCTGGACTTGCCGCGTGAAAGCGCCGTTGGTTTTGGCACCAGCGCAACGGCGTGTACATTAGCCGCTCTGGCGGCAGCGCGCCGTGAGCTGCTTGCACGTGAAGGCTGGGATATCGACAACGACGGGTTGCCCGGCGCGCCGGAAATCAAAGTGGTGGTCTCCGAGTTGGTTCACATCACGGTGAAAAAGGCGCTGCGTATTCTGGGGTTCGGCATGTCGCGACTGATTATTGCGCCAGTAGACGCGTTCGGGCGTGTTGACGTGCAGCAACTGCCGCCGCTTGATGCCCGCACCATACTTTGCCTGCAGGCAGGGGAGGTGAATACAGGTGAGTTTGATCCTTTCGCGCAGATTATCCCACGGGCCCACGCGGCAGGGGCATGGGTCCATGTTGACGGCGCCTTTGGTCTCTGGGCACGCGCGTCATCACAGGCGGCGCTGACACAGGGCATTGAACTGGCCGACAGTTGGACCACCGATGCCCATAAGTGGCTCAACACGCCTTATGATTGCGCAATGGTCATTTGTCGCGATCCTCAGGTTCTGGCCGGGGCGATGAACAGCGATGCGGTCTACATGAGCGCCAGTGCCGATGCGCAGAAGAATCTGACGCTGGAGTTTTCTCGTCGTCCACGAGGAATCCCGGTTTGGGCCGCGCTGCGCGTGCTGGGTCGTGAAGGGGTACGCGAGATGGTCGACAAACATTCCATGCTGGCGCGTGTCATCAGCGAGGGGCTCAAACAGCTTGGGTTTGAGGTGCTGAACCGTGTGGTGATTAATCAGGTACTGTTTCGTTGTGGAAGTGACGCGCAAACGGAGGCAGTACTGGCTGCGGCACAAGCCTCGGGTAAAACCTGGTTTGGCAGTACCCGCTGGCAGGGAAGGCCAGCGCTACGTATCAGTGTTTCATCCTGGCGCACACAGCGGCAGGATGTGGATGCGCTTCTGGAATTGTTGGGACAAATTAACGCGGAAAGCCAACAATCATAACCTTGAGGAATGTTAATAAGCCGTTCCTGTTAGATTTTTACTTAAGGCTGCGTAACACTGCGCGGCCTTTTTTATTGAATAGTAACCTTGTGGTGTTAAATATTTTTTCCTGAAAGTGAAATTATTGTGAAATAAATGAGGGCAATAAAATCACCTCTTTTTCCCTGAGCAATCTGACCTTTTTTGCAAGCCGTAATGCGCACCCAGGATTAAACGTTAAATAAGCGGGTAATTATTTCTCTTTCGCGACCGTTTGATAACGGTTGTCTGCGTTAAGATATACATATTGTTAACACCTTTTTTACTAAAAGGATGCTGTGTCTACAAAATTAACAGAAACCGATGAAATTGATTTAAATCAATATTTAAAAGCTTGGAAAAGGCATCAAAAAATAGTTAAATTGTCGCCGATCAAATTGGCTTAAAACTGCTAAATTCAGTATAAATTGATCACTGTCGAAAAACGTAAAACAAACACAATAAAAACCTTTTTATTGTAAGGGGTTTGCGGAGTAATATATTCGAGAGATCAATTTGGGTTTTTTATTAACGTAGTTGTAACTTTTTTGAATCAGCATCAACGTTATTGCTGATGATGATTTAAAAGTGCAACAACTTTTGTATTGGGGCATGCGCGTAAACCTTCGCTGACGAGGTTTACTCTCGGAGTCTTCATGCGATGAGCAAGGAGTCATGATGTTAGATATAGTCGAACTGTCACGTTTGCAGTTTGCCTTGACCGCGATGTACCACTTCCTTTTTGTGCCACTGACGCTCGGTATGGCGTTCTTGCTGGCCATTATGGAAACGGTCTACGTCCTTTCCGGCAAACAGATTTATAAAGATATGACCAAGTTCTGGGGCAAGTTGTTTGGTATCAACTTTGCACTGGGCGTGGCCACTGGTTTGACCATGGAGTTCCAGTTCGGGACTAACTGGTCTTACTATTCTCACTACGTTGGGGACATCTTCGGTGCGCCATTGGCCATTGAAGGTTTGATGGCCTTCTTCCTCGAGTCCACTTTTGTAGGTCTGTTTTTCTTCGGTTGGGATCGTCTGGGCAAAGTACAGCATATGGCAGTGACCTGGCTGGTCGCGCTGGGCTCCAACTTGTCCGCGTTGTGGATCCTTGTGGCAAACGGCTGGATGCAAAACCCGGTTGCTGCAGATTTCAACTTCGAAACCATGCGTATGGAAATGGTCAGCTTCGCCGAACTGGTACTGAACCCGGTTGCTCAGGTGAAATTTGTCCATACCGTGGCCTCTGGCTATACCTGCGGTGCCATCTTCATCCTTGGTATCAGCTCTTACTATCTGCTGCGTGGTCGTGACATCGCGTTCGCTAAACGCTCCTTTGCTATCGCAGCGAGCTTCGGTATGGCTGCTGTGCTGTCCGTTATCGTGCTGGGTGACGAATCTGGTTACGAAATGGGTGACGTGCAGAAAACCAAACTGGCGGCCATCGAAGCCGAGTGGGAAACCCAACCTGCACCGGCTGCGTTTACCCTGTTTGGTATTCCGGACCAGGATGCGCAGAAAAACCATATGTCCATCCAGATCCCTTACGCGCTGGGCATCATCGCTACCCGTTCTGTCGACACGCCGGTTATCGGCCTGAAAGACCTGATGGTGCAGCATGAAGAGCGTATCCGTAACGGTATGAAGGCATATCACCTGCTTGAACAACTGCGTTCCGGTTCGAAAGACCCGTCCGTACGCGATGAGTTCAACAACGTGAAGAAAGACCTGGGCTACGGCTTGCTGCTCAAACGCTATACGCCGAATGTGGCGGATGCGACCGAAGCGCAGATTAAACAGGCAACGCAGGACTCTATTCCACGTGTGGCGCCGCTGTACTTCGCCTTCCGTATTATGGTGGCGTGTGGCGTGCTGATGCTGTTCATCATAGCCGTGTCGTTCTGGACCGTTTGCCGTAACCGCATCGGCGAGAAAAAATGGCTGCTGCGTGCTGCGCTGTATGGCATTCCGCTGCCGTGGATTGCTATCGAATCCGGCTGGTTTGTGGCGGAGTACGGTCGTCAACCGTGGGCTATCGGTGAAATGCTGCCGACCGCTGTGGCGAACTCGACTCTGACCGCAGGCGACCTGCTGTTCTCGATGATCCTGATTTGCGGTCTGTATACCCTGTTCCTGGTGGCTGAAATGTTCTTAATGTTCAAGTTCGCACGCCTGGGCCCAAGCAGCCTGAAAACTGGCCGCTATCATTACGAGCAGTCCACTGTGGCTTCTCAGCCGGCACGCTAAGACAGGAGTCGTCAAATGATCGATTATGAAGTATTACGTTTTATCTGGTGGCTGCTGGTTGGCATTCTGCTGATCGGTTTCGCCGTCACCGACGGCTTCGACATGGGGGTGGGCATGCTCACCCGTTTCCTGGGTCGTAGCGATACCGAACGCCGTGTGATGATTAACTCCATCGCACCACACTGGGACGGTAACCAGGTATGGCTGATCACGGCGGGTGGCGCACTGTTCGCTGCCTGGCCAATGGTTTATGCCGCCGCGTTCTCCGGTTTCTATGTGGCGATGATCCTGGTGCTGGCCTCTCTGTTCTTCCGTCCGGTAGGTTTTGACTATCGCTCTAAGATCGAAGAGAGCCGCTGGCGCAACATGTGGGACTGGGGCATTTTCATCGGTAGCTTTGTGCCGCCGCTGGTCATTGGTGTTGCCTTCGGTAACCTGCTGCAGGGCGTACCATTCAGCGTCGATGAATATCTGCGTCTGACCTACACCGGGAACTTCTTCCAGTTGCTCAACCCGTTTGGTCTGCTGGCCGGTGTGGTAAGCGTGGCGATGATCATCACCCAGGGCGCAACCTATCTGCAAATGCGTACGGTGGGTGAACTGCATCTGCGTGCACGTACAACCTCGCAGGTTGCCGCGCTGGTTACCACGATCTGCTTCGTGCTGGCCGGGGTGTGGGTGGTCTACGGTATTGATGGTTATGTTGTGACTTCCGCAATGGACCACCATGCTGCTTCCAACCCGCTGAATAAAGAAGTGGCGCGTCAGGCCGGTGCCTGGCTGGCGAACTTCAATAACATCCCGTCATTGTGGGCGATTCCTGCCCTTGGTGTGGTGTTGCCGCTGCTGACGGTGCTGACTTCGCGTGCGGAAAAAGGCGCACTGGCGTTCGTGTTCTCTTCACTGACGCTGGCCTGCATCATCCTGACTGCGGGTATCGCGATGTTCCCGTTCATCATGCCGTCAAGCATTATGATGAACGCCAGTCTGACTATGTGGGATGCTACCTCCAGTCAGTTGACCCTGAACCTGATGACTTTTGTGGCGCTGGTCTTCGTACCGATCATTCTGATTTACACCGCCTGGTGTTACTGGAAAATGTTCGGTCGTATTACGAAAGAAGACATCGAAAGCAACACCCACTCTCTGTACTAAGTAAGGAGCTGATAATGTGGTATTTCGCATGGATTTTAGGAACGCTTCTTGCCTGTGCTTTTGGAGTGATTACGGCGCTGGCATTTGAACACGTGGAAGCGTTGAAAGCCGGTAAGCAAGAAGAGCATTGATGAACGAGATTATCGCGAAACTTTATGCGGTAATGGATAAGCGCCTGTTAAGGGCGCTTTCCTTAATTATGGCATTAGTGCTGGCAGGCTGTATCTTTTGGGATCCCTCGCGCTTCGCGGCAAAGACCAGCGACCTGGAAATCTGGCATGGCTTTCTGCTGATGTGGGCCGTCTGCGCTGGTGTGATTCATGGGGTGGGATTCCGTCCCCGCGCGATACACTGGCAAGGCATTTTTTGCCCGCTGATCGCAGACCTGGTAATGCTGGCAGGTTTGATTTTCTTCTTCTTTTGAATAAGAAATCTCCGCTTATGACATGGGCTTGCAAAAGCCCATATATTTTTACTCTCCGCTTACTTCTACCCATTCCAAACCATCTTCCCCGCGCGTATAGTAGCGAAGTTTAAAAGCTCTAACTTGAGGTTGAGTCCTGTCATTGTCCGTCAGCGCCATTCGCGAACCATGATTGGACATAACTTAATTGCATTACCGGGATGTAAAGTGAATACAACGCTGTTTCGATGGCCGGTTCGTGTCTATTACGAAGATACCGACGCCGGTGGTGTGGTTTACCACGCCAGCTACGTGGCTTTTTATGAACGAGCACGCACTGAGATGCTGCGCCACCATCACTTTAGCCAGCAAGTCTTGTTGGCCGAGCGCGTCGCATTCGTGGTACGCAAGCTTACGCTGGAGTATTTTGCGCCCGCCAGACTCGACGATATGCTCGAAGTCCAAACGGAAATTACATCAATGCGCGGGACCTCTCTGGTCTTCACGCAGCGGATCGTCAACGCAGAGAATACAGTTCTGAACGAAGCTGAGGTACTGATTGTCTGTGTTGATCCACTCTTAATGAAGCCTCGTGCGCTTCCCAAGTCTATTGTCGCGGAGTTTAAGCAGTGACTGACATGAACATCCTTGATTTGTTCCTGAAGGCTAGCCTTCTGGTCAAACTTATCATGTTGATTTTGATTGGTTTTTCAATCGCATCCTGGGCCATCATCATCCAGCGAACGCGCATTCTCAACGCAGCCGGTCGTGAAGCGGAAGCCTTTGAAGACAAGTTCTGGTCTGGCATTGAGCTGTCGCGTCTGTACCAGGAAAGCCAGGGGCGTCGTGATAACCTGACGGGTTCGGAACAAATCTTCTATAGCGGGTTCAAAGAGTTTGCGCGTTTACATCGTGCCAACAGCCATGCGCCGGAAGCGATTGTCGAAGGGGCGTCCAGGGCGATGCGCATTTCGATGAACCGCGAGCTGGAAACCCTGGAAACGCATATTCCTTTCCTCGGTACCGTCGGTTCCATCAGCCCGTATATTGGTCTGTTTGGTACGGTGTGGGGGATCATGCACGCCTTTATCGCACTGGGTGCGGTGAAGCAGGCAACCTTACAGATGGTTGCGCCGGGTATCGCCGAAGCGTTGATCGCCACTGCAATCGGCCTGTTCGCAGCGATTCCGGCGGTAATGGCCTACAACCGCCTGAACCAGCGCGTGAACAAACTGGAGCTGAACTACGACAACTTTATGGAAGAGTTCACGGCTATTCTGCATCGTCAGGCGTTTACCAGCACCGAGAGCAACAAGGGGTAAACCATGGCCAGAACGCGTGGACGGGGCAGCCGTAACAGTCGTGGCCTCAAATCCGAAATCAATATTGTTCCGCTGCTGGACGTGCTGCTGGTGCTGTTGCTGATCTTTATGGCAACCGCACCGATCATCACCCAGAGCGTGGAGGTTGACCTGCCGGATGCGACAGAGTCGAAAACCGTCAGCACCAATGACGATCCTCCGGTCATTATTGAGGTTTCCGGTGTCGGACAATACAGCGTGGTGGTGGAAAAAGATCGCATGGATCAGCTACCGCCAGAGCAAGTGATTGCAGAAGCGCAGCGTCGCCTGCAATCAAATCCGAAAACCGTTTTCTTGATCGGTGGCGCAAAAGAAGTGCCTTACGATGAAATCATTAAAGCGCTAAACCTGTTACACAGCGCGGGTGTTAAATCGGTTGGCTTGATGACGCAGCCTATCTGATCACCGGCTTAACAGGCGGCAGTTTTTGGGAACCGAGAGTGTCAAAGGCAACCGAACAAAACGACAAACTTAAACGAGCGATAATCATTTCGGCGGTGTTGCATGTGATTCTGGTTGCACTGCTGATCTGGAGTTCGTTTGATGAAAATATTGATGCTTCTGCGGGTGGCGGCGGCGGTTCTTCTATTGATGCGGTAATGGTCGATCCCGGTGCCGTTGTCCAGAATTACAACCGTCAGCAGCAGCAACAGGCCAGCGCAAAGCGTGCGCAAGAGCAACGTGACAAGCAGGCCCAGCAGCAGGCAGAAGAACTGCGTGAAAAACAGGCTGCCGAGCAGGAGCGCTTAAAACAGCTTGAGCAGGAACGTTTGCAGGCGCAAGAAGCTGCCCGTGAGCAGGCCGCAGAACAGAAAAAAGCAGAAGACGCCGCGAAGAAAGCGCAGGAAGCGCAGAAACAGGCGGAAGAAGCTGCAGCAAAAGCCGCTGCTGATGCAAAAGCGAAAGCGGATGCACAGGCAAAAGAAGCCGCGGAAGCCGCGAAGAAAGCGGCGGCAGATGCACAGAAAAAAGCAGAAGCCGATGCAGCCAAAGCGGCGGCTGATGCGAAGAAAAAAGCTGAAGCAGAAGCGGCCAAAGCTGCAGCCGATGCTCAGAAGAAAGCCGAAGCCGAAGCCGCGAAGAAAGCTCAGCAGGATGCTGAGAAGAAAGCGGCTGCGGACGCTGCGAAAAAAGCCGCAGCAGAGAAGGCCGCCGCTGAAAAAGCCGCTGCTGCTGAGAAGGCCGCTGCAGATAAGAAAGCGGCTGCTGAGAAGGCTGCTGCCGATAAGAAAGCCGCTGCTGAGAAAGCTGCGGCAGCCAAGAAAGCGGCTGCAGAGAAAGCGGCTGCCGCGTCAGGTGTTGACGATCTGCTGGGCGACCTGAGTTCCGGTAAGAATGCGCCGAAAGGTCATTCCAGTGGTACCACAGGTGGCGATTCACCTGCTAAAGGAAGTAAGGCAGGTCAAGGCGGAGCGTCTCAGGCTGATATCAGTGCTTATATGTCTCAAGTGCAGGCGGCGATTAAAGGCCATCTGTATGACTGGGACACTTATGCGGGCAAAACCTGTACGTTGCGTGTGAAAATTGCAGAAGACGGCACTTTGCTCTCAGTAGCGCAGGAGGGGGGCGACCCAGCGTTTTGTCAGGCGATGTTAGCCGCAACAAATCGTATGTCGAAGTTCCCTAAACCGCCAACGGCTGAGGTCTATAAGGTCTTTAGAAATGTACCTCTGGACTTTAAACCTTAGTTACGAATTCTTCTGCACAGGCAGGGAAAACAGACTAAGTTAGTCCCTGTGTTTCGGTAGTTTTGTATAATTGAGTTTGTTAACATTCTGCTAAATTATCGCGGGTTTTCCGCCCGGATAAGGGAGATGAGATGAAGCAGGCATTACGTGTAGCGTTTGGTTTTCTGATGCTGTGGGCAGCGGTGCTGCACGCAGAAGTACGTATCGAGATCACCCAGGGGGTGGACTCGGCACGCCCAATCGGTGTTGTGCCCTTCCAGTGGGCAGGCCCTGGCGGCGCGCCAGAGGATATCGGCAATATCGTGGCGTCGGATCTGCGTAACAGCGGTAAATTCAATCCTCTGGATCGTTCTCGTCTGCCTCAGCAGCCAGCGACGGCCCAGGAAGTTCAGCCCGCAGCATGGTCTGCACTGGGTATTGATGCTGTCGTTGTGGGTCAGGTCAGTCCGAACCCGGATGGCACCTATAAAGTGGCTTACCAGTTGGTCGACACCGGCGGTGCGCCGGGTACCGTACTGGCACAGAACTCCTTCAACGTCAGCAAACAGTGGCTGCGCTATGGCGCGCACACAGCCAGTGACGATGTGTTCCAGAAACTGACCGGCATTAAAGGTGCATTCCGCACCCGTATCGCGTATGTCGTGCAGAGCAGTGGCGGCCAGTTCCCGTACGAACTGCGCGTCTCTGACTACGATGGTTTCAACACTGCCGTCGTTCACCGCTCTTCGCAGCCGCTGATGTCTCCGGCGTGGTCGCCAGATGCCTCTAAACTGGCGTATGTGACCTTCGAAAGTGGTCGTTCTGCGTTGGTGATTCAGGATCTGTCCAGCACCGCGATTCGTCAGGTTGCGTCTTTCCCGCGTCACAACGGTGCGCCGGCGTTCTCTCCGGATGGTTCTAAAATTGCCTTTGCGCTGTCAAAAACCGGTAGCCTGAACATCTATGTGATGGATCTGGGGTCTGGTCAAATCCGTCAGGTCACCGACGGTCGCAGCAACAACACTGAACCCACCTGGTTCCCGGATAGCCAGAATCTGGCGTTTACTTCCGACCAGGCAGGTCGTCCACAGGTTTATAAAATTAACGTTAACGGCGGCGCTGCGCAGCGTATCACCTGGCAGGGTTCACAAAACCAGGATGCTGACGTAAGTTCTGACGGTAAGTTTATGGTAATGGTGAGCTCCGATGGCGGTCAGCAACACATTGCCAAGCAGGATCTGGTAGCGGGTGGCGTGCAGGTTTTATCGTCAACGTTCCTGGATGAATCGCCGAGTCTGGCACCTAACGGCACGATGGTAATCTACAGCTCTTCTCAGGGGATGGGATCCGTGCTGAATCTGGTTTCTACAGATGGGCGTTTCAAAGCGCGTATTCCGGCGTCTGATGGACAGGTGAAATCCCCTGCCTGGTCGCCGTATCTGTCTAAATAATAATTGGTAATTAAAGGAATTAACGAAATGCAACTGAACAAAGTGCTGAAAGGCCTGATGCTGGTTCTGCCGATCATGGCAATCGCGGCCTGTTCTTCTAAAAAAGCAACCAACGACCAGAATGGCGAAGGTATGCTGGGTGCGGGCACTGGTATGAACGGCAACGGTAACATGTCTTCTGAAGAGCAAGCTCGTCTGCAGATGCAGCAGCTGCAGCAGAACAACATCGTCTACTTCGATCTGGACAAGTATGACATCCGTTCTGATTTCGCTGCGATGCTGGACGCGCACGCTAACTTCCTGCGTAGCAACCCGTCTTACAAAGTCACCGTAGAAGGTCACGCGGACGAACGTGGTACTCCGGAATACAACATCTCCCTGGGCGAACGTCGTGCTAACGCCGTTAAAATGTACCTGCAGGGTAAAGGTGTTACCGCTGACCAGATCTCCATCGTTTCTTACGGTAAAGAAAAACCTGCAGTACTGGGTCATGACGAAGCGGCTTACGCTAAAAACCGTCGTGCCGTACTGGTTTACTAAGAGAATTGCATGAGCAGTAACCTCAGACATCATTTATTGAGTCTGTCGTTACTGGTTGGCATAGCGGCCCCTTGGGCCGCTAATGCTCAAGCGCCAATCAGTAGTGTCGGCTCAGGCTCGGTCGAAGACCGTGTCACTCAACTCGAGCGTATTTCTAATGCTCACAGCCAGCTTTTAACTCAACTCCAGCAACAACTCGCTGATAACCAGGCGGATATTGACACCCTGCGTGGCCAAATTCAGGAAAGTCAGTACCAGCTTAATCAGGTTGTTGAACGTCAGCAGCAAATTCAGCAGCAGATCGGTAGTCTGAGTAACGGCGGTGCGGCAGGTCAAACGCAGCAGGCTTCGGGCGATCAGGGTGGGGCAGCGGCACAGGCAGCGCCTGACGAAGCGGCAACCTCTGGCGCACCGGTACAAAGCGGTGATGCCAATACCGATTACAATGCAGCGATTGCCCTGGTACAGGATAAATCTCGCCAGGATGACGCGATTGCCGCATTCCAGAGCTTTGTTAAAAAATACCCGGATTCAACCTATGTTCCAAATGCCAACTATTGGCTGGGGCAGTTGAATTACAACAAGGGTAAAAAGGATGATGCGGCGTTCTATTTTGCCTCCGTGGTGAAAAATTATCCCAAATCACCGAAAGCGCCAGATGCGATGTTTAAAGTCGGCGTGATCATGCAAGACAAAGGTGACACGGCGAAGGCGAAAGCCGTTTACCAGCAGGTGGTCGCGAAGTATCCGGGTACTGAAGGTGCAAAACAGGCACAGAAACGTCTCGGTTCTATGTGATGAATAGCACATGACCAGAAATCGCTTTTTTTCTGGTCTTGTCGCGTGAATCATAAGCAGTCAGGTGATCTTCCTCGAAATTCTTGTTGCGCTGCGTTCTTAAATCAGTAATATATGCCGCCGTTGCCACGGGATATCAAACAAACCAAAAGCAACGCAAAAGTGGGTCGTTAGCTCAGTTGGTAGAGCAGTTGACTTTTAATCAATTGGTCGCAGGTTCGAATCCTGCACGACCCACCAATCGTTCTGGTGGAACGCGATAGTAAAACGTGAAGGATAACGTTGCGTCAGCAGCGGCCCGTAGGGCGAGGCGAAGCCGAGTCATCCCGCACGACCCACCACTAAGTCAGTATCCAGCGTAGTATCGGGTGATTAGCTCAGCTGGGAGAGCACCTCCCTTACAAGGAGGGGGTCGGCGGTTCGATCCCGTCATCACCCACCACTCGGGTCGTTAGCTCAGTTGGTAGAGCAGTTGACTTTTAATCAATTGGTCGCAGGTTCGAATCCTGCACGACCCACCAATTTAACGCTTTACTCCAGTGTTAAACGTGAAGGATATGGTTGCGTTAGCAACGGCCGAATGGCGATGCAAAGCCGAGTCATCCTGCACGATCCACAGCTTCATGTGGTTCCGAGTAAAAATCTTTCAGATGACACCCGTATGGGTCGTTAGCTCAGTTGGTAGAGCAGTTGACTTTTAATCAATTGGTCGCAGGTTCGAATCCTGCACGACCCACCAATTCCAAGGTGGTCACTGGTAGAGAACGTGAAGGATAACGTTGCGTCAGCAACGGCCCGTAGGGCGAGGCGAAGCCGAGTCATCCTGCACGACCCACCACTCTGAATGATTAAAGCAGTAAAATCCCGCAAGGGGTCGTTAGCTCAGTTGGTAGAGCAGTTGACTTTTAATCAATTGGTCGCAGGTTCGAATCCTGCACGACCCACCAATGTAAAAAAGCGCCCTAAAGGCGCTTTTTTGCTATCTGCGATATAAAAGATTCGAACCTGCAGCAGGTTCGGGTCGAACGCAGTGAGACAACGGAGCCGCTTGCGGCGACGGCCCGGAGGGCGAGCGAAGCGAGTCATCCTGCACGACCCACCAAATTTTATGTGACATCCTGTTATCAGGAAGTGCAGGATAACGGAGTCGTTTACGACGACGGCCCGAAGGGCGAGCGAAGCGAGTCATCCTGCACGACCCACCAATGTAAAAAAGCGCCCTAAAGGCGCTTTTTTGCTATCTGCGATATAAAAGATTCGACAAAATTGTCGGGAACAATTTTGAACAACGCGATAGCGTTGGCCCGAAGGGTGAGTCTCAGGATGAGACGAGTACACCTGCAGCAGGTTCGGGTCGAACGCAGTGAGACAACGGAGCCGCTTGCGGCGACGGCCCGAAGGGCGAGTGAAGCGAGTCATCCTGCACGACCCACCAATGTAAAAATGGCGCTGGCGGCGCTTTTTTGCTATCTGCAATGAGCCGATTTATCGCTTTCCCTTGCACTTCATCACCCATCCGTTCATTTCTTGTGACTTTTACCCCTTAATCCGCTATCTTGTTTAGTATATAAAACACATTCGCCTTACCTTTGCCGCGCTGTCGTAAAAGAAAGGCATTTTGTTAAGCCAGTAAAACGAGTAAGCATGATGAGCGTAATGTTCGATCCGCAAGCCGCAATCTATCCCTTTCCTCCTAAGCCTCTCCCGCTGAGCCGTGATGAAAAAGAATTTTATCGGGAAAAAATCAAACGCCTGTTAAAAGAGCGTGATGCCGTGATGGTTGCACATTACTACACGGACCCGGAAATTCAGCAACTGGCGGAAGAGACGGGCGGCTGTATTTCTGACTCACTTGAGATGGCGCGTTTTGGAGCCAAACATCCGGCCTCAACGCTGCTGGTAGCTGGCGTGCGCTTTATGGGTGAAACCGCCAAAATCCTCAGTCCCGAAAAAACCATCCTTATGCCGACACTCAACGCCGAGTGTTCGCTGGATTTGGGCTGTCCGATTGAGGAGTTCAGCGCTTTTTGCGATGCGCATCCGGACCGTACCGTTGTGGTATACGCCAACACCTCGGCGGCAGTGAAAGCCCGTGCTGACTGGGTCGTGACATCCAGTATTGCCGTTGAGTTGATTGAACATCTGGATAGCCTCGGCGAGAAAATCATCTGGGCGCCTGACCGCCATCTCGGCAGCTACGTACAGAAACAAACGGGTGCGGATGTCCTGTGCTGGCAAGGGGCCTGCATCGTACATGACGAATTTAAAACACAGGCGCTGATTCGCATGAAGGCGCTTTATCCGGATGCCGCCATCCTGGTACACCCGGAATCTCCGGATTCTGTGGTCAAACTGGCCGACGCGGTCGGTTCCACCAGCCAGTTGATCAATGCCGCAAAAACTCTTCCACATAAGCAACTGATTGTCGCTACTGACCGCGGTATCTTTTATAAAATGCAGCAGGCGGTGCCAGAGAAAGAGTTACTTGAGGCGCCGACCGCCGGGGAGGGAGCAACCTGCCGTAGCTGTGCTCACTGCCCGTGGATGGCAATGAATGGTCTGAAAGCCATTGCCGAAGGGCTGGAGAACGGTGGCGTGGCGCACGAGATCCATGTCGACGCCGCGCTGCGTGAAGGCGCTTTGTTGCCACTGAACCGTATGTTGGATTTTGCGGCTACACTACGTTCTTAATGAGGCAAAATGCGTAGGAATACGCTCTGGGGAAAAGATGGATTTTTTTAGCACGCAGAATATTTTGGTACATATCCCGATCGGCGCCGGAGGCTACGATCTCTCATGGATTGAAGCAGTAGGGACGGTGGCGGGGCTGTTATGCATCTGGCTCGCCAGCCTGGAAAAAATCAGTAATTACGCATTTGGCTTAATCAACGTAACGCTGTTCGCCATCATCTTCTTCCAGATTCAGCTCTACGCCAGCCTGTTGCTCCAGCTATTTTTCTTTGCCGCCAATATCTACGGCTGGTACGCCTGGTCGCGGCAAACAACCGCCAACGAGGCAGTTCTGCAAATCCGCTGGTTGCCTTTACCTAAGGCTTTAGCCTGGCTGGTTGTCTGCGCGCTTGCTATCGGTTTTATGACCTTCTTTATCGATCCGGTCTTTGCGGTGCTCACTCGCGTGGCGGTCTCGATGATGCAGACGGTGGGGCTGAATGTGGCGATGCCCGAACTGCAGCCAGATGCCTTCCCGTTCTGGGATTCCTGCATGATGGTACTTTCCATCGTCGCCATGGTTTTGATGACGCGGAAGTATGTCGAGAACTGGCTGCTGTGGGTCATTATCAATGTAATCAGCGTGGTGATTTTTGCCCTGCAAGGCGTCTGGGCCATGTCGCTGGAATATATGATTCTGACCTTTATCGCACTCAACGGTAGCCGGATGTGGATAAATAGCGCCCGTGAGCGCGGCTCTCACGCGTTCTCGAACTAATGATGGTGTGAATGGCTGTGGTCTGGCTGCGTCTCGCTGAGATGGCAGTCAGGCCCGCTACAGGGCTGGTACTCCATCTGAATGGTGACATGCTCAATCTGATAGTGATGCACCAGAAAATGTTCAATTTGCCGCAGTAGTCCGTCGTGATCGTGTGGTGGAATAACCTGGACATGTAACGTCATCAGCGCTTTTTCTCCCACCAGCCAGACATGCACATGATGGACATCGCGCACTTCGCTAATGGCCCGCCGCAGATGCCGTTTCAGGGCATTGATATCCAGTGAAGTGGGCGCCCCCTCCAGCAATTCATTGACGCTTTCACGCAAGAGTGCCCACGCGCTGCGTAATACCAGCACCGAGACCAGTATGGAAAGTATCGGGTCGGCGGGTGTCCAGCCGGTAAACATAATGATCAGCGCAGCGGCAATGGCGCCCACGGAGCCCAGCAGATCGCCAAGAACATGCAGGGCTGCCGCCCGGACATTCAAATTCCTTTCTTCATTGCCACGATGCAGCAGCCAGAATGCCAGGATATTCGCCAGCAATCCCATGACGGCAATCACCATCATTGTCATACCTGCCACGGGTTGAGGATGGTAAAAGCGCTGAATGGCTTCCCAGACGATAAAAAAAGTAATCAATACAAGCGCAATAGCATTAACAAAGGCAGCCAGCGTGGTCAGACGAAGCCAGCCAAAAGTGCGTCGGGGTCCTGAGGGGCGGTGGGCAAAATGCACTGCCAGCAGGGCAAAAAAGAGTGCAGCAGCATCCGTCAGCATATGCCCGGCATCGGCAAGTAACGCCAGTGAGCCTGAAACCAGTCCCCCAACTACCTCGACCAACATGAACAATGCTGTGACGCTAAAGGCCAGAAGTAATCGCCGCGCATTGGCGTCAGCAGGGAGGTGAGAGTGAGAGTGTGAATGCGCCATAATGAGCCGTCCCGTGTAATTGGCGTTAGCAGCGTCTTACATCATTGCAGATCTTTTGCTAATCAGCAGAAAAAATTGAGGAGAGCCGATGCTCTCCCCATTTTTTAGCCGCAGGATATTTTTACTGCGTAGTGCCGTCGGTTTTGGTATCGGTGTCATTGTTAATACCATTACCGGTCTGAACTTTCTTATTGATATCCGGACACTTACCGTCTTTACACTGAGAGTTTTTATGGATCTCATCTTTTGTCATGTGCTTAGTACCGACATGAGAGTTGGTGTGTTTCTCAGTGTTAAGTTTCATGCCTGAAGAATCAGAACCATTTGTGGAGGTATTTGGCGCAAGGTTCTCTTTCGCATCCGGCGCTGTCTGCCCCGCACTGGCGGCGGCGTTTGCCTGGCCATTATTATTTTGAGAGGTAGAATCCGCAGCGAATGCCGCACCGCTTGCCAGGGTCAGAGTTGTCGTCAAGAAAAGTGTCGCTAATTTATTCATTTTCATCATGATGCTCCTGTTCTGGTCATTGTTTACCGATACCAATCATCGGCCTGACATGCGCGAACGAACTATCACGCTCAGTAGTGAAACATGTTATATGTTGCCTGTTACAGCAGAATATAATCTTGAAAAGTAAATAAAACTAAGTATTAACACTTAAAAAGTGTAGCGTCGTTATCGCTATTCGCTACTTTCTGGCGGTTTTTAGGGGCATTCCAGGAATTTTCTGCCCGAACTGTAAATTCGCGTTTACACTACCTGACTGACAAGTTAGATTGGAGAGATTGCATTCATTAAAATAAGTATGGCAACGCTGGAACGATCATGAATTATCAGAACGACGATTTACGCATTAAAGAGATCAACGAGTTATTACCTCCTGTCGCGCTCCTTGAGAAGTTTCCTGCTACCGAAACTGCGGCCAAAACGGTCTCTCATGCCCGCAAAGCGATTCACAAAATTTTGAAAGGCAATGACGATCGCCTGCTGGTGGTGATTGGCCCGTGCTCTATTCACGATCCGGCTGCGGCCAAGGAGTACGCAGCGCGTCTGCTGACGCTGCGTGAAGAGCTCCAGGGTGAGCTGGAAATCGTAATGCGCGTTTACTTTGAAAAACCGCGCACCACCGTGGGCTGGAAAGGGCTGATCAACGATCCGCACATGGATAACAGCTTCCAAATCAACGATGGCCTGCGCATTGCGCGTAAGTTATTGCTGGATATCAATGACAGCGGATTACCGGCTGCCGGTGAATTCCTTGACATGATCACCCCGCAGTACGTTGCCGACCTGATGAGCTGGGGCGCTATTGGCGCACGTACCACTGAATCCCAGGTTCACCGTGAGCTGGCCTCTGGTCTTTCTTGCCCGGTGGGATTCAAAAACGGCACTGACGGCACCATCAAAGTCGCCATTGACGCGATCAATGCGGCGGGAGCGCCACACTGCTTCCTCTCCGTGACCAAATGGGGTCACTCCGCGATTGTTAACACCAGCGGGAATGGCGACTGCCATATCATTCTGCGCGGTGGTAAAGAGCCGAACTACAGTGCAAAACATGTAGCAGAAGTGAAAGTGGGGCTGGAAAAAGCCGGTCTGCCTGCACAGGTGATGATTGATTTCAGCCATGCGAACTCCAGCAAGCAGTTCAAAAAGCAGATGGAAGTGGGGGCAGATGTCTGTCAGCAGATTGCTGGCGGCGAGAAAGCAATTATCGGCGTGATGATTGAAAGCCACCTGGTGGAAGGCAATCAGAGTCTCGAAAGCGGCGAGCCGCTGGTCTATGGCAAGAGCGTGACCGATGCCTGCATTGGCTGGGAAGATACCGACACGGTCCTGCGCCAACTAGCGGCAGCAGTAAAAGCGCGTCGCCAGTAACGACACTTCATTTTTGGCCTGTCTCTTTGTTGGCTGCATTGTTGGCTGCACTCAGAAACCCCGGTTACAGAGTTATCTATGCTCTCGGGGATTTCTTTCTTTGCCGCCCCGACACAGCCTCAAATGATGTTGTGTATTGGCACCACAAAGAAAAAAAGCGTGGATTGCTCCACGCTTTTTTTATGCTTTGCGAAAATTACTTCGCTTTACCCTGGTTGGCAACGGCAGCCGCTTTTGCAGCGATCTCGTCGGCGTTCCCCAGGTAATAGTGTTTGATAGGCTTGAAGTTTTCGTCGAACTCGTAAACCAGCGGCACGCCAGTCGGGATGTTCAGTTCGAGGATTTCGTCTTCACCCATGTTATCCAGGTATTTCACCAGCGCACGCAGGGAGTTGCCGTGTGCGGCGATGATGACGCGCTCACCGCTTTTCAGGCGCGGCAGAATGGTTTCGTTCCAGTAAGGCACAACGCGTTCGATAGTCAGCGCCAGGCTCTCGGTGGTCGGCAGCTCTTTCTCGGTCAGTTTTGCATAACGCGGATCGTGGCCCGGGAAACGCTCATCATCTTTCGTCAGCTCCGGTGGAGTAACAGCAAAGCCGCGACGCCACTGTTTCACCTGCTCGTCACCGTATTTCTCAGCGGTTTCTGCCTTGTTCAGACCCTGCAGCGCACCGTAGTGACGCTCATTCAGTTTCCAGGATTTCTCTACCGGCAGCCAGGCCTGATCCAGTTCGTCCAGCACATTCCACAGGGTGTGGATGGCACGTTTCAGCACAGAGGTATACGCAAAGTCGAAGCTGAAGCCTTCATCTTTTAGCAGTTTACCTGCTGCTTTGGCTTCGCTAACGCCTTTCTCGGACAGATCAACGTCGTACCAACCGGTGAAGCGGTTTTCATTGTTCCACTGGCTTTCGCCATGACGAACCAGAACCAGTTTAGTAACAGCCATACACTTACTCCTTCATAAGCCTGATTGAATGATAACAATTCTCATTATATTGCCCTGTAATGACCAGCAGCAACGATTACCCTTAACCATAGCGAAAATAGTGGCCCAGTGTAAGGTGCTTGTGAATTAGTGGTTACCATTTTGTCGATGATTGGCCGATATTTCAGCGAAATGGGCAAAAAAAACCCTCCGCGTGGAGGGTTGGTTATCAGGCGGGAATAAAGTGATATTCCGTCAGGCTGACATATTCATCGCCGGGTTGCAGAATACAACTGCCGTGAGGATAGTCCGGGCGGTTCGGGCTGTCGGGTAAAAACTCGCTTTCCAGCGCCAGACCCTGCCACGCACTGTAGGCCGTATTGCCGCGTGCGGGTGTCCCTTCAAGGAAATTCCCGGAGTAAAACTGTAGCGCCGGGGCAGAGGTATAAACAGACATTTGCAGCTTATTGTCCGCCGACCAGACGTGTGCGGCAGGCTGGCTGGCATCGCCTTTGGCTTGCAGCAAAAACGCATGATCGTAACCTTTTACCACGCGCTGATCGTCATCGCTTAAGAAATCCTGTGCCAGCGTTTTCGGCTGACGGAAATCAAAGCTGGTCTGCGCCACGTTTTTCAGGTCGCCCACCGGGATGCCCATGCTGTCGACCGGAAGATAAGCATCCGCCAGCAATTGCAGCCTGTGGCTGCGCACATCGCTCTGATCGCCGTTAAGGTTGAAGTAGGCGTGGTTGGTCAGATTCACCGGGCAAGGCTTATCCGTGGTCGCGCGATACTCGATAGCGAGACGGTTATCTTCGCCAAGGCGATAAAGCACGCTGGCGTTCACTTTGCCAGGAAAACCCTGGTCGCCATCAGGAGAGGTTAATGAGAGCAGCGCTTCACTGTCATTCTGGCGCTCAATCCGCCAGCGGCGCTTATCAAACCCTTCCGGGCCGCCGTGCAACTGGTTTTCACCCTGACTTGGCACGAGTGTGTAAGTTTCCCCGTCGAGGATAAACTGGCTTTTGGCGATACGGTTCGCGTAGCGCCCCACTGAGGCGCCCAGAAAGGCGTTCTGGTGGATATAGTGTTCGGGGGTGGCACAACCGAGCAGCGCTTCACGCACTGAGCCATCGGAAAGCGGGACCCGCGCCGACAGCAACGTTGCGCCCCAGTCCATGACGGTGACCACCATTCCTGCGCTGTTGCGCAGGGTAATCAGACGGAAGGGCAGTCCATCTGGCGCTGCCCCGGAAGATTCATTTAGCACTGTCCCGCTCCCTGTGAAGGTTTGCACACGTAAAAGGTTTCTTTAATACCGGTTTTAGCTTCGTACTGTGCCGCAACGGCCTCTTTCACCGCAGGCACCAGCGCTTCCGGCACCAGCGCGACCACGCAGCCGCCAAATCCGCCGCCGGTCATGCGCACGCCGCCTTTATCGCCGATGGTGTTTTTCACGATCTCCACCAGAGTGTCGATGTGCG